>ERZ772807.237-NODE-237-length-36187-cov-7.245240_pt1 | contig 36187 bp, 34 predicted proteins | sample MGYA00511472_ERZ772807 | MGnify/ENA primary metagenome ERZ772807 (study PRJEB29015, sample SAMEA2737947) | human oral metagenome | biome: human oral; feature: human-associated habitat; material: dental | place: China | collected 2039 ... | reverse complement strand
TTCCACCAAGAACTGCCACCACCATGTATCAGTAAAATAGGAGGCAAATTCTTATCACCAAATTCATGGAATTTCATGTTTAAACTCCTTACTGTAGGGCTTTCACTAGCTAATTTCCCTTGTTTAATCAGCTTGTACAAGCAGTGATACCGCCTCCGCATGATGCGTCTGTGGAACTCAAAAGGTTTGGGGAGTTCAAAGCTCCAGCGGAGCTTTGAAGCCTCTCGCCCTAAAATGAAAAAGCGAGAGGATTAACTACGTTTCTCTAACAAACTTACACACTCAGCGGTTCGGACTTACCGTATCATTTCGTCGGTTTCCCTCCTCATTCTACGAGTCCTATTCCATGGGCGGAGCATCTACTTCTACTTCGCTGATGCCTCAGCTCGTACAAGCAGTGATACCGCCTCGACGTGATGCGTCTGTGGAACTCAAAAGGTTTGGGGAACCTTTTAAGGATTAACGAAGTTTCACTAACAAACTCACACACTCCACGTGTGGTGCTAGCAAACTTCTATATTATAGAACGAAAGTGAAAGAATCAACATTTAAATAACACTTTTGAACGAAAAGTATATACTCTAATCTACATTGCAAATTTTATTAAAAATCATATTTTGAATTTCACCTTCAAAATCAGATAAATACTTATAAATACAATTTTCACTCTGTGAAACATTTTTTCTTTTCAGGTATAAAAGTAATTTTTCATGATCAGATAATGAATTATAGCATTTTTCAGTAAAAAAAATATTAGTAGAATTAACAAAAATCATATCAATAAAATCATCCCAAGTTTTTTGTTTAACATTAACTTTATCAAAATAGGAAACTAAAATCATTGGAGTTGGAAAATTTATGACATTAACAAAATATAAAACATTATTCTTCTCGTCTGGAATTATTTCCGATAAAGAAAATTCAACTTTATGAGATGGAATTTCAATATAATAAAACCTAAAATTCTTATCAAGTATTTTTTTAAACTTTGTAAAATGTAGATGACATTTTAATAATCTATCTAAAAACTGTTTGAACTTAAAAAGGTATTCAATATCTCTTGAATATTGTAAGAGGTAATTTATATCAAAAACGAGAGGTTCTTTCGATATAATTTCTGATAAATATCTCAAATTCAAAACTTTATAGTATACATCGTATGAACATGCTTTTATTGCATATTCCAAGTGCTCCAAATAAGTATTAGCAAAGTTTTGAGCACTCTTCTCTATTTCTTTAAAAAGCCAATCATCATGATTATTACAAAAAATAGGATACTTACTTGCTTTACGTTTTGCAGACTGTTTAATGTAATACATTGAAATGTTCTTTAAAGATATTAATGATAGGGGCGCATGTTCATTAAATGTGATCACCGGCTTCTTATTTGATAAATTTTTAAAAACTTTGCCCTCACTCATTGTATGTGCTTCTTTTATAAAATTATCACAATTATTTCCATCAATCTCAAATAGTGAACAATATTTTATTTTGTGGTTATAAAATCTAGACTCATTCTCAATATCTACACTCTTTGTTTTAGGAGCTTTTGATAAGTTTTGATAAAATTTATTTATTTCATAAAATTCCTTTAAAATAATATTTGATTGTTTAGGATGGGTTTCTTTAAATTTCAAGCCGATCTGTATATCAATATTACAGCAATCTTTAAAAGATTTACCTGATAAACATAAACAAGGACCTGACATATCTATTGCTAGATTCGTTTCATCTATAATAGGATAATTACTTCTCGAAAAAATCGATTCATAGTTTTGAAAATCTATCTGTTCGAACACTATAATATTCCTTTCTACCTAGATTTAGGTAACGAAATTAATTGTCGATAACTTTATCGAAATAAAATTATTTTTAAACTATCTATCTGTCTTTTATTGTTTATTATTATATATATGATTCAATCCTTTTTAAATAATTTTTTATCTCATGAACTAATCTTTTCTTTGAAAATAAATCCATTCTACCACCTGAAAGCATTCCACCAAAGAAAACAGGAATTTTCCTATCTCCGAAAATTGTAAATGTCTTTATTTCACCATCACACAACCATTGAGAAACTTGTGAATTATTTATGTATACAAATTTTATACTTTTACCAGCTTCTATAAGAGACTCAATGTGAAGTTCCAACATTTCTTTACAGTATTGAGGGTGAGATATTGATTTTTTTAGTGGAAGTTTTTTAGAACTGGTTTCATGATAGTAGAACATATCTCCAATATAGATTGATACTTTACTATTTTGGTGATTTAAATACTCTTCATGTATCACATCTAAAAATTCTTTGGCCTCAGAATGTTCAATTTCTTTACTTAAAATATCCCATGATTTATTACACCAATGCCATTTAGCATCATTATCAAAGATATCATTCATTAGTTCATAAATAGGTTTATAGTATTTATTATAAACATAATCACTTTTAATGCTATTTTTCAAACTATACAGATATGTCTTGTTAGTTTTCTCATTTTTTGCAGCTTCTTCATTTCCTGCAAGATTTAAACCAATAACCAAAACACAATCTTTTTCAGATGTTGAGTTATCAAATTCAAAGCCTCTAACTCCAAGTCTTGAATCATGCTCAGATATAGCTAAAGCTTCTTTTGTTTTATTTATAAACTCATTAATTGTTGAACTATTTGTCATAATTATAACTCCATTATTTACAGTTTTCTATAATAAACATTTGAAAAATAAAGTTACCAGTAGTACCTTTTCTCACTTAGAAATTGTTCTTTTTGTTCTCTAGAATTGTCATGATTTCTGATTCCTAACAATTTGTCTGTTGAAGAAACTATTGGGTCTATCCAGTCAGCTTTGGATCTAATCCAATCAATTTCTTCTTTACAAAGCTTCCCTGCTATATCCAGTTTATCAGCCATCAGCCTTAAATCATTTGCTGTTTGAAAGTCTTCCAGCATATTCAGAAGAGACATCGTCCGCTTCTTCTCTTCTTCGATTCTATTTTGTAATTTTCTTTTTCGCTCTTGTTCTTCTTCGTATAGTCTTTCTCTCTCTTCACGTTCAAGTCGTAAATTCTTAACTTTATAATACTCTTGGTAAATTAAAACAATTATTTCTGGTATTGATTGTTCAAGTGTGAATTCTTTAGTATCTTTAATGTATTTACCATCTATTATCTTAAATCGAAATTTTCCATTTGGAATATAGTCATACTTCTTTATTCTTGGTTTAAAAGCATATCTGTTAAACTTAACGCTATCATTGTACTCTGCTAGTTCTTTAGCTTCTTCTTTTGTTAATTCATGACTTACTTTGTCTGTTGATTCTATAACTTCAAAACGAACAATATCCTTTTCAATTTGAATATCCCAATTTGAAGTTACATTATCACCGATTTTTTCAATAACAGTAACTAGTGTATCTAAAAAGCGATATAAACGTGGAAGAGAATTTAGTGAAATATTTTTTACAAACTTAGGTTCTTTTAAATCATTATATCTGTGTCTAGAATCAAAGTAAGGATAAGAAGCTGCATTTTCCCTCTTATTCCACTCTGCAATTTTATCTCTTAAATTAGCTACAGATTTATGTAATCTCTTATTTGGAGACTGGTTTAGGTTTGAAACGGCTTCGATAATGAGCTCTATTTTATCGTCCTCTAAAAATGATAACGAACTTCTTATACTAGTTGTATCAAGTTTAACAGTATCTTTATTTTTATCTTCCGAACTCTCCTCTTTATGTTTAGCAGGTTTTATTCTATTGTTCTTTAAACTTTTTCTATCAATATTAACTTCATTTACGACATTTTGTGGTAATGGAACAATAAGTTCACTTAAATCTTGTCCAGTATTCTTACGATACCAATAACTACCCTTTGGAATTGGGATTTCAAATTCTTTGCATTTCTTGAGTAAGTCAGAATAACTTAAATCATATTTCAATGAAACTTGTTTCGCACTTATCTCCCAGATTTCTTCATAGAGTTCTTCTCTAGAAAAGGTCTTTATCATCTTCATTTGAAACACCTTTACCCTTATATTTTACATCACTATTTTTATATTTACCAAGCGAAAACGCAAATTCAAAAACTTCTAATTCTTCACTTCTGCATTTTCGCTTAATATAAAAAGTAAATCTTGTTTTAAACCGTTAAATTCCTCTATAATTTTATCTAAACTGGCTTCAATATTTTCAACACGGATCTCTGATAGCTTACCGTGATTGTATGAAATCATTCTTTCAGCGATAATATGATATGACCAACTCTCAGTGAAGCGTCTATCTCTTTCTTCGTTATGAATAGCAAAACCAATTGGAAGAAGATTATTTCTAAGACCTATAGCAACTGCTTGTGAACTTATACCTAAATAATCACCAGCAATTTTTAAAGTGATTTTACTTAATTTTCTAATATCTTCGTCGGTATATTTCGGCATGTTAGTACTCCTTTGTTATAATTGCAAATGCAATATTATCTAATTTAAAATATCTTGATGGGCTGCTTCTAGTTGTTTTTCATAATAAAATTAATTTGTGGTACATCATTCTCTGAAAGTTAATAAACTAAAATCTTTTCAATGAAAAATTTATATTAAGCAATAAATAATCTCTTCAGATTAAGAGTTTCTATCTTTTAAAGTAAATCCATTTATCAATTCCAGATATAGACGTAAATAGTTATTTACTATCTAGGTCAAAACCAATCTGCCAAAATCCCATATCAAGTATTTTCATTTGAGGATACAGCATATCAGCAACTATAAAATTTTTTTGGACTGAAACTAATTGTTCTAAGTTTTTCTCATAGAAATCTACTAGTTGTAAAATAGATTTAATGTTATAGGTTCCACTTGCAATCTTTTGTGATCTTATTCCAGAAACAAAATATCTATCATATGCCGGAACACAACCAAGTGTGCCCATCAGTATCTTTGTGATTAGTGTATCTGATAAGTTGTTTTTTAGTGCTGAACCTCTCACTTCACGCCTGATTACATCATAATAATTAGCAATAAATTCATTTATTTCCTTTAGCAATTTTTGGTTACTTTCATTTCTAAGATCTTTACATTCAATTCCTGCTAGAGAATCATATTTATTGCTTAAGATTTCTCTTACTACCGGTATATGTACTCTATAATCCTTTTGTAATAAGAATGAAGAGCCTCTATACATCCCCCAACTTGCTAAATAAAATGCAAGTTGTAAACTCAGGTAATCTATATTCACATCATTCTCTTTTCTAGCTGTCATAAAATGTGAATAACAATGCTCCCATGATCGATATCTATCATGTTCATCAGCTTTTAAATCGTTATAAAATTCAGTCGATGATTTAATAATCTTATCAATTGTTTCCATACTTCCTACTTTCCTAATCAACTTTCAAATATATAGCGTTTTCATTATTTTCTTATCCTATTATATCATTATTCAAAATAAAAAACTGCAACTTACTCGTTGCAGTTACACACAGATCTACTTCTGTTCCTTTTAGAAACTTATATTTTAATTTTCAGGCATAGTAAAGACATCGTTTTTTCAAAATAATGCTTTACCATTTCATTCCATCTAGCTTTATGAAAATTGATTGAGTTTAAAGGAGATAGGCCATAATTTCCCATTGCATAACCATTATTAACTTCAACAACAAGTGTTCTGCCATCACGAGAGTAACACAGATATCTAGTCCATAAGCTATTGGTGCATCTTACCAACATGATATGTCATCATCAATTACACTAGAATCAAATTGTGCATGATAATCACCTGTATAGGGTCGAACATCTAACACGCGACCATCTAAAACAAAACAACACCATTCAGCTATGAATTCTACAACCTCACTGATCCATATAGGATAGTCAAAAGGTAAACCAAGACCTATCAAATCACGGGTTCCGTTAACAACTCTTCCATTAAAAACCTTTGAAGCAGCTTTAGGCTTAATAAATTTTCCCCAATTATCAGGTATATTTACAATCTCTCCTAAAGCAGCTTCATAAATCTTTCGACCATAAAACTCTTTAAGCTCAATGGTATAGTCATAAACTCAGCGATAAGCGTTTTTATCGCCCTACTTTTCGCATGCACTTGACCAATAAAGAAATTCTAGACAAGTTTTTAAGCAAATCAGAAGGCTTGAAACACCACTATAATTTCTATCAGCTCTTGCTTTTTCACTTTCAGAATAAAGGGCCTGACAATTTTTTCGGACTCATTGAGGACAATCTAAAGCAGATTCATCCTCTTTTTCAGACTGTCTTTAAATCCTTTCTAAAGAACAAAGAGAAAATCGTCAAAGTCCTTCAACTACCCTATTCTAACACCAAATTGGAAGCGACGAATAATCTCATCAAACTTATCAAACGAAATGCCTTTGGATTTCGGAACTTTGACAACTTTAAAAAACGAATTTTTATCGCTCTGAATATAAAAATGGAGAGAACGACTATTGTCCTCTCCGGATGTTAGCTTTTATTCAATCCACTACAGTTGACAAAGAGCCGATTTGTGATTACAGTGTATTTTCATATTTATTTTTGTAATCCAGCGATTACTTCATTGATTTTTGATTCGATATCATTCAATGGAACCATGTACCATTCAGTCGCTTTTTTGAAATTTCCATCCTGAAAGACAACTTGTTTGTCCCGGAATGCATGATGTAGGGTGCGCTCAAGAAGCTGAGCATTCACATTTTTCACCTCAGCAGAAAGCATAACTCTCACTGGTGCATTTAAATAGGTCACGTCATTTTCTGCGTTAGAAATTCTGCTTTCCACATCATTTCGAGTGAATCCAATTTTATACAGATTGTTCCATCTACTAATATCTGGATTAGTACTTAATGATTTCAGCACATAGATATAACCTGTCGTAAATTCTTCTCCAAAACTTTCAGCCAACGTTTCCTCATCTACCGGTTCTGTCACCATCCGTCCATGACGTTCAGTAGAGTAAAGCGATGAAGCTAATGATTGTAGCAACAAATTCTTGTTCTCTGTTCCGTTCTCATAAACAACATGCATTCTGGCATTTGTTTTCCCATTATCAGCTATAAATGTATCCTTTGAAATGGAAACAATATACATCATTACACCATTTTGGATGTAGAATCTATTTTCATGAATATCATACTGTCTAAACGAAATAATTTTTCGTCTGCCTGAAGCGATATCTGCATGCACTTGATCGAATAACCTCTTATACTTCTCAAAGTGACTCGCATATTTTCTGCGGCCAATTTTGTCAGCAGCATTCACGGTTCTTCGATATCGAGAAACATCCAACAAGTCTGAAAAATCGTCAATTATATCGTCTGACCCTAAGATATCATCCAGATTTAACTCGTCATCGCCTTCAACTGAATCAACAAGAAACTCTCCATCTGGTTCGAATTCCTTCTCCAATAAACCAAGAGTGTCAAACTTCTTAACCTTCTCGGCTCTTTCAGTTTTTCCTCGAAATCCGCTAAGACGGGCCCACAATGCACGTTCACTAGACCATTCTGGTGTTTTTTCCGGCTCTCGTCCGTTTTCATTCACAAAGTCTATAATCTCCTGAAATTTGGCAACTTCAGGGTCTTGTTTTACATCTTTCTTTTTTTCAACCTGCTTGGTTAAATCATCAAAAGCGTCATCTGCAAAGATGCTGTCTAAACTATTCGTCATCTTCTTTCGCTGCCTCTCTTTCACGTTTTATCTCAGCAAGTCGTAGCAAGGCAAAGGCTAAGTATTTTTCACCATCATCTTTACTATTTCTATCAGGGTTACGCCCATTTTCCGCGCGGAATTTCTTAGCAGCTCGGTAGGCCGCAACCAATTGTTCATCAGTGAAATCATACTTGTTTGATGACAGATAATCTTGAATAAAACGAAGTGTCGGTGCATCAATATCTCGACTAATTACTTCATACGCACGTTGGAACGGATTCACTTGATCGATTAAATCAATGTTCAATTCATCAATGTTAATGAAACGGTCAGCCATCTTGATAATTTCACGACTGCCATCTTCTGACGTTGTCGTTTGCCCTGATGCGATATTGATATCAACAACGATATGTTGACGAACCGTTTCTAACTCATCATTCGTCAACTCCGGATAACGTTCAATAATTACACGTGGAATCAATGTTTTATTGATCATCTTAGCGTCAGCGCCAGAGACAATTGCATTTTGAATATCCTGGCTTTGTAAAATACTAGATTTCAAATCTTCTCTATCTTTTTCAAGAATTTTTTTTGTGCGTTCCGTAGTATCAGCAGGTTTAAGCCCTCGGATTGAAAGGTCTCCTGGTTTGTCTGGCTTATCATCTTTTGGTTTAAACTTATAAACTGGCGCCAGCACTTGTTCCATAAGCAGAGATGCAGAGATTGCTTTCATAATACTATTAACCGCAAAGAGCACTTCATCATCCTGTGCATCTGGCTGAGCAATAAGATTTGTAAACTGAGCATGAGTCTTATTAGGACTGTCACGCGTTACGCGACCAATGATTTGGATCACTTCAGTTAATGAATTACGGTAACCAATTGTCAGTGCATATTCCGCAAACGGCCAATCGAATCCTTCTTTTGCCATTCCCAAAGCAATGATGATATCAAGCTTATCAAGATCTTTAATGTCATCCGTAATACTTGCTAAGTATGCTGAGACTTTTTCACGTCCATCTTCATTTACGAGGTCGGCTACTAATAATTCTTTACCATCGGGACGTTCGATTTCATATATGCCATCCTCGTTCTGTGTGATATTACCACCGTCCGTTAATAAATCAAGTATTTCATCCACTTCCGCATACTTGTCTTTAGTAGACTCCCCCGAGTTAACATTAGGAATATGGATAATAGATTTCTTGTTGACATCAATCACTTTATCCAATGCATCCATATATTTTCCACGGTAAAAACTATAACCCATCGCAAAGGATTTCAGATATTTATATCCTTCCAGTTGCTCATAATAAGTGTAAGTGACCTTATCAAATTTATCTTCGTCGGTTGGTTCCAAAATCTGAACAGAGTCGCCGCGGAAATATGAACCGGTCATTGCCAAGATGTGCGCATTAGAGTTTGACATGATACTGCGTAAGGTATTGCCTAACACAGAATTATCGTCACGGCTCACATGGTGGAACTCATCAATCGCCAATAACGTATTGTCAAACAGTGAATCATCCAACTCTTCAAAAGCAAATCGCAATGTTGCATGTGTAGCAATCAGGATATTATCACTAGGATCTGTCGAGTTCATGAATTTAACAAAGTGTTGAACCTTTGATTTTTCACCGCCACCAATAGTTAAATTATTACTTGGTTTCACTTCCCAATCCCAATAAAAACCAAATTTTGATAATTCAGTATCTTTGAATGATTTACCAATTGAGCGTTCAGGAACTGCAATGATTACCTTTTTAATTCCTTGAATATGAAGTTTATCCAATCCAACAAACATCAACGCACGTGATTTACCAGATGCTGGTGGTGATTTCACGAGTAAGTACTGTGATGCACGTTTTTCATAAACTCGCTCTTGCATCTCGCGCATTCCGAGTTCATTTGTTGTTTTCGATTGATTTTTATCAAAATTAATTTCAAATAAATTACTAGTCATTTGTTGTCATCTCCTTATACAGTTTAAGTAGTGTTCCGAGTCTATCTTCATCTGACTCAAATGGTCGTTGCTGATAAGCCCTATCAACAATTCCATCCAGTTCCTCGTGCTTCTTACGTAAAGATTCTGGCATAGTATCCTTATTATATAGACTGGCTAAGGACCCACCTTCATATTCACGTAAATCCAGAATTTCTATCATCACACGAGACATTTCATTTTTTCTTTGAGTAGATAATGCCGGAATAGGAAATGTATTATATACTAACCGACTTGATAAAGTATAATCTGTTTTCATTTTCCCTCCAATTGCCCGAATCCATAATACGTGCATATGAGACTCTAACAAAGCTAATAACCATAATTCATCCGTATAAGCTTGTAGTACATTATTTGACACCATAATAGACTTATCCAAAATGGTCATAGGAATATAATCATAGTTCTCGGAGGCGGTTTGGGGTGATGCTATTATATTTCTTTCTGTATACCTAAATTCTCCAATACGCCAAGGTTCTTTAGCTAATTCACGCGTTAGCTTCTTTGTTGATTTAGCTCGAGATTCTGAAACCTGTTCAAATCTTCGTTTCAATTCAGGATATTTTTTAAGATATCGAAACTCTTCAGCATTTTTCACTAAAATTACATATCTTGCACCACCATTTAATAAATCCTCACCATTTAAAAATTTTCTAAAGAAAGGTTTCAAATCAGGATTTTCTTCAATCAAATCTGAATACTCATCTTCTGAAAACAAAAGGCCTTCTTTTTTTGCATTTGTTAATTGTGATCCCTTTTCCATTTTTGGAAGTTTCGATATTGAATTGCTTCTTTTTTTTATATTTACAAATTCTCCCTCAGTTAGATATTCATTAATATGGCTAACTTTCTTTTTCATTCCCTCAGTATATAAATACTTTTTATTTCCCGGATTGGACAATCCGATTATTTGGACAACAACTGCTGCAGGATCTTTTGCACTATTACTCCATTTAAAGTTTTGTACTCCAAATTGAATATCTATTCCACTAGTGAATATTTTTTCCCAAAGGATTGGCGCTTGTTCACCCTGTGTAACAGAATTTGTAGTAACAAATGCACTAGAAATATTTCTTTCTTTTATAAAATCTGATGCTTTAATAAACCAAGCAGAAATATAATCTAATTTTTTGTAAACTCCTCTATCTTTAAAGACTATCTCCATATCCTTTTGCATCTGAGAATTTTTGGTCCATTTATTGCTTCCAAGATAAGGAGGATTCCCTATCAAATAAACCTCATCAGTATCTGAATGACGCAATACCTCATTCCAATCAATTCTAAGAGAATTTGCACAGATTATATTCCCAGCATCTTTCAACGGTAACAACTCAGCGATGGTACCTGGGATTGCTTCCTCAAGTTCTTTATTCATTTGGTGCTCAGCAATCCATAAAGAAAGTCTCGCCACCTCATGTGCAAAATCATCTAATTCAATCCCATTAAAATTCCCAAGATGAATAACTGATAATGGCATAGAATCATTATTTTGTAAGTCACCCAACAATTGCAAAATTTTAATTTCAAGTCTACGGATTTCCTTATAAGCAATAATCAGGAAATTTCCCGAACCACTAGCAGGATCCAAAAACTTAATATTAGAAATTCGCGTCAACAAAGCACTTAGCTCATTGATGATTGATCTCTTATTATCGTTTCTTGTTTTTTCGGTAATGTCCTTCAGCTCATTTTCTTCACTGCGAAGCTTTAAAGTTTCAAATACCTCTGTCAAATCATCTAAGAATAACGGCTTGATGACTTTCATAATATTTGGCACACTTGTATAGTGCATACCAGCAACATGACGGTCTTCTGCTGAAGCAACTGATTGAATCATTGCTCCAAGAATATCTGGGTTGATTTCATTCCAATTTAGCAATTCACCAGCTTCGATAAGTAGCTCTCTTGAGACTTTTGAAAAGGTCAAATCCACATGTGGTTCTCCGAATAATTTCCCATTAACGTATGGAAATTCAAGTAACCACTCATCTTTGCCGCTGCGAGCTAACTCATTAATATCCAAGATTGCAAAGAGTTCTTTGATGACTTCGTTAAAATTCGAACCATCTTCAGCCGTTCTTGTTTTTAGAACATTTGTAAAGGAACCCTTATTCATAATTCCTGTGTCTTCTGCAAACAACAAGAACAGCACTCGAATCAAGAACAAGTTAAATGCATGTTCGTTGGCGTCTGGATTATCCTTGGCCACAACATCGTACAATTTTGCAAAGCGTTCAGCCGCTTTACGGTCTGCAGGATTTTCAGCTTGGTAATCAGCTTTTTCAATTCCATTCCATGCCAAGAAAAAGTCTGCATTAGCCGGCAGCTCTTCAATTGGAATATTCAGCGTTTCATGCGTTTTCGTATCAATTGCAGCGATATCTGAATAATCGTTTACCAAGATATATCGTGGTTTAGACTTTTGTTCTTTAATTGACTGAGCAATCGCATCAATCGTAATAACGACATCGCCTTCGATTTCTTCATAGTGAAGTTTGTTCTTAATTACAAATGGTTCACCGTTATCGAATTTTGATTTTGCCCGTGTTATTGATGTTTTAGGAATGTCATACAACGCCAAAAATTGAGTAATGAAATCATCCCTACTATTATTTGAAAGTATTTTTTTTACACCATCTTCAATTTCAGTGATGTTTAAAACTTTATTTTTTGCCATTTACTTAACATCCTCCGCGTCTATAACATCAGAACTGATTATTTCACTAACATCAACATTCAAAGCAGCAGCAATTTTCAATAATGATTCCATCGCCACTAACTCATTTTTCCCAAGTTTTGCTATAACATTAGGGCTGACTCCCGAGATTTCACGGAGTTGAGTTTTGTTCATATTCAAATCAATCAATAACTTCCATAGCTTATTATAAGAAATTGACATACTGCACCTCTATTCTACTGTTACTTTTTATTATATCATTTATGAGCTATCAATATTACACGAAGTATGAAATATTTTCGCGAACGCAAACTACTTCACAATAGTAAAGTCTTCAGCAGAATATACTACTAAAGGCGTTCTGTTAATTATTAATTCCATTTGATTTTTACTGGAATTCCTAGCTGACGAGCTAATTTTTCAATTTTGATTCTGACGTTCTTCTTGTTGAAATTTGCATAAACCCATACACCATCGGCTACCTTTGCTGAATTTGGTCTTCCATTGTACATGGAGGGCTTACGTCCTAGAATCATAGCAAACGAGGGTGTCTCGTCAACAATCAATTCTTGCAATTGTTCGTTGTACTTTGCATCCGTAAATAACTGTGAGACAAAGTCAACCAACAGACCACGAGCAGATTTCGAGGATAGCTGTTTCTTATCATATTCAATTTCATATTGTCCAGAAGAGCTATATTCATAAGTTGGAGTTTCATTGTCTTCAGAAGTACCAAATAAATCTATGTTTGCAATCTCATCAATAATTTCAAACACTGTATCATATAATTGGTCTGATTGAGCTTTTTGAAGTTTATCGATGTACGAACTGTTCCCAGTCGTCGAGTTCATCATTTCGTAATCGGATTTTTCTTGGAAATCTTGGATAAGTCTTCTTTCAAGATAATCAGTATCTGCTTTTGACATTTTGCCATCAGCTCTTGCAAAGAACAAAACAGATTCAACCCAAGCTTTGTCTTCTTTGAGGAAATGCTGCGATAGCCGAAGCGAGATTGATTGTCCGGCAGCCTGTCCAACATATCGTTTATTCCCACCTATCAAAACGTAAACAGCTGGATAATTTGCGAAATCCTGTTCTTTCAAATATGGAAGGTCACTTCGACTCATCGAAACCAAAATTGCAGGCTCACGTTCAAAATATGAAATATTGTCTTTCTGTGTATCCGAAAAAATAAAAATCTGCTTCATGATCATGTCCCCCTTGAAAGTTCGATAATATATTATATCACGTAACCGTTATCAAAATCATCTAAGCTATCATCTTTATAGTGTAAAACCTGTCAACTCAAAGCTCCATAACATTTCTATCAACTCTACGGTTGACCACTAAATGTAATTTTTACACGAAAGAGAGCAATCCGAGAAATCCCCCGAACTGCTCTAATCCTTATTATTTCAAAGTTCTTTACGTGTCAGCAGTCCTACAACCTCGATATGGTGCGTTTGAGGAAATAGATCCACCGGCTGGACTTTCTTCAATTCATAGCCCAACTCTTGGTAGAGTTTGATATCACGCGCCATGGTTGCAACATTGCAGGAGATATAGGCAATGCGGTCTGCTCCTGTTTGGGCGCTTGCTTTGATAAAGCTTTCGGTCAAGCCCTTGCGTGGTGGGTCGACCAGAATGGCGGTTGGTTGGATACCTTCCTTGAGCCAATTCTTCATAGCATTTTCAGCTGTATCACAGACATAGTGGGCGTTGGCAATCCCGTTGATTGTCGCATTCTTTTTGCTATTCTCAACTGCTTCAGGAATAACTTCAACACCGTAGACTTCCTTGACATGCTTAGCAACGGATAAACCAATGGTTCCAATTCCTGAGTAGGCATCAATAACCAGGTCATCTGCTTTTAATTCCGCAAAGTCAATGGCTGTTTGATAGAGTTTCTCTGCCATTTTAGTATTGACCTGGTAAAAGGCTGGTCCAGATATTTGGAAGTCATTTCCCAACATTTGGTCGGTAATGTAGTCTTGACCATAAAGTGTCCGCCAGTCCTTGCCGAAAATCGCATTGGTATTCTGGTCGTTGATATTTTGCATGATAGAGACAATCTCTGGGAATTGCTTGATTAGTTGTTCAATCAATTGATCAATACGAAAAACTTTAGGACGAGTGGTTACCAAAATAACCATGATTTGTCCTGAATAATGACCACGACGCACAACGAGATTACGAATCAAGCCAGACTGTTCCTTTTCATCATAAGGTTTCAAATCATAACGACGGAGCAAGTCGCGTAGGGCCACTACTACCTCATCAATCACAGGATCTTGGATAAAGAAATCTTCAAGAGACATAAGGTCATGCGAATTTTTACGGAAAAAACCAGTTTCCAAGACACCATCCACTCGACGAACGGGCACCTGGGCCTTGTTTCGATACTGGATTGGATGGCCCATGCCGAGCGTTTCAGCGACCTCTACATCGGTAATGCCAGCAATCTTGTAGAGACTGTCTTTGACTTGCTTGGTTTTAAACTTTAGCTGCTCTGGATAGGAAAGATGCCCCAAGTCAGCGATACCTGAGCGTAGATAAGCTAGGTCAAGGTCTTGGTTACGATGCGGAGAATATGTAAGGTATTCTTCAACTTTTCCATAGCCAATCTTTTTAGTGACTTTAAGGACTCGCATGAGGATTTTCTCAGTTGGTAGAGCATTTTCTACAAAGAAAACCAAACCTTCTACCTTAGCAACCCCAGCACCTTCATGGGTCAAATCAACAATTTCAACTTCTACAATATCATTTTTCTTTAGCATATTTTTCACTTTCTATCGTCCGACAAAAAAAGACGGCAACATTTCTGTTACCATCTATTATATCATGAAATGACCTAAGCACCAAAACTCTTGAAGAAGTTGACAATGGCTTGCCAAAGGGAGCTAAAGAAGTTGCCCCCGTCTTCTAGCGCTTTATTGGCATCAAAGTTGAGGTTGATATTTTTAAAGCTATCTCCAGCTTGGGAAACAATGCTTTCCTTGAGGTCATTTAGGGTTTTAGTGAAATCAGTATTATTCAAGATATCACTCTTTGAGAGATTGAGGGCAAAATTGATGATGATATTGACCTGGTTTCCTGTTATAACCTGATCGAGTTTGTAGTTTTTTAGTGTATCTTCAACGATTTTGCGGACATCTTCTTCTGTCAGATTACCTTTGGCTTCTTTTGCTTTTGCGATTCCTGCCTTGATATCTGCCAAAGCGACATTGAGTTTATTGGCATCGTAGCCTGATTTGTCCTTGTTTTCAGCATTAATATCGGATAAGGCTTTTAGCTCCTCTTGGGCCAAGTCTTTATTGGCTTGCGGTACTTTGGCACCATTGGCCTCTAACGAGTAGTAAATCCCTGCTAGGGCGCTCTCTCCTGTAACTGGAATGGGTGCTGCAACTGTGATTTTGGCATGCTCCACTCCCAGCGTCACTGCTGCGTTACGGTACATATCCTGCGTCACCTTGGTGATATTTTCAGGCGTTTCAATCTTGACTTCTAGAGGCGACTTATCCCCCAGCTTTTGAATCTTGGCTGATGAATAGAGCTGTAGACTAGCATCATTAGCCACATTCATAATTTTCGAATAGATATCAGGTGTCATTGTTTTGATATCTTTGGTGTCTTTTGAAGCGTCATAGCCAAGTTTGCTAAGAGTTTGATTTTTTTGGTCTTCAGTTAGAGAAGAACCAAGCACATATTCAGGTTGTACATAGGTTTCATCGATTACTTTTTGAACATCGGTTGCTGCGTGGACACTCGTCATAGCTGTTACGGCCCACAGTACTGCAGCGCTTGTTAGAAAGAATTTCTTTCTCATGGGATATTCCCTCCTTTACCTTTCTAGAGTAATAAAACAATCTTAAAGAAAACTTATAGTGAAAAACACCTGGTCAAACCAGATGTTTAGAAGAAATTAAAGAATTTCATGATATAGAGATTAAAGCGAACCTGTCTCGAGTAGTAATAATTTCCACCATTCTCATAGAGTTCTGCACCATGAAAGATAGAAATTGGGTTGATGTAGGTGTAGGTCTTCCCTGTAGTATTACCTAGGATTGGAGCGACCGTTTCTCGGGAGTAACGCTTGGCTAGGGCCAAAGTATTTTCCTTACCATTCTGAGCAATAAAGTCGATATAGGCAGGCCCAAAATTATAGGCTTGAACAGCGGTCCAGACATCTACTCCTTTGCTCTGTGCCAAATAGAGGTTATCTGTTAGTGTCTGTACCCCTTGGCGAATACTAGAGGCATCGTCTTTGATGGTATTGGTAGCGCCACTAGCAGACTCACTAGACTGCATAACATCCCGCTCTTTTCCCTTCGTTTCGGTATAAATCATAGCGAGCACCAACTCTTCATTGGCTGGAGTATCTCTTTCGCTCAAGATTTCTCGAACCATGGGTTGGTAGGTCATGACTTGTTTAACATCCTGATGGATATGATAAGCTTTGTATCCTGCGAAAAGGAAGACTGCTAGCACAAGCACTCTTCTTATAAATTTAAACATTATTTACTTTGAATATCCTCGATATTTTTGATTAAGATAGAATAGGTTCCATTGTCATTTTGGATAAACTCAACAGACTCCGCATCTTGATAGACGTTATTAGGAACAATGAGCTCAATTCCATTTGACAAGGAAAGTTTTTGGTTTTCAAATTTCTTGAGCTGACGACTGGCATCAATTTCATCAAACTGGACTGGTTCTGGTACGGCTTCCTTGACTTGATCAATAAAGCTCAAACGAGCTGTCAGATTGTTATCAAAAAGGTCATTAGCCAATTTTTCAGGTGACAGTTCATTGCTTTCTTCCAGATTGTTGAAAATCGCTGATTTGACCTTGGATTGAAATTGAAAATCATCTGTGTTAAAGGACTCAGCAATTCTCTGGGCCGTTTTTTCCAGTTCCTTGATGGATTTCTTTGGCGAAATCTTAGGGGCAACAGCTAGGAGATTTTCTGAAAAATAATTCAAGAAAGTCCCATTATACTTGATGCGTTTTTCGATGAGATGGTACTTGCGACTTTGAAGATTGACCACCAAAGCCTCATCAGCCCCTGTTCCAAATCCAGGAAGGTTATTCTGAGTTAGCTTGATTGGATTATCAACTTCTCCACCGAGGTGGGTCAAGGTCTCACGCAGGGCAATTCGTAAGAAAGCGAAATGCTCTACACCTTCTTTAGAAAACTGAACAAAAACCAAGTCATTGGTCTTGAGATTTTCTGAAATGATGAACTCCTCTTTCCAGAGATTAGCCAGTGTTACTGATGTCTCCAACAAATCATCTGTGATGTGATTGAAGAAGGGATTTTCTTCTTCGAAAATCCCAGTCTTAGCTTCATCTGAATACACACGTTCAATTTTTTTACGCAGGTATTCCTCGATTTTTGGAGTGATATTGAGAAACTTATCCGCTAAGAACAACTCAGTATCGTCTGGGCTGAACTGATGGATAATAGCTTTCTTAATATAAATGTCCATAAAAGTATTAGTCCTCGTATAGTGGGAAGGCATCTGTCAACGCTTTGACTTCACTTCTCACTTCTTCTAAGACAGCTTCATTTTCTGCATTCTTAAGAGTTTTAATGATGAGTTCAGCCACTTTACGGCTTTCTTCCTCACCAAATCCACGTGCAGTGATGGCTGCAGATCCGATACGAATTCCACTTGTCTTGAATGGTGACAAGGTTTCGTATGGAATTGAGTTTTTATTTAGGGTAATATTAACTTCATCCAGCAAGTTTTGAGCAACTTTTCCGTTTTCAACAACCTTGGTTACATCCACAAGGAAGAGGTGATTTTCAGTCCCGCCAGAAATGATGCGGAAATCAGGGTCTTGCAAGAAGACTTCAACCATAGCCTTGCTGTTTTTTATGACATTAGCAGCATATTCCTTGAAAGCTGGGTCCAAAACTTCTTTGAAGGAAACAGCCTTAGCAGCGACAACATGCTCCAAAGGACCACCCTGAATACCAGGGAAAATAGCTGAGTTGATTTTCTTAGCTAGGTCCTCATCATTTGTCAAAATCAAACCACCACGCGGTCCACGAAGAGTTTTGTGGGTCGTTGTTGTAGTGATATGAGCGTATGGCACTGGGCTTGGGTGAAGACCAGCTGCAACCAAACCAGCGATATGGGCCATATCGACCATTAGTTTAGCCCCAACAGCATCTGCGATTTCACGGAATTTTGAGAAGTCGATAATTTGAGAATAGGCTGAAGCACCAGCTACGATTAGTTTTGGTTTTACTTCTTGGGCTTGTTTCAAGATAGCATCAAAGTCCAAGAGTTCCGTTTCAGGATCCACACTGTAAGAAACAAAGTTGTAGGTTTGACCAGAAAAGCTAACTGGAGCTCCGTGGGTCAAGTGTCCACCTGCAGCCAAATCCATCCCCATAACGGTATCACCTGGCTCAATCAAGGCCATGTATGCCGCACAGTTGGCTTGGCTTCCTGAGTGAGGTTGAACATTGGCGAACTTAGCACCGAAAATTTCTTTTGCACGTTCAATAGCTAAAGTTTCTACCACGTCTACTACATCAGTTCCACCATAATAACGGCGTCCTGGGTAACCCTCGGCATATTTGTTTGTCAAGATAGACCCTTGAGCTGCCATAACAGCCTTGGAAACTACGTTTTCCGAAGCAATCAACTCGATATTGTTTTGTTGGCGTTCTTCTTCTTTGGCAATAGCATTCCAGAGATCAGCATCGTATGCTTTAAAATCGTCTTTGTCAAAAATCATAGGTCTTCTCCTTTATAGTGTGACTGGTCCTTTAGTTTGTTTTTCAATAAGAAAATAAACTAAAAAATGCGAATAAACCGTTTCTGCACTTTATCACAAGTATAACCAACTTTTTCATAAAATGCATGAGCTCCCAGACGATGATCAGCAGAGTTTAAGCGGATAAACCCATAACCCCGTCTTTTTGCTTCTTGATCCAACCCTTGCAGTAAGCTTTTACCGATACCTTGCCCTTGTGCTTGAGGTGAAACCGCTAAGCCTAAGATATTAAATCCTGCTTTGGAATAGAGGGATTCATAAACTTCAGCATGGACATATCCAAGTAGGACATGGCTGACTTCATCCTCATAACCAAGTAGGAAATGATGAGAATCCTGAGACAGTCTAGCTAGTTGACTAGCTGTGTCCTCTGGACTAAAAGAGTAGCCCAAAGCCTCTTGGTTAATCTCACATATAGCATTCACATCTGTTTCTTGCAAATCTCTTAGCATCTCATTCCTCCTCAAAAGAAATCTCTGGCAACTGTGCAAGAATATCTTCTCGCTTAATCGCCCCTTGGCGTAAGATTTTCACCTTGTCTCCAGACAAATCCAAAATAGTCGAATCCTGTCCAGTTAGAAAAGCGTCGTCCTCCAGACCCAAAACCTCTTGGTCAAAATCCTCTAGAATTTGAGCAAAGGTTACACCACTTGCCTGACCCGAGATATTGGCAGACGGCCCAATCAAGGGTCCTGTCTCTCGAATCAAATCCAGTGTAATAGGGTGACTCGGCATCCGAAATCCAACAGTTGCAAGATCAGAGTTGACCCAATAGGGAACTCGGTCATTGGCTTCGAGGATAATGGTCAAGGGACCCGGTAAAAAGGCCTCTACAATTTTTTCTAGATAAGTTGGCTGATTCTTTGAAAAGTGCAAGATGTCCTCTAGAGAAGCGACATTAAGATTGAGCGCCTTATCTCTAGGACGACGTTTGAGTTGGTAAACATGGTCGACAGCTTTTTCATCTAAGGCCTTAGCAAAGAGACCGTAAACTGTCTCTGTAGGCAAAATGACTGCCCCACCCTTTTCCAACTCTTGTCTAATCCTGTCCATCATCAACTACAACCATCCTATCTTGACCAAATTGGTCCTTGAGTGTTCGTACTCGTTTTTCAGGAAGATGTTTCCTAAAAAGCGCAGGAACACTTTGACCTTGCTTGTATCCAATTTCAAGGTAAATCTTACCACCATCTGTGAGATAGTCTTTTGCATCTTCCGCAATTCTGCGGTAAATAGCTAGGCCATCCTCATCTGCAAAGAGAGCTGAATGAGGCTCCGAATGCAAAACATTCAAACCGACCTCTGACTCATCTTCACGAGAGATATAGGGTGGATTGGATACAATTATATCATATTTTTCAGAAATTTCTGCAAAACAATCAGATTTTTTAAAAAATATATTAAGATTTTGATTTTTAGCATTCTCTGAGGCAAGCTCTAAGGCGTCTTGGGAAATATCTGCTGCTGTCACTGACCAATCTGGTCTGTTTTTTGCTAGTGCGAGGGCTATGGCACCACTTCCAGTACCAATATCCAAGTTCTTGAGATTTTCTTTAGGATTTTCAGCTAGGATAAGGTCCACCAACTCCTCTGTTTCAGGTCTAGGAATCAAAACCCGCTCATCCACTTTTAACTGCATTCCAAAGAAATCTACGTGACCAATGATATACTGAGCTGGTTTATGGGACGCTAACTGCTGGAAAATTTCTTCTACAAATTGTTTTTCTTCCTCTGTTACCTCTTGCTGGAGGGCAAAGACAAAGTCCGTAAAAGAGAGATTTTTTAAGCTACGATAGACAAAAGAGAGGCTTTCTGCTTCCTCTCCTTGTCTTATCAACTCTTCTTCAAAATCTGAAAATAATTGAGCTAATTTCATTATTTGTTTAATTCTTCTAATTTTTGTGTTTGGTCATAAAGAACCAAAGCATCCACAACTTCATCCAATTTACCAGATAAAATCGTATCTAGTTTTTGGAGGGTCAAGCCGATACGGTGGTCTGTGACACGGTTTTGAGGGAAATTATAAGTACGGATACGTTCTGAACGGTCACCAGTACCGATAGTAGACTTACGTTCAGCGTCTTGTTCATCTTGAGCAATCTGAGCAAAATGGTCAGCAACACGCGCACGGATGATTTTCATGGCCTTCTCACGGTTCTTCTGCTGGGTACGTTCTTCCTGCATCTCAACCTTGATATTGGTTGGCAAGTGAACGATACGCACGGCAGTCGCAACCTTGTTGACGTTCTGTCCACCAGCACCAGATGCGTGGTAGATATCAACACGAAGGTCTTTTGGATCAATATCGTATTCTACTTCTTCGACTTCAGGCATAACAAGAACTGTCGCAGTTGAAGTGTGTACACGACCTTGGCTTTCTGTCACAGGGACACGTTGCACACGGTGGGCACCAGACTCATACTTGAGTTTAGAGTATACAGACTGACCAGAAACCATAGCAACCACTTCCTTGAAACCACCGACACCGTTCATAGAGGCTTCCATGACTTCAAAGCGCCAGCCTTGGGCTTCTGCATACTTTTGGTACATAGTTAGCAAATCTCCAGCGAAGAGCGCTGCTTCGTCTCCACCAGCTGCTCCACGGATTTCAAGGATGATGTTCTTATCATCGTTTGGATCCTTTGGAAGCAGCAAGATTTTCAATTTTTCTTCGTATTCTTCTTTTTCAGCCTTGGCATCTTTCAGCTCTTGCTTGGCCATTTCTTCCAAGTCCGCATCTCCGCCTGATTCTTTAATCATCTCTTCGGCATCAACGATGTTTTGAAGAACTTGTTTGTACTCACGGTAGGCTGTTACCGTATCACGAGTTGAAGCCTCTTCTTTTGAAAGCTCCATGAAACGCTTGGTGTCTGAAACGACATCAGGGTCACTCAGCAATTCTCCTAATTCTTCATAACGGTCTTCTACAGTTTGTAGTTGATCATAGATGTTCATTTTTTCTCCTTATTTCTCAATTGTTAAATCATAGATTGCTACTACTTCGTTCTCAAATATTTCCCCAGTTTCTTTAAATCCATAACTGAGCTAACAAGATCTTGCATGTTCATTTTCTGGATCATAAGACAACCAAAGTTTATTGCCTAAACCTGCTGGCGCTGTCCGAACATAGTCCAGCACTTTATCCATAATTGGTTTAAAATATCCTTGATTTTGAAAATTCTTATCAATCATAAAACGAAATAGTAAATAATTTTTACTACTAATTCCGATCTTTTTATCATAAGCTATCATCACAAAACCTATAATTGCATTATTATCATAAACTGCCAATGGAGCTACAAAATCTCCATTTTTAGTATAGACATATGCTTCAGCTAAACTAATTGCGTTGGTTGCAATGAATTGTTTTTGATATTCCTTGACATCCAAATTCAAAACATCAAAATAATTTCCCATTGTAACATCTCTTAGTTCAATTGTCATAGTTTTGCTCCTTATTAGATACTATCATTGGCGCAAAATAATGTTTACGGCAGACTGAGATATAGGTTTCATTTCCACCGATCTGAATTTGTTCGCCATCATAGACTGGTACACCATCGTGCGTGCGCAACACCATGGTCGCCTTTTTCTTACAATACTGACAGATGGTCTTGATTTCGTCAATCTTGTCTGCTAAGAGCAAGAGGTATTTTGAACCTTCGAACAATTCATTGCGAAAGTCATTCTTCAAACCAAAAGCCATGACAGGTATGTCTAACTCATCAACAACACGAGCTAGGTCGTAAACATGGTGACGCTTGAGAAACTGGGCCTCATCGACTAGCACACAGTATGGTTTCTCAGGTAAGTCTCGGATATAGCCGAAGATATCCGTCGTTTCCTCAATCGCAATGGCTGAGCGTTTCATGCCGATTCGGCTCGACACATAGCCAACACCGTCACGCGTATCCAGAGCAGAAGTCATAATCACAACTCCCTTTCCTTGCTCCTCGTAGTTATAGGCCACCTTGAGAATCTCAATCGTCTTACCAGAGTTCATGGTCCCATAACGATAATACAACTGTGCCATGCTTCTATTTCACGTCCATTTCTAAATTTTTGCTACATTCTAGTATATCATAATTTTCTGAAGCTTTAAACGGCAAAATGTGGTAAAATAGAAGAAATCAAAAACTAGTGGAGGAAGCTATTATGCCATTTGTACGCATCGATTTATTTGAAGGTCGCACGCTCGAGCAAAAGAAAGCTCTTGCTAAGGAAGTAACGGAAGCTGTTGTCCGTAACACTGGAGCCCCTCAATCAGCCGTTCATGTCATCATCAACGACATGCCAGAAGGAACCTACTTCCCTCAAGGGGAAATGCGCACCAAATAAACCAGCTTAAGCAGAATTGCTTAGGCTTTTTCAATCTCCAAGTAGCATCCATTGAAGAAATAGTCTAATTTTGTTACAATTTGAAGAGATGCTTGGATACCTATCCTAAGAAAAGAAATACAAAAGGAATTAGTATGATTACACGTGAATTTGATACCATCGCTGCTATCTCTACTCCACTAGGTGAAGGAGCCATTGGTATTGTCCGCTTGAGCGGAACTGACAGTTTTGCCATTGCGCAAAAGATTTTTAAAGGAAAAGACTTGAGCAAGGTTGCAAGCCATACCCTCAACTACGGTCACATTATTGACCCGCAGACAGGGAAGGTCATGGACGAAGTTATGGTTGGAGCAATGAAGTCTCCAAAGACCTTCACTCGTGAGGATATTATCGAGATTAACACTCACGGTGGGATTGCGGTGACCAATGAGATTCTCCAACTAGCTATCCGTGAAGGAGCTCGGTTGGCAGAACCTGGTGAATTTACCAAACGCGCCTTTCTAAACGGTCGCGTGGACTTGACACAGGCTGAGGCGGTGATGGACATCATCCGTGCCAAGACAGATAAAGCCATGAACATTGCAGTCAAACAATTGGACGGTTCTCTTTCTGACCTCATTAATAATACTCGCCAAGAAATCCTCAATACACTTGCCCAAGTTGAGGTCAATATCGACTATCCTGAGTATGACGATGTTGAGGAAGCCACTACTGCAGTCGTCCGTGAGAAAACTATGGAGTTTGAGCAATTGCTAACCAATCTCCTTAAAACAGCTCGTCGCGGTAAGATACTTCGTGAGGGAATTTCAACTGCCATCATCGGACGCCCCAACGTTGGTAAATCGAGCCTCCTCAACAATCTCCTTCGTGAAGACAAGGCCATCGTAACGGACATCGCTGGTACTACCCGTGATGTCATCGAAGAATACGTCAACATCAATGGGGTTCCTCTCAAATTGATTGATACAGCTGGTATCCGGGATACAGATGATATCGTGGAACAAATCGGTGTCGAACGTTCTAGAAAAGCCCTCAAGGAAGCTGACTTGGTTCTACTAGTACTAAATGCCAGTGAACCACTGACCGCCCAAGATCGCCAACTCTTAGAAATCAGCCAAGATACCAACCGCATTATTCTACTTAATAAAACGGATCTTCCTGAAGCGATTGAAACTTCAGAACTCCCTGAAGATATCATCCGTATTTCAGTTCTTAAAAATCAAAACATTGATAAGATTGAGGATAGAATCAACAACCTCTTCTTTGAAAATGCTGGTTTGGTTGAGCAAGATGCTACTTACTTGTCAAATGCCCGTCATATTTCCTTGATTGAAAAAGCAGTTGAAAGCCTACAAGCTGTTAATGAAGGGCTAGAACTGGGGATGCCAGTTGATTTGCTTCAAGTTGACTTGACCCGTACTTGGGAAATTCTCGGAGAAATCACTGGAGATGCTGCACCTGATGAGCTCATAACCCAACTCTTTAGCCAATTCTGTTTAGGAAAATAAGAAAAATCCATGATCGTTCTTGCGGTCATGGATTTTATTGTCTTTGTTAGTAATCTGGTCTTAAAACACCAGTTACAGTTGCCTTAGTTGCTTCGTAGTCGCCATCTACGACAACTTTGATAATGCGTTTGGCATCTTCTTCTGGTGCTGGAACTAGAGGTAGACGAGTTGGTCCAGCTTCAAATCCCATGTAGTTCAAAACTGCCTTAACAGGTGCAGGACTTGGATAAGAGAAGAGGGCATTGACTTTAGGGATGAATTTACGCTGAATAGCTGCGGCTTTCTTCATATCGCTTTCTGCAATAGCAGTGAACATCTCGTGCATCTCATCTCCATTTGTATGGGAGGCAACAGAAATAACCCCATCCGCACCAAGGTTCATGGCATGGAAGGCATCTCCATCTTCACCTGTATAAATCAAGAATTCTTCTGGCTTGTGCTCAATCAAGTAAGCCATATTTGCCAAGCTAGTACATTCTTTGACACCAATGATATTTGGATGGTCAGCCAAACGAAGCATGGTTTCTGGAGTTAATTCCACTACCACACGCCCTGGAATGTTATAGATGATAATAGGTAAATCAGAAGCATCTGCAATCGCTTTAAAGTGCTGATACATGCCTTCTTGAGAAGGTTTATTGTAATACGGTACGATAGCAAGACCAGCAGCGAAGCCGCCAAAGTCTGCGACTTCTTTGACAAACTCGATCGAGTCACGTGTATCATTGGTACCTACACCTGCAATCAAAGGAACACGTCCATTGACAATCTTTTGTACAGCCGCAAAGAGTTCCAACTCTTCATCGTGGGTCAAAGTTGGACTCTCAGCAGTCGTTCCAGCTAGAAGAATTCCATCTGTATGATGGGCCAACAAATGCTCGATCAATGCTGGAATAGCATCAAAGTTGATGGAGCCATCCTCATGGAAAGGGGTAATAAAGGCCGTGATGATTTTACACTCTTTTAAATCTTGATAAGACATGAGAAACACCTCTCTATTTCAAAGAAGGAGTTCATCTGAACTCCTAAACGATATGACTATTTTAATTCAAATTTCAACTCAGCTGTTGGACGAACCAATCCACGTTCGTGAAGCGTTTCTGCAATCTGAACTGAGTTCCAGGCAGCACCTTTGAGAAGGTTATCTGAAACAACCCACATGTGGATTCCTTTTTCAGCATCCAAGTCTTTACGGATACGACCAACAAAGGTATCACGTGAACCAACTGCATTGATGGCTTGCGGATAGATTTGATGCGCTACGTCATCCTCAAGAACTGCACCTGGAAAGGCTGCGATAGCTGCTTTCACTTCTTCGATTGGAGCCACTTCTTTTGTTTCGATATAAACTGACTCAGAGTGAGCTGACAAGACTGGAATACGCACACATGTTGCAGACACTGCGATGCTATCATCTTCCATGATTTTCTTCGTTTCCTTAGTCATCTTCATCTCTTCGTAAGTGTAATCATTGTCAGTGAAGACATCGATTTGTGGAAGAGCGTTAAAGGCGATAGGATAGTGTTTCTTGTCACCACCTGAAGGCAAGATTTCCGCATGCAAATCACGTGGATTCACACCGTCATTCAAGACTTCACGAAGTTCACGTTGTGTTTCAAGAATCGCTCCCATACCTGCACCAGAGACTGCTTGGTAAGTTGAAACGATGATACGATCCAAGCCCCATTTTTGACGAACTGGCTCAAGAGCCACCATCATTTGGATTGTTGAACAATTAGGGCAGGCAATGATTCCGTTGTGGGCATCAAGTGCATGAGCATTGACCTCTGGAACAACCAGTGGTACATCTGGATTTTGACGGAAATAAGATGTATTATCCACTACTACCGCTCCAGCTTGAACTGCGTATGGTGCATACTTAGCTGATGTCGAACCACCTGCTGAGAAGAGTGCAATATCAACACCCTCAAAAGCTGTCTCAGTTGTTTCTTCAATCGTAATATCTTGGTCTTTAAATTTCAAAGTTTTGCCTGCTGAACGTGCAGAAGCAAGGTAACGAATTTTATCGATTGGAAGTGTTGATTCTTCCAACATTTTTATCATCTGAGCTCCGACAGCACCTGTCGCGCCGACTACAGCAACTGTATATCCCATAAATAACCTCTTTCGGAATTTTCTAAAAATTTCTATAATAGATGTATTATACTACTTTTTCCAGAAATTGAAAAGCATTTTTGGGTTATATTTTCTGAAAATTAAAAATCCCTAGTCATTGACCAGGGACTAAGAGGCATCTTCATGTGATGAGCAGGTTCACACAACTCATCAAGGTCCGCTCCTGCGTTATGACCTCCTTATGCTCAATAGCAGTCCGAAGACTACCTATCGACTCATCGCATCTACTATTCTACTAGATAGAGTCACTTTTGTCAACAGCCAAAACTCTTTGCTTCATTTATATAGGTAGATAAGAAAAACCTTGGTCTCCCAAGGTCATTTTGTTTCTATCATGCTAATTGCCGGGATTGAACCGGCGACCTCATCCTTACCATGGATGCGCTCTGCCAACTGAGCTAAATCAGCTTACCTAAAAAGTATACTATAGTTCTATGTTCTTGTCAAGCGCTCTCTTTTAATTTATGGAATGAAAAAAGCTAGACTTATCAAGAATCTAGCTTATAAACTTCTTATTTTGTTAGATCGATTCGCTGTCCCAGTTTACCAATCAAAATCGCTCCCACTATAAGTGATGCAAACTCACCAATTCCAGTAGAGAACCATGTGAAGAAGAAGGGAGCTTCTGTCAAGATATGGAATTCAGCTGCAATGGTAATCATTGAAATGGAGAAGAGGATTGAAAAGAAGAAATGATCTTTTCGAATCAATCCGTTAAAGAGGTAATCTTTGCTGTATTTTGCAAAGAGCCATACCCCTAGACTAAGGAAAACTAGGGTAGAACCTCCACCAACAAAGACATCTATTAGGCCAAAACTACTAAATAAATTAGCAATCATACATCCAATTGTCACACCGATGATGTATTTAGGGTTGTAAAATGCCAAGAAATTCAGCATTTCTGAAATACGGAACTGATACGCCCCAAAACTAAGAACATTGATTGGTGGCGTAATAGTCAAAACCACATAAATTGCAGCAACGATAGCAATATCTGCCATGTCACGAACAGTTAATTTTTTCATGTTTTCTCCTTTGGCGGTTTCCCGCGTAAAATATGCTTGGTGAAAGAAGCTAAGCACCAAGGGTTGAGATTATCAACCTTACTAGTATAGCACATTAGCTAGCATTATGCTATACTAAAATCATGAAAAAACTAATAAAAGCTTTCTTTGATAACGAAATCCTCTCCTACCTATTTTTTGGTGGTGCTACTACTCTGGTTTCTATTGTATCACGTTTGGTTATTTACCATATCAGCCACCAGGAAATCCTTGCAACTGCCCTTGCAAATTTTATTGGGATTCTCTTTGCCTTTCTCACAAATGATACAATTGTCTTTAAACAAGAGAGAAGGAATTGGCTAACTCGCCTAGCTAAGTTTTTCTTAGCTCGTCTCTCTACTCTTGGACTGGACCTTCTTTTAACTTATATCTTTGTTACAGCCTTTCCTGATATTATTGGCCAGTTTGTCGAATTTAATATAGATAGGGTTAATACTGTTGAAACTATTCTAGCACAAATTTTGATCATCATTTTAAACTATATTTTCAGTAAAATCTATATTTTTAAAGGGAACAACTAACCACTTTGAGCGTTCAAGTTGCTTTTTGTCACAATTTAGGATATAATAAATTAGAAAATTAGGAAAGGAATTTATGAAAATGTTAAAGGATCTTAAAGAATTCTTGCTTCGCGGTAATGTCGTTGACCTTGCTGTCGGTGTGATCATTGCCTCTGCTTTTGGTGCTATCGTTACTTCATTTGTTAATGATATCATCACTCCACTTCTATTGAACCCAGCTTTGGAAGCTGCGCAAGTACAAAACATCGCTGAGCTTGCATGGAATGGTGTTACATATGGTAAATTCTTGAGCGCTGTTATCAACTTCCTTGTTGTGGGTACAGTCCTCTTCTTCGTTATCAAAGGTATTGAAAAAGCTCAAAACCTTCGTAAGAAAGAGGAAGTGGTTGAGGAAGCACCTGCTGCTCCAACTGAACTTGAAGTTCTTCAAGAAATCAAAGCTCTTCTTGAGAAAAAATAAAACAGATAAAGGATCTAGCTTAAAGCTAAATCCTTTTTTCTTTACTCTTTTGGTAACTTCCCAGCCTTTTCGAGCATTTTCTTAATTAAGTAAGGCATCTTCACATTTTCACGGCCTTTTTTCTCAATGAGTTTTTTGACAAATTCTGGCATCTGAAGGTCGTCTGTCTCTTTCATGATGTCTTTGGTAGTTGCCGAAGGCGCTAACTCATCGAAGGTTTCTTCTTCTGGGAGAAAAGCTTTAAATTCCTTGTTTTCGTTGGCTCGTACAGTAGCAACTAAAGCGTCAATTAAACGGCTATCCGTATTGGGCATAGATGGACGATGGTAGGTGACACCTATTTCTTGACACAAATCATAACATTCCACATCATTATCAAACAAGACTTCGATGTGCTCACTGATAAAGCTAATCGGGACAAAAATATAATGCTCTGGATGTTGCTTTTGTTCTCGTAAATATTCTAAGACATCTGGCTTGATCCAAGGGATTCCAATATCGCTTTCGCTCTGCCAAGTATTGGTATACTGGTCGGCTGTTAGGCCGAGTTGTTCAGCAATTAGCTTGCTATTATCGAAAATCTGATCGATATATGGATCTCCATAGTCTAAGGCAAAAATGGGAACACTGTGAGCTGAAAAGATTACCTTGAAAGATTCTTCTCCCACATGGTTTCGTAAAATTTTTCTAATCTCATCTGTCCAGAAGTCCAGCAAAGGCTGTTGTTGATACCAGTCCTTAATTACTAAAAATCGGATCTGCTGGCTTTCCAGAAACTTTTCATACCCCATTACTGAGTAAAAAGAATAATGAGGTTCCAAAATCAAGCAGATACATTCTTCAACACCATCAGCTTCCATCTGCTTGATCACGTCTGGAATAAAGGGACGAGAAAATTTGTTGGCAAAGTAGATACCGTACTCCTCGCCTAAACGTTCCTTGACTAAATCAACCTCCTCACGTGTAATCCGCTGCAAGGGCGTCCCACCGATAAGGACATAGTTGTCATAGAGGGTCTGAATCTCGTGGTCTTGGGGTCTAACTCCACGACGAATGTTTGTAAAGAATTCTGCTACTCCTTCAAAACTAATCTCCTCTGGAGATCCAAAGGTCATCATTAATATGGCTTTTTTCATGTTATCATCCTTATGTTATTATTTTCACTATCTATTCTATCATGAAAGAAAAAAATAGTAAACGCTTCCGACATCTACTATTTCTTTTGTTCTTTTGTCTTTTTATCTCGTCTCATGATTAGCATGATAACGACAAGGAGTAAAATAACGATAATCAGGAGAAGAAAGGCAAGGATATAAATCCAATGCGTTGGAATCCCTTGATCGAAATACCGTGTTCCTACTGCTTCTCCACTTTTATCCTGGGCTGCTTTTACTGGCGCATCCGTTATTTTAGCTAGGAGGATATGTCGTCCATTGGTAATATTAAGGAAACAGGTGCTTAACAGAACAATCTTGTCCGTTGAGGTCAAGGAAACATCTCGCTTGTACTTGGCTTTACTTAGCAGATATTGATAGTAAGCCTGGTGTTCCTCATCGTTGGAACTCAAAGTTCGGTAAATCTCCGTGTCATAGGCATCCACTTCTAAAATTCCAAATATCTCCAGACCACGTTCTCGACCATTGTAGTAGATAGAACCATAGCGATGCTTTTCAAAAAAATCTTGATTCACAAATTTTTGAATCTCCCCAAACATAGCACCAGAAGCCATGGAGTGACCATATATGATGGTGTTAAAGTCGGTAAAGTTTGGGTTAAAACGATAGTCTAGGAATATAGAACCTGACACAGTATAATCGCCAAAAGCATTGCGGTCAAGGTATTTGACATTGTCCTGACTCTGCAAGAGGGGATAGTCTACCTTAGTCCCATCAAGGCTAATCCAACCACAGACTTCCTTGTTCAGGTGCTGCAAGGTTTCAAAGCCCGTACTGCTGGCATCCTTTTCAATGGGATTATAATGATCGTAGTCGCTCGCAAGAGCTCTATCAGCTGTAAAAAGACAGAAAAAAGCTAGAAAGAGGGATAGAATGACCTTTATGACTTTGTGATTTGTACTTGTTTTCATATTCCCTTCTTTCTCCTTTCTAGCCTTGAAAATAAAAGAGCAAGAGAGGCTGTCCCTTTCTCTTTTATTGGTAGTTTAGTCAGTAATGGTATCTGCTCCTTCTTCCTTTGCTTCTCTTCTACGACGCAAGATCAAGTAGAGAATGATGAGCAAGAAGATCAATAGCAAGAGCAAGATAAACAAGATGATGTACCATATCCACAAAGGAATCGATGAAAGAAATCGTCCGAGCGACGAATCATCAAAGACGCTGTAAGGAAATGGTTTTGATTTTTTCGTATGGAAGGTGTTCTTTGGAACCGTATCCGTAATCTTGGCAACTACGATATGTCTCCCATTTGTTACGTCTAGGAAACAGGTACTGAGAAGGATGATATGGTCATTGGGCCCCAGTGTAATGTCTCGTTTGTGGATGGCAACCGAGAGTAAGTGATCGATATATTCTTGGCGCCGATCATCCCCATTAATACCTGGATCGTAGATGTTAAAGTCATAGGCGTCCACCTCGAGCATCTCAAAGATCTCAAGACCTTTTTCTACGCCATTATAGTAAATACTACCGTAGCGATGCTGGTCAAAAAATTCCTTATCAGAAAACTTTGCTACATCTCCAAACATAACCCCATTTTCTACATGGTGTCCGTAGATGATGGTATTAAAGTCTTCGAACTTGGATTCATTTCGAGCCTCAAGGAAAATAGCTCCTGTAGCTGCAAATTCTCCTTTTGAGTCCTTGTTCAGGTACTTTTCATTGTCTTTGGCTTGAACTAAGGGATAGTCGATATTGGTGCCATAGACATTGATCCAACCGAGAACCTCTGGATTGACTTGCTGTAGCTTGTGAAAGCCAGAAAAACTAGCAAGCTCATCCTTCTCACTGGTACTAACAGGTCTATAAGCCTCATACTCACTTGATGAAGCCTGAGAATAAACCTGATTGGCATCCCAAAGGGCGTAGAAACCAAAGAGAAAGACTAAGGCTGCCAAGAGGAGCAAGATATGATTCATCAATGCATCTACAGCAAGGACCAGACGCCTAGACAAACTCCTTTTTGGTTTCTCACGCTTGATTTTCATCGGTCAAACCACTTGCTTAAGCTTGTCTGCGTTTTTTAGACAAAACAACAAATCCAGCCAAACCAAGACCAATCATCAAGATGAAAGGAAGGTTATCAATCAAGAGACCAGTAGGGGTAACGTCTGGTAAGCTATTTGTGATAGTGTTATCGTTTGGTTTTTCACCAATAAGGATACTATCTTGAGTGAAATTTGTAGAAACTGTACCAGCTTGATTTTTTGATGCTCCGTTCTCCTTATATGCAGCTGAAGCTGTGTAACCTTGAGATCCAGTTTCAACCAATTTATAACGAGTACCAGCAGGAATTGTGTCAAACACTAAAGATTGATCGTGACGTAGTGTTATAGTCGTTTCTTGACCATAGACAAATGTTTTTGAGGTTTCACCGATTTTACCAGTGATTGATTGTGAAGTTTCTGTAGATGCTTTTGTGAAAGTAAGCTTGAAAGTGAAATCTTTTGATTTATCTGCAGTAGCACCTGATACAACTTTTTTAATTACTAAAGATTTAGCATTTGGGTCAACTTTTGAAACATTTGGTTTATTAGGGTTTGGTTCATTTGGATCTGTAATTTTACCAGCATTTTTACGATAAATGTTAGTGAAAAGATCATATTTGTAAGTAGTTCCACTTTCAGATGGTTTTACTTTACCATTCACACTTGGGGATACTTGTTTAAAATACACAGAAGAAATATATGTTCCTCCTGTAGTTTTGTTTTTAACAATAACGTGCATTTCATAGTTGCGATTATCATATGTCATAAAATCAATAGGTGAACCATTTTTTTGAATAACTTTCCAACCAACATTTTGTTTTTCAGCAACAGTATAGACATATTCACCAGCATGTGTATAGTTCACTTCTCTAAAAATATCGCCGGTTTCTTTCTTAATGTTAGTTTGGCCAGTTGCTAAAACGTCTGTTCCAGAATAAGATACATTTTTATCTGTAATTTGACCATTAGAAGAATCAATCGTTTCATAAGGTGCACCATTTGATGATGTACCAGTTTTAGGGGTGAAAGTAAATGTAAAAGTTGCTTCAGGTGTTGTAATTCCTTCCGCAATATTCAACACCTTATTAATAGAAACTTTTGCACTTGTTTCACCAGTTGCTTTGGCAGTTGCCACATCATTATCATCCGCAAATGTTGGCACTCCTCTAAAGACCGACAAGGCGGTTACAGCTGCAATACTTGCAGTAACTAATTTTTTCAAAAATGTTTTTTTCATGATTATTCCTTTTATTTTTAAATTTCTTTTTTCATAAATTGTCATCAAAAGCCCCGTCGCCTTAGGACTGTTACCACCTTGCCATGGGTATCCTGTATAGGAATGGTTCCAAAAGCACGACTATCTACAGCCGTTGTTCGATTGTCTCCGAGGACAAAGAGTTGTCCTGCTGGGACCTTCATCGGGAAGCTAGCCCCTTCCTTATAGAGCAGCGTGTCTTTGTAGATATCCTGCTCTTGTTGAGGAGAACCGTTGATGATGAGACCATTTTCGTTTATATCGATCGTACTTCCTTCAGTTGCTATGACACGCGCCACTCTTTCCTTGCCCTTATAATTATAGACAAGCAGATCACCAATCGAATAGCGTTTATCCAACCTATAATAGACAACTAAGTCGCCATCCTTTAAGGCTGGCTTCATGCCATCGTCATTGTATCTCAATAGTCCAAAGACAAAAAAGTAAAGGGTGGCCAGTACAAACCCAACCATCAGAAGCTTACTGACTAAGTAGAGGATATCTCCCCATACACTCGGCGGAGACTTATCCCGATTGACTTGTGTTACTGTTTTCTTATGTTTCTTTTTAAGTAGCATTATTTTCTCCTATGTACCACTAGATATCCGAGTAGGATTGTAAAGAAGATTCCTCCTAGAGGAAGGATTATTCCTAACATGAGTGTACTGCTGAGGAAGTCAACTCCGGTTTCAGGTACACTATTCTTATTATTCGTGACTGTCGCGGACTTGTTCCAATCCAGTTTGCCTTCTTGATTTTCATAAGAAACCTGATATCCACGAGAAGAGTTTGATTCCTCTTCTACGGTATAGTAACTATCGAGTGGAAGTCCATCAATTTTTATGGTTTGATCTTTGTTGAGTTCAATAGACGCTCGACCATTCGTAAATTGCAGAGGGGTTCTTTTATTATTCACCGTTGCAGTATAGGTTCCATTCAGTGGACTATTCTGAGCATCCCTGATGTTAATGGTAATCTTGAAGGATTTTAATAGATTGGCAAATACCCCAGTAACCTTTTTTGTAACGGATAAACTTGGAAGCTTGTGATTCGTAACAGTGCTGATTTCGTCTTTATTCAGATCGCCCTCTTGATTCTCATATGTAACGTGGTAACCGTTCGTTGATGCCGCTTCTTCTTCAACCTTGTAATGGGTTCCTCGAGGAAGATAGCTTAGAATACCTTTCCAACGTTTTCGTTTGTCAACACGAATCTTCGCTTCACCATTCACAACAGTTATCTCACCAAAAGTTCCATTCAATGGCGTAGAATCAGGAGAGGTTAGTTTTACCTTAATCCAAAACTCCTTGTTCAAGTTGTTTTCGAATTTCAACACTTTTTTAATTGTCAGGCTTGGTAATTGTTTATAGATTACCTTAAAGGATGGTTTAGATTCTGTACCAACATTTTTTATTTCTTTGGTAAAGGCTGGGACGTCCGGTGCAATTAAATCGTATTGATATCCTTTGGCAACTTTTTCAAAGTTCCTCGTTTCATTAGATACGTTTTTACCAACATTCACATTGGTTTTTCGATAGTCTTGATTATCAGAACCTCCGTTCTTGTTCTTTTGAACCAGTTTCAGTTCAACATTACTCGGTTGATCAGCTGTAATAACAGTTCTCGCACCCGTCACACCTTGCCATTCAACTTCCACTGGTACCGTTAATGGATCTGAAGGCTTAAAGGTTGGGTTGTCAGAGTATTCTTTGGTCTTGGTTTGAGAGGTGCCTATTCCATAGGAATAGGTGACACTGGCACCTTTATTGGAGTAGAGTTTATTGACATCAGAACCTTCAGCATCACCAGCATCTAGTTTTTTATCACCAGCAATGGCATCTAGAGCATCTTGACTAGATGTAACAGTGAATTTGAGGACATATCTAGCTCCATCTTCTAAGGAATAATTCGGAGAAAAGTTAGCCGTAACTTCCACTAATCCTTCTGACGTTGTCTTGGTATCAAAAGTTACCTGCTCTTCGGTTAATGTTTCACTGCTACCATCCTTTTCTTTCACTACACGAAACTCTGACGATCCGTTTGGTAATAGCTGGACATACTTAGAAAGAACATCTTTGATAGTCACATGGTGGATTCCCAGTGGCAGAATCTTATCAGTGATATCTTTGAAACTGTCTCGTAACTGGTCTTCATTGTTTGCGGATAGGATTTCATTAGGAATGGAAGAATTGTGGTACCTGATATAATACTGCAAACTGGTAATACTATCGACATTATTTGAATAACGAAACTTAATAGAGTAAAAGCCAGCTAGTTTTGGAGCGAGACTATAGGCGAGATTATTGATAGATACATCTAAATTATTCCAGAACCAATTTGGTGCCGTTTCTGATCCATCTTGATTATTATAGTTATAAACTGTATAACCACTGTCGTTGTAGTACATATTGGCAAAACCATCTGATAGAACAATAACAACCTTCTTGGCATTTGGTCTTGCACTATCTATCAATTGATTGGCAATACGAATACCCGCGCTAATATTGGTTCCTGTACCGATTCCTGATTCAGTCCCTATTGATTGACCACCAGCAATTCTCATATTACTGACTGCAGTCTTTGAACCACTAGCATCGTTATTCCAATTTAAAATTGTTTCCGCAT
>ERZ772807.236-NODE-236-length-36276-cov-7.008641_pt1 | contig 36276 bp, 33 predicted proteins | sample MGYA00511472_ERZ772807 | MGnify/ENA primary metagenome ERZ772807 (study PRJEB29015, sample SAMEA2737947) | human oral metagenome | biome: human oral; feature: human-associated habitat; material: dental | place: China | collected 2039 ... | reverse complement strand
TTATGCTACAAAGATAACACAAACCAATGAGATAGCAAAGTTAGAACAAGAAAAAAGACACTTCTACTTCACCAAATTATCTTCATGAATAAAAAACACCTATTATTACGAAAATAGTTTTGTTTTTAGTTGCTGTCACATTTAACATTTCATGTAATTAAACTATAAACCAACGAGTTAAGCACCAACACAAAATGACAGATATGACAGGAAACATAACTTAAAGGTCTTCTTATAGCTCTTCAGAAACTTGGGGTAAATCTATAATGAAGGTATGATTACACCCAATTAGATGGTTTTAGAATGGGGGATAAACTACATGATTAATGCTATTAGACGCGATATCTACCTGTCTTATACAAACAACTTTCCCCTTATTGGTTGAGATTTGTAAACTATTTTCACACGACTCAAAATCAATATATGCTCTTTTGGCTTCTTAAAGACGCCCTTTAAGCTTGCAAAAGATGCCCTTTAAGCACCTTACTAACGCCCTTTTGAAGTGCAATTAAGCACCTTTTATTTGATTGCAAACCTGCTTCTTATATATATTTTTGCCGTTATTTCTTGATGTCTTATCCGAAACTATGTAATGATTTTTCAAATCCTTGTCTGCTGCTTTTTGAAGTCTTAAAACGAAAAGGTTTCAGTGAAATAGGATGATAAAAACCTTGTTTTAATAACCCTCCGCACTCTCCCTTTCGCTGTGTGGCATTTCGTCAGAGACCTAAGTTTATACGAATCATTGTCACTCCAAATTTCTGAAGACAACAATAACTTCTCCAACCTCTCCAAAACCATGAATAGGATAGCTCCTAACAAACATAAACACAGTTAAGCGGTTTTTGTGCAACTTTTTTTGTTTATGTTGCAAAAAAACTGTACTTTTGCCCTCAACCAAAGCAATTGAATATTAAATAACACATTATTATATTTATGAGTTTGAAAATTGTAGTACTTGCTAAGCAGGTACCTGACACAAGAAATGTGGGAAAAGATGCCATGACAGCCGAAGGAACGGTAAACCGTGCCGCACTGCCTGCCATCTTCAACCCAGAAGACCTAAACGCTTTAGAGCAGGCTCTGAGACTGAAGGAACAGAACCCAGGCTCTACTGTAGGAATCTTAACCATGGGTCCTCCACGTGCCGGAGAAATCATCCGACAGGGACTCTATCGTGGTGCTGATACTGGCTGGTTGCTTACCGACCGTAAGTTTGCTGGTGCTGATACACTCGCTACTTCTTATGCTTTAGCGACAGCTGTAAAGAAAATCGGTGATGTTGACATTATCATCGGTGGACGTCAGGCTATCGATGGTGATACCGCACAGGTAGGACCACAGGTTGCACAGAAGTTAGGACTCAATCAAGTTACTTACGCAGAGGAAATCCTGAAGATTGAGGATGGTAAGGCTACTATCCGCCGTCATATTGATGGTGGTGTAGAGACTGTTGTAGCACCATTGCCAGTACTCATCACAGTGAATGGTACTGCTGCTCCTGCACGTCCTTGCAATGCCAAACTCGTGATGAAGTACAAGTATGCTACTTGTCCTATGGAACGCAAAGGTGATGAGCCTTGGGTACATCTCTACGAGGAGCGTCGTTACCTAACACTGAATCAGTGGTCAGTTGCCGATGTCAACGGTGATGAGGAGCAGTGCGGTTTGAGTGGTTCACCAACAAAGGTGAAGTCTGTTCAGAACATCGTCTTCCAAGCTAAGGAGAGCAAGACTCTCACTGGCTCAGACGAGGATGTAGAAGGACTTATCAAGGAACTGTTAGGAGAGAAGATTATTGGTTAAAAGCCTCTCCCCCAACCCCTCTCCGAACCAACGGTCACTGACCAACGGGAAGTAATGGAGAGGGGAGTAGAAAGTACTGTTTGCTGGGGATGAATAGGGATTCATTGCCTATGAAAGAGAGGTTGTAATATGTCATTGAAAGATATGTCTTTCTGTCATTTTGTCTAAGATTAGAAGCCCTCTTTCTGTCATTTTATCTAAGATTAGAAACCCTCTTTCTTCTTAATTCAGCATAGTTTTTATTCTTCGAAGGCTTGTGATTCTGCTGCCGCAATAATACTTTCTTTGTCCATCTTTTGTGAATGAGAGATACCCGAAAGATCGAATTCATCAGCCTTAGAATCTTCTTCTTCCTGTTGGAAAGAAGCATTTTCTTTTGTCTTCTTATTGTCTGCGGCGGATGTTTTCTCATCGAATACTTCTGTATAGAAAGGCGTTTCCTGCTTTTCTTTTTCTGTATCTGAGCTTACGATAAAACTCATGTCTTGCGATGTTTCAGGTACATTTAAGACGGGTTCTTCCTCCATCTTTGTGCGGTTAGCCTTAGCTGAAAAGATCTCTTCAATGAACTGTGGTTCACGACGAAGACGCTGAAGAGTGAGTTTAGCAGCCTCTTGTTGTCCTTCTTTCTTTGAGTATCCACGTCCCTCACCACATGCAATCTCTTCCATAAAGACTTGGAAGTGGAAAGTAGGACTGCCTTGTTTGTCCTTCTCATGTTCGATGAGTCGGAACTCCATATTGACCTTATTCTTCTGGCTCCATTCGATGAGCTTTGACTTAAAGTTCACTTCTTTATATGCCACCTTATCTATATTAATGAGTTCACCAAGAATCTGCTTTCTCATAAACTCCATACAAGCATTGTAGCCATGATCGAGATAAAGTGCCCCAACAAGGGCTTCAAATGCATTTCCTCCCATATAACTATTGTGAGAAGAAGAATGTCCATTAGATAGAATCAACTGATTGATTCCCATCTCTTTAGCCAATCTGTTGAGTGTATCACGTTGTACTATCTTGGAGCGTGTATTGGTAAGGAAGCCTTCACGCTTATATGGGAAATGCTCGTAAACAATGTCGCCAACAATAGCATCAAGTATTGCATCGCCGAGAAACTCGAGTCGTTCATTGTTTACAGGCTTTCCCTTTGCATTACGACGTGCTATACTCTTGTGCAAAAGAGCTGTCTTGTAATAATCGATATTGTGGGGAATAAAGCCAATGATATGGTACAAAGACAAATAAAGCTCCTTCTCCTTGCGGAAAGGGAGCTTTATTCTATCAACTATATTATTCAGCATATTTCTTGAATATGACACAAGCGTTGTGACCACCAAAGCCGAAGGTGTTGCTGAGTGCAGCACGAACTTCACGTTTCTGAGCTTTGTTAAACGTGAAATTTAAGTTGTAATCTAGCTCTGGATCATTATCATTTTCTTCGTGATTGATAGTTGGAGGAACTATATCATTCTGCACAGACAATACGCAAGCCATGGCTTCTACAGCACCAGCGGCACCGAGTAAGTGACCTGTCATACTCTTTGTAGAAGAGATGTTGAGCTTGTAAGCAGCTTCACCAAACAACTCCTTGATTGCTTTAGCTTCTGAGATATCACCAACATGGGTAGAAGTACCATGTACGTTGATATAGTCTATATCCTCTGGATTCAAGTGAGCATCATTCAAAGCTGCCTTCATGACGAGTTTAGCACCAAGTCCCTCTGGGTGAGATGCAGTGATATGATGAGCATCAGCAGATTCACCCTCACCAACCATCTCTGCATAGATCTTAGCACCACGAGCCTTTGCATGCTCTAATTCTTCGAGTATCAAGCAACCAGCACCCTCTCCCATTACGAAGCCATCACGGCTTGCAGAGAATGGACGAGAAGCATGTTCTGGGTCATCATTGCGTGTTGAAAGTGCGTGCATGGCATTGAAACCACCTACACCACATGCACAAATAGCTGCTTCTGCACCACCACTAACAATGATGTCAGCCTTTCCTAAACGAATCTGATTAAATGCTGATGCTAATGCGTTAGTAGAAGAAGCACATGCAGACGTCGTTGTGTAGTTAGGACCATGGAATCCGAAGTGGATTGAAATCTGTCCTGCCGCAATATCAGCGATCATCTTTGGAATGAAGAATGGGTTGAACTTAGGACCATTCTCTAAGTGTTGTGCATAGTAAGTAACCTCATCTTCGAAAGTTTTGATACCACCAATACCTACACCATAGATAACGCCAACGCGGTTTTTATCAACTTTCTCCAAGTCGATAGCAGCGTCCTTAACACCTTGCATAGCACTGATCATTGCTAATTGAGTGTAACGATCAAGTTTGCGAGCCTCCTTACGATCAATGTATTCATTGACGTTTAGGTTCTTAACCTCACATGCAAATTGTGTCTTGAACTGCGTTGTATCGAAATATGTAATAGGTGCAGCACCACTCTTACCTGCCAGCATATTCTGCCAAGTCTCCTCTGGAGTATTGCCTAAAGGAGTAACGGCACCAAGACCTGTTACAACTACTCTCTTTAATTCCATGCGTTGAAATATAAGTTAAAACAAGTAACCTAAAAAAAAGCCAAGCAAAACAAAGTGCTTTGCCTGGTGCTTTTTACATATAGGCTAAACTTACTTAGCGTTTTCCTCAATGTAAGCGATTGCATCGCCAACAGTAGCAATCTTCTCAGCCTTATCGTCTGGAATAGAGATACCAAACTCTTTCTCAAATTCCATGATGAGCTCTACAGTGTCCAAAGAGTCTGCACCAAGATCGTTTGTGAAGCTTGCCTCTGGCTTAACCTCTGCCTCGTCAACACCAAGTTTATCTACGATAATAGCCTTTACTTTTGATTCAATTTCTGACATAACTGTAAGTTTTAAATTGTTTAATATTGATTTCTAAATTCTAAAATGCGCCTGCAAAGGAAATATAAATTTTCCATGTATGCAAGTTTTTGACGTAAAAAAGCACTCAAACATGCACAACACCCTATAGTTTGTGCATGTTTTTCTATGATTTATCACTTTATCTTGCGTCTCTTCAAACGATTATCTCACTTCATTCAAATATTACTTATAACATAAGGTAAGTTATTTTTAGCCTTTCTTTGATATAAATTATGTGCTGGATTTATAATAATGTGTTATTAAGAGGAGATAGTTCTTCACTTTAAATTACTTATGGTTGCAATAGAGTTAGTATGAAATAAGTCAAATTCCTTATGTTTTCCATAGTTTTCAAAAGCCTCATTGGTTTACTACAAAACCTAAATTATTTTTATATTTCAGTTGCTGTCAGTTTTAACATTTCGGCTAATTATTTATATAGCAATAAGTTATAACTAATGAAAGTATGACAGGAGTGACAGGAAAATGAAAATATCTCTTAGTAATATTGTTCTCATGTCTTTCCGTTTATCCTTTTTGTTATACTCTTATCCAGTAGTATTGCCCCCTGTACCTACTTATATCTCAAAATGAAAATACGCCCTTTTCGCATTCAAGGGAGGCTCTCGTTAAAGGAAGAAGAGCCTTTTGTTATGAGTAAGTAAGGCTCTTCTGTTTTCTTATAAATCCCTACCCTATCTTTTTCCGCACATTAGTAATTCATGAGAGAATAATCTTTTGCATTGTACGAAAAACATTCTTGTTATTGCTTTTATATCTTTCTTTCCTCTCTTTAAATCCTAGAGGCATTAAAAACGTCTGTTTTATTTTGTGCTTTAAGTATTTTGCTTTATATTTGCACAATAATTAAAAAGTAATACCCGAATGTCATTTACAGAACATTGTAACGAGATCTTTAATCAAGCTATTCGTGATTATCATGTCACAGATAACGTTGATACCCCGATTAATAACCCTTATGACAGGGAGTCGATAGAGAATCGTCTCTATTTGAAATGCTGGATTGATACCGTTCAATGGCATTTCGAAGATCTTATACGTGACCCACATATCAGTCCAGAAGATGGTATGAGTCTTAAGCACAGAATAGACCGTTCAAATCAAGATCGTACTGATCTTGTTGAACAGATAGACTCTTATTTCCGTCAACTCTACTCTGATGTAACGCCTTTACCGAATGCTACTATTAACACCGAAAGTCCTGCGTGGGCGGTAGATCGCCTCTCTATCCTTGCATTAAAGATATATCACATGAAGGAGCAGACCGAGCGTAAAGATGCATCAGAGGAGCATATAGAGAAGTGTAAGTCGAAGTTGAATATTCTTTGTGAGCAACAGAAAGACCTTAGTTTGGCTATTGATCAGCTGCTTGATGATATTCAGCATGGACGAAAATACATGAAAGTTTACAGACAGATGAAGATGTACAACGATCCTTCAACAAACCCAATACTTTATAAAAAGAAGTAACGATATATTGAAAACCTTTCCTTGTTTATGGGAAAGGTTTTCTGTTTATACCCTACCCTGCCCCACTCTCATTTCCGAAGATAGTTCTTTTTTATTATTGTTATAAGTTTTTTAAATAGATTATAGAGCAGTCTTTACTTTAAAAAGTCCCTTCAAACGAAGTTAAATATTTATAGCTTATAATTATATAAGGTCTACCTTTAACAGCTTCTTTGTATTAGTAAAGTTTGTTAATGGTTCATTTATTTGGGCTTTCATAGTCTTTTTTGTACTTTTGTAAACTTTAAAAGGATATAAGAAAAGACTAAAAAAGACGTAAATAGCTATGGTAAAAGATGACAAGGGACTAACCCCAATGATGAAGCAATTCTTCTCGATGAAGGCACAACACCCTGATGCAATGTTACTCTTTAGGTGTGGTGACTTCTATGAAACCTATGGTGAAGATGCCGTGGAGTCAGCTCGTGTACTTGGTATAACCCTTACTCGTCGTAATAATGGGGGACTTAGTGGTTCTATAGAGATGGCTGGTTTCCCTCATCATGCCCTTGACACCTATCTACCTAAGCTCATCCGAGCTGGTAAAAGAGTTGCTATTTGTGATCAACTAGAAGACCCTAAGAAGAAGCGAGAGGCTATTAAGGGTAAAAAAGGCTTATCCGCAATGGATAAGATGGTGAAACGTGGTATCACAGAGTTGGTTACTCCAGGTGTAGCCCTTAGTGATAACGTGTTGAACTATAAGGAGAATAACTTCTTGGCTGCCATTCACTTTGGTAAAAGTGCATGTGGTGTCAGTTTCTTGGATATATCAACTGGTGAGTTCCTAACGGGCGAAGGAACCTTTGACTACGTCGAGAAGCTGTTTGGAAGTTTCCAACCTAAGGAGGTATTATTCGATCGTTCGAAGCGAAGAGACTTCGAACGTTACTTTGGAACACGCTTATGTACGTTTGAGATGGACGATTGGGTCTTCACCGATCAGACTGCTCGTCAAAAGTTACTAAAGCACTTTGGCACTAAAAACCTTAAGGGTTTCGGTGTTGAACACTTGTCTAATGGTGTGATAGCAGCAGGTGCTATCCTGCAATACCTTGACCTTACACAACATACACAGATAAATCATATCACCTCATTAACGCGTATTGAGGAGGATAAATACGTGCGAATGGATCGCTTTACGGTTCGTTCTCTAGAGCTGGTAGCACCTATGAATGAGGGTGGATCATCTCTTCTTAATGTCATCGACAATACCATCACCCCTATGGGTGGGCGTATGCTGCGACGCTGGGTGGTCTTTCCTTTGAAAGATGTAGCGGTTATCAACGAACGATTAGACATCGTTGATCATTTCTTCCGAGCCTCCGATTTCCGTAACAACATTGATGAACAGTTCCACCAGATGGGTGACTTAGAACGAATCATATCTAAGGTAGCTGTTGGAAGGGTATCTCCACGTGAGGTGGTACAGCTGAAGAATGCTTTAAAAGCTATCGAACCAGTGAAAGCAGAATGCCTTTCTACGAATAATAAGTCGCTGAATAGGATAGGAGAACAGTTGAATCTCTGTGCGAACCTACGTGATCGTATAGAGAAAGAAATCAATGTTGACCCACCACAACTGGTCGCTAAAGGGGACGTGATAGCGTCTGGATATGATAAGGAATTGGATGATTTACGTTCAATTCGTGATAATGGAAAGCAGTATCTACTTGAGATACAAGAGAAAGAGATCGCACAGACGGGCATAAGTTCGCTTAAGGTGGGATTCAATAATGTGTTTGGTTATTACTTAGAGGTGCGTAATACCTTTAAAAATAAGGTTCCTGAGGATTGGATCCGTAAGCAAACACTGGCACAGGCAGAGCGTTATATCACGCCAGAACTTAAGGAGTATGAAGAGAAGATACTTGGTGCTGATGAGAAGATATTGGCTCGTGAGGGGCAACTCTTCATGGAGTTGATTCAAGACATGCAACCATTTATCCCACAGATACAGGTTAATGCCAACCTTGTGGCACATCTCGATTGCTTGTTGTCATTTATGAAGATAGCCTTACAACAGCATTATGTGCGCCCGACAGTGGATGAGTCTGATGTATTGGACATACACCAGGGGCGTCATCCAGTTATAGAGACTCAGTTGCCAATAGGCGAACAGTACGTTCCTAATGACGTTAAGTTAGATACCGAACATCAGCAGATTATGATGATAACAGGTCCTAACATGGCTGGTAAATCAGCCCTTTTGCGTCAAACAGCACTGATAGTTCTCTTGGCACAAATAGGTTGTTTTGTTCCTGCGGAGCGTGCGCGTATTGGTATAGTAGATAAGATCTTCACACGTGTGGGGGCTTCCGACAATATCTCATTGGGTGAGTCAACCTTTATGGTAGAGATGACTGAGGCCGCAAATATCCTCAACAATGTCACGCCGCGTTCGTTAGTTCTCTTTGACGAGTTGGGTCGTGGCACCAGTACATACGATGGTATAAGCATTGCATGGGCAATAGTTGAGTATCTACATGAGCATCCTAAAGCACAGGCGCGAACGCTCTTTGCGACCCATTACCATGAATTGAATGAGATGGAGAAGAACTTCTCTCGCATCAAAAACTATAATGTTTCTGTGAAAGAGGTAGATGGTAAGATCATCTTTCTTCGTAAGTTAACACGAGGCGGAAGTGAGCACTCTTTCGGTATTCATGTGGCTGAAATCGCTGGTATGCCACGCTCAATAGTAAAGCGGGCAAACGTTATTCTAAAGGAGTTAGAGGCTGATAATTCACAAGTGGGAAGTGTTGGTAAGGCTGCTGTTGAGCATTTGGAGAAGAGTAGGGAGGGTGTTCAACTCTCTTTCTTCCAGCTTGATGACCCTGTACTTACGCAGATTCGTGATGAGATTCTTGGACTTGATGTCAATAACTTAACGCCTGTTGAGGCCCTTAATAAGCTCAACGACATTAAGAAGATACTGAACGGCTAGGTTCGTGATAAGCCTTTATAATATGTGCCAATACATGCTGGTTTTGTACAAACTCACGTGTATTGGCTTTTTTGTGTATTATAGTTTGATGAAAAATAGGGGTAGGATCACATTTATAAGAAACCACATTAATATAAAGGCAGCCATCACAGCATCATTTCCCCATAGTGTTTTCTTAAAGTGTTTGAGTACTTGTTCTCTCCTGTTATTACGTTCGTATAGTTTAGAGATGATATAGTTAGCTGTTAGAAAGACAATCAGAAAAGCTATACAAAAGTCCCATTTGGGGCTTATTACGTATATGTTTAGCTTGAAGAATAAAATCATCAAGGGTATAAAAAGAGGCAGGCAAATCATAAATGGACCATCCATTCGCCCTGTGTACTTCTGTTCTCCGACATAATAAAGGTAATCAATAAAGTGATAATGTATCTTCTTTTGCGGTATTCTCATAGGATGAAACTATCTATATTATCAGGTGTTACGACTGTAAAAGTACTATCCGTATAAGCGTCAGAAAACCTTTTTGGCTGCTTAACATGCGCTTTTTTAGCATTCCACTTGAACTCGAAACTATTGAATTGACCGTTCTCTTCCTCTATATAGTCTATCTCTTGCTGTTGTTGAGTGCGCCAGAACCATTTGTTAGCAAAGCTTCCTTTGATATTAAGGAGCTTTAGTCGCTCCGTAATGGCGAAATTCTCCCATAGAGCCCCTATATCGTTGCGTAATTCCACTTGCTGGAAATTGGCAATGATAGCGTTCCTTATGCCTAGATCCCAGAAGTAGATCTTACGCGAAACCTTAAGTTCATTACGCAAATTACGCGCTAGGCTGCCTAGACGAAATAGAATGAAACTCTTCTCAAGAACGTCTATGTACTTTTCAACAGTCTTTGGATTCAACCCGATAAGCTGCCCAACTTCATTGTAAGAAACCTGCTCTCCTATTTGTCTTGCTAATGCTTGTAATAGTAAGGAAAGCTTATCAGGCTTATTGATGTTGTCTAATGAGAGAATATCCTTGTATAAGTAACTGTTTGAAAGTTCCCTTAGAACATCTTGTTCATCGCCTGGCGAGGTAACAACCTCTGGGTAGTAACCATAAACCATGCGGTGTGGTATCATCCTATGTTCGTCTAATAAGCTAGTATGATTTACCATTTCTTGATAAGACAAGGGGGCTATGTGAAACTCTCTCTTCCTACCAGTTAGAGGCTCATTAACCTGTGATGCAAGTTGAAAAGAAGAACTTCCTGTTGCTACTACTTGTACGTTTGGAACTTGATCAGTGATGAGTTTCATCTTTAATCCTATATTAGGAATGCGTTGCGCCTCGTCTATTACAACCCATTTCTTTTGTCCAATCAAGCTGCGAATACGTGTTGATGTCATGTTCTCAAGCATTTGTCGGACATCCCACTCATCCCCGTTCAACCACATAACATCGTCTTTGCTAGTGAAGAGTTGGTTTAGTAGGGTTGATTTTCCCACCTGTCTTGCACCGAGAATGATGATTGCTTTATCTCCACTCAGTAACTTTTCTATCTGTTCTTTTTGTATTCTTTGTATCATTCTAAGCCTTCTTTCAATTCTACTGCAAATATAAGAATTTTGTAGTGGAGTACAAAATTATTATAAGATATTTGTATTGCAATACCAAAAAAACATAAGATTTTTGTATTCTGGGGTTTTTGCTGCTTTCTAACTCATGGTTTCCTCTTTCCTTCTTAACTTGTTGTTCTGTTCCATTTGTATGTTTTTAAGTCTGCTGCAATTATCTTTCTTTCTGCAATACAGGCTCTGGCTCTGCTCTTAAAAGTGACCTATAGCAATGCAGCTAATGGGTACGTATAGAAAAGGAAGAGCCTTTTAATGATAGCGTAAAGGCTTATTTATATCATAGATAGGCTCTTTGTCTATTAAAAAACAGATTAATAAAATATTATAAATAGATTAATAACAGTTACTTTTTAGATTAATAATTTAATTAAAACAGGGTTTCTTTGTGAATAGACAGGCGTTTCTAATGATTTAATAGTTGGTGTGCTGTAGGATAGGGGAGGCTCTTCTTGTATGGAAAAGAGCCTATATCCCTAACGTCCTAACCTATAATCTTGTTCACTGGTAAGACCACTTCTCCGAGTTCTATCATAGCATTGAAGAGGCTAATTTGCTTGTAGTTAGGGAGGTCGGAAACGAGGAGTTCACGCTCTTGTAGTAGTCCTTTATCCAGCAAACTCTGCCTCATTGTACCTCGAAGGAGTGGGGTAGAGGGTGTAAACCATTGTTTGCCATCATAGAGAGCCACGTTTGTATAAGAGGTATCAGTGATGTGGTTATTGCGAATAATCAATATTTCGTCACACTCGCCTTGCTTTTCTTTGAGTTGATTAAGGGCTGACCGATCCACACTCTTGTATCTGTAATCAATGTTGTTGGCTATTACAAGACGTAAGGAGTGTATTTCTTTGCGTTTGTAAGGCGTACAGCTCATGTCATGAATACCTGTCTCATCATAAATAAAACGTAGCTTAGCAAGCCCAGAAGGAGCCTTTACGTTCTTTAGAATATCGTTAAGGAGTAGGGGAGTAGGCTGTCCGAACACTTCTAATCGTGTTCTGTTCATTCGCTGCTGATGGTATGCAAGGTTGCAGATGTGCCCATCCACAACCCTTAAAGACTCAATATATTGGCACATAAACCTTTTCTATTACCTCGTTGTATTCGTCATTATTATTGCTCTGAGCCGTTATGCCGCCCCCAGCCTTATAGTAGTAATGTCCTTGCTCATCCTCATCTATGAAGCGAATCATCACTGCGCTATCCAGAGCACCATTACTGTAACAACCCATAACACCAGTATAGAAGTCCCTTTCATAGCCTTCCGCCTCATGAATAATCTCCATGGTTCGACGTTTAGGAGCACCTGTTATTGACCCAGCGGGCAATAGGCGGAACAACAAACTACCAATTCGTTCTCTATAATCGTCGGGTAATTGCCCTGTAATCTCCGAACTTGTCTGCAATATTTGTCCTTTATTTGTCGCCAAACGGTCGATGTATCGATAGCGAGAGACGCTTACTTTACTTGCAATCATGCTTAAATCGTTGCGGATGAGGTCAACGATAGTAGCGTGTTCTGCCGCTTCTTTCTTGTTGTCTAACAGGGTTTTAGATGCATGGGGGACTGTGGCAGCGATTGTTCCCTTCATCGGATAAGAAGAGATAACGCCCTTCTCATTGATACGAACAAATATCTCGGGGGAGAAACAGACGAACTTTCCTTTCATCCAACAGCGGTATAACGCCTTTGAACGTAGGAAGATGTCATGCAAGGAGAGGTTTGTTTGAATGGGAATCTTGCATGTGAGATTGGCTAAATAGCTGTCTCCTTGTTGCTCGTAATGCTTAATGAGATTGATGCGAGGCTCATATTCGTCTCTTGTGAGTGGTTGGATTTGCCATTCCACCTCCTCGTTATTACAGGATTCGTCGCTTGGAACATTATCAAAAGAGGGAAAGGAACATAATAACTCCGTAGGATCTATATCGGAAGTCTCGGCTACGTAAGCCCCATTAGCCTCATAATTGATGATGAAGACAAAGTCTTTATTCTCCTTTGCCAGTCTGTTCATGTGTTGTATGGCATCTTCCCTATTGTATAATCTCATGTTTTGTTTTATAGTTCCATATTGTTTTTGCACTTGAATCATCATCATTCTTTAATGCTCGAAAGGTGTGATAGTAATCTTCGTGCGGTATATGTTGCGGTCAATGACTTGATGGATGCGATAGTGGCGAGGGTATATTAACTCTAACCTGCGGTACATATTCTCCAGTCCAATGCCTTTCCCACTCTTGTCTGTGGCATTCTTTGGGTAGTTACTATTCTCTGATAAGAAGATGATGTTACCGTCTTCTTCAATGATAGAGATGTGTATGAACGATGGATTGGTGGCACTGATACCATGTTTAAAAGCGTTCTCAACGGGCGTAAGGAATAACAGTGGGGCTATTAATAGCTGTGAATTTTGAATTGTGAACTGGCTGGTTATCTCCACATTAGCCCCCGAACGAAGGCGCATGAGGTTGATGTAGTTCTTAATAAAGGCTATCTCGCCCATCAAACTCACCTCTTTTGGTTGCGTAGCATACAATGTGTAGCGCAATAACTCTGATAGTTGACCTATCGCCCGTTGTGCATTTGCAGGGCAGGTCTGCGTTAGTGACGCTATATTGTTCAGTGTATTGAAGAGGAAATGAGGGTTTAGTTGGTTCTTCAACCAAGCTAACTCTGCCTCTGTCATCTTCTGTTTCTGTTCTCTTAACTGTCTTTTCAATGCGTTGTGACGGATATAATAACGCACAAAGATGGCTGCTACGACCATAGCATAGTTGAGTATCATCCATAGAACACCGAACTGATAGAATCCAATTCGGGTGGTATCGGATGGCAAGGTGGCGTTATATATGTTGAAAAACTGCTTATCCCAGAGGATAATAAACACTAAATTGATAATCCAAAAGGTCCATTGTTTAATCCTATCTTTTGCTTCGAAGAAGTAAGGAACAAGTAGATAGAAGTTGACCATGAAGACAATTAAGAGCAAGAAGAGTACTAAAGCGTTGATGCGAATTGACTCTTGAATGGTGTTGATATCATGTTCTATGAGCATGGTGACCAGTGTCCAGATAGAGACAAGAGCAGCATATACGCCTACCTGCGCGCCTAATATGGATAGATTATAGCGTCTCAGGGGTTGTAGCTTAAACCTCTTTAGTACCTTCATGGTGCAAAGATAGGTGATAAAAAGGAAAGATACAAGCGATTAATATACTACCTTTTTACTTTATCAACATTATTACCTTTTTTAACAGATACGCCTAATTTGCTCTATATAAGTGCCTTATACATGATGAATTCATTACAAAAAGCCCCTCGAAAGGGGCTTCTCTTGATGATGGGATATCTATTACTTGTTCTTTTCTGCTTGGTCAGCTCTTATCAAAGCAAGCAGATGCTCTACTGCTTCCTCCTCTGGTATGTTATGTTCAATGCACACTTGTTTACGATAGAGGCTCACCTTCTTCGGTCCAGCACCAACGTATCCGTAGTCCGCATCAGCCATTTCTCCAGGTCCATTAACGATACATCCCATGATACCTACTTTAAGTCCTTTCATGCCTTTAGTGGCTTCTTTGATGCGAGCAATGGTGGTTCTGAGGTCGTAGAGGGTACGCCCGCAACCTGGACAAGAGATGTATTCGGTTTTAACCATGCGTAATCTGCCTGCCTGAAGGATAGCGAAAGCAGTCTGTTCAACATCTTCCTGTGCCAAATCTCCATTATTCATGAGCCATAAACCATCGGTGAGTCCATCCATCATGAGTGCTCCCATGTCCGCAGCAGCTTCTAGTTGGAATTGCTCTTTGGGGCTAACTATTAACGAAGATGGTGTATTGGCTGGTTGTATCGGTGCATCCGTCGTAGAGTGTTGATACATTTGTGCGAAGATAAGAGGGTTCTTCACCCCTGCAATCATCAGTTGATGAGCCAGTGCGCGTTGGTCTCCAAGGCGGTTCTGATGGTTAGTCATGCAGATAACAACCACCTCTGGATGAGCTTTTAAGCATGCTAAGAACTCCTCGGAAGGTGTTCCAAACTTCAAAACAAGGAACTTCACATCCTTATTAATTGCACTGATGAAAGGCATACCAGTAACAGGAAAGATGGGATAAACGTTCTCCAACGATTGACAACCACTATTGGCAAGATTCATATAGGCATCATAATCGAGGATATACCTTTGCTTCTTCTCTTGTTTCTCTGGTAGTTCGCCCTGCACATAGATATAGTCTGGACTTGGCAACTCGGCTGATGAAACCTCAACAGCAGCTTGTTTAGGGTGACGAGTAGCAATGACTACAGGAACGTTATCGCCTCCTATGTTACCTGCAGTCACTGTCTTACGACGTTCGGGACGCAAGTAATCAAAGCCGGCATAGGCTTCGCCAGGGATAAGAATATGCTTCTCGTGACGGCGAAGATACCATGCAAGGTACTTGGCAACGGGTATCTCACATTCAGGTTCCTCACTTAACGATACACGAATGGTGTCTCCTATGCCATCAGCAAGCAATGCGCCAATACCAACAGCACTCTTGATACGACCGTCTTCACCCTCTCCTGCCTCGGTAACACCTAAGTGTAATGGGTAAGTCATGCCCTCTTTCTCCATCTCGGAAACTAATAATCGGACAGAGCGAACCATTACTACGGTATTAGAAGACTTGATAGAGATAACGACATCATGGAAGTTATGCTTGCGAAAGATGTGTAGGAACTCCATACAACTTGCCACTATGCCCTCCGGAGTATCGCCATATCGATTGCGAATGCGGTCTGATAAGCTACCATGATTTACTCCTATGCGTACTGCCGTATGGTTTTCTTTACAGATATTGATGAATGGAACGAGTCGATCCTCAATCTTCTTCAACTCCTGCGCATACTCTTCATCAGTATATTCAAGCTTTTTGAACGTTCGAGCTGGATCCACATAATTACCCGGATTGATGCGTACTTTCTCTGCATAGAGTGCTGCTACGTCTGCAACATTCGCATTGAAATGAACGTCTGCACACAGAGGTGTATTGTAGCCAGCGGCTCTCAGCTCTTCATTGATATGTTTTAAGTTCTCTGCCTCACGCTTTCCTTGTGTGGTAAGGCGCACGAGTTCGCCTCCAGCATCAATGATTCTTTTGGCTTGAGCCACACTCCCTTCTGTGTCATCAGTGGATGTTGTGGTCATAGACTGTATACGAACTGGATTCTCACCACCGATGTTCAATGCCCCAACATGGGCTACTGTGGTCTTCCTCCTGGCATAGTTAAATAAATCAATCATTGTCTTTTATCTTCTTAATTCATACCCCATCACTCAAAACTCACACCTCTCTCTATGCTTGGTAAGCGATTGTAACAATCATGAAAGATGAGTTTTGAATGGCGAGTTACGGCAAATAAAGTTGCTTAGCACTTATACTTATAGTCCTGAATGGCTGCTAGTTCCTTATTAGCCTTCTCTATCTTTTGTCCTAAAGACGCCTTCCAGTTATCAATCTTTTGTGCAATAGCATCGTTACCAAGGGCTATCATCTCTACAGCAAGTATCGCCGCATTCTGTGCGCCATTGACTCCTACGGTTGCAACAGGTATCCCTGGAGGCATTTGAATTATCGATAACATTGCATCGAGACCATCAAGCATACCCTTGATAGGCACTCCGATGACTGGTAATGGGGTTGATGCGGCAATGACACCAGGTAAGGCTGCTGCCATACCAGCACCTGCGATGATTACTTTTACGCCTCTTCCCTTAGCTTCCTTAGCAAAGGTTTCAACGGCATCAGGCGTTCTGTGTGCTGAAAGAGCATTCACTTCGAAAGGAATCTCTTGCTGTTCTAACCACTTACAAGCCTTTTCCATTACGGGTAAGTCGCTTGTTGAACCCATGATAATACTAATTAATGGCTTCATATCTACTTCGTGTTATAGTTGAGTTAATGCTTATCTCGTTTACTTATAAGTTTATAATCGTAAGGAATGAACTGACGATTCCAAGGAAGAAGCCCGATGTCACTTGTTCTAAAGAGTGTTGTCTAAGGATCATCCTACTGCTTCCAACCATCCCTGAAACTATCAGTGTAAGGCATAGCCACCACATTGGATCAAAGTTATATAACAATGAGAAGGCTATCAAAGAACCTGTTACTCCACCAATAGCTGCCGTGTGTGTCGATATTTTCCACCATATATTAATGATGGCACAGAGTATCTGTATGACCAGAGCAACTATGAGTATCGAGGTCAGCATGTGTGGTAGATGAAGTAAGTTCATGATGTAGAAGCACGTAAAATAGCACACAATGGATAATATATAAGGTACTACTCGCTTCTCTTTCTGCCCTAATTGTATAGGAGTCCACCCCTGATACTGACGGTAGAGATGGATAAGAACGGTGGGAAAAAGCACTGTAAAGGCATAAACCAATAGGATATAAGAGAGCTTAGCTTGCCACGGGAACATGCTAAGATAGCTGAAGGTAAAGATAGCAAGAATGCCTACTACGGGCAAGTAAAAGGGTGTGAGCACCATACTCACTACTCTTGCGGTTAATATAATATTCTTTTCATTCATCTTAAATGGTTCTTCTAATACCTTTACAATCATTCTTTTCTAAGCCTTGCAACCGGTAAGCCCAGTTGTTCTCGATACTTAGCAACAGTGCGCCGAGCTATCGGGAAGCCCTTTTCCTTTAGTTGTTTTGCTAATGCGTCATCGCTAAGAGGCTTACTCTTATCCTCTTCCTTGATTAGATCTCGCAGTGCTATCTTGATCTTCCGAGTAGACATTTCCTCGCCATCAGTGGTTGTGTAGCTATCAGAGAAGAAGAACCTAAGTGGGAAAGTGCCCCACTTTGTTTGCGCATACTTGATGTTGCTGACTCGAGAAATCGTCGAGATATCCAGTCCGGTGCGGTCTGCTATATCCTTAAGAATCATTGGCTTCAATTCAGCCTCATCCCCGTCTTGGAAGAATTTACGCTGAATATCAATGATAGCACGCATTGTTACTTGTAGAGTATGGCGTCTTTGCTTCACTGCCTCGATGAATCCTTGTGCCTTATCAACCTTCTCTTTGGCATAAAGCAAGGCTTCCTTCTCTTGTCGATTCATACCCGCTTTATTGTTCCGATAGGCTGCCAGCATCTCATTAAAGCTCGGTGAGACGTGTAACTCTGGTAGATTACCATGATTAAGACTAAAGGTAATGGTGCCATCATCCTCTGTTTCGATGATAAAGTCAGGTGTTATCTGTTGTAGGTTACGCCCTTGTGTTTCGCCCATAGACGCTCCCGGCTTTGGATTTAACTTGCGTATCTCCTTTTGCAAGGTCTCCACTTGAAGATCAGAGAGCCCCATTGCAACCTTAATCTTATCCCAATGCTTCTTCGTGAAAGCATCGAAATGGCGTGTGAGAACCTGTTTCACATATTGATATAACTGTCCGTCGCTTTGCCACTCGCCGTTTTCAACCTTTCGCTCTACTTGCAGTAACAAACATTCCTGCAAACTTCTGGCACCGATACCAGCTGGATCAAAGTCCTGCAATAGCTTTAGTACATCCTCAATCTCCTGTGTTGTAGCATCAATACCATGGTAGATTGCAAGTTCATCACTGATGGTGTCCAAGTCTTTCCGCAGTAGTCCATCGTCGTCCAAACTACCAATAAGATACTCCAGAATATCCCTTTGCCGTTCAGTTAGCTCCAGTTCGCCCACTTGCTCATTGAGTTTATCGATAAAGGAAGTGGTATCTCCGTAAACAATCTCCTCATAGTCAGCATTGTTGCGTTGCTGTCGTGCATCGTAAGTCGGCAAGTCGTCATCCGATTGCATACGTTCCAAAGCAGAGTCAAGGGCGTCTTGTCTCTCCTCACGTTCCTGTTGTGAGTCGAAATCATCATCCTCTCTCTGTTCTACGGAATCGTTTGTATCAATGCTATCAGACTCCTCTCCACCTGCTTCTAACGCTGGGTTATCATCTAACTCGGCGTTCACAGACTCTTCCAGTTCGGTGAGTGGCATCTCTAAGAGCTTCACTTGCAACATTTGTTGCTGTGAGAGACGCTGCACCTGTTGCTGTTTTTGGGTCTGAATCTGTACTTGTTCTTGTGCCATTACTATACCTGAATTACGCTACAAAAGTACTAAAAAAAAGCATGAAAATCACTGGAAGTAATCTTTTAATTGTGCAGCTAGGGCAGAAAGTCTATCTGGGTTATCATTACCATATCGGTTCCATATATCCTGACAAGGCAATAACAGGGGCGTAATCATTAGGTCATCACGATTGAGATAAGGGTCACAAAACTGGAAGACATCCATTACCTCCACCACAGAATGGGCTTTTATCTTCATCAACTTAGCCATTTCTCGTATCTCGGGAGTCTCTTCTACCATCGTGATAGGCGTCAGTCGGAAGTAAAGATCTAATATTATCACGAGCATGAAAGGTCTCAATTCATTATAACCATCTATTGGAAGGAAGTCATGCTCAAATGTTTCCCTTAGTTGCACACCATTATAAAACTCCTTCGCTTTGCCGAATCCCTTCATTGAACGCAGTTTCTTTACATCCTTATTGAGCTTGCGTGTGTTCTCAGCGTAGGTTTCCCAGATAAGTTGTAACACTGGAGTGTCACGGTGGCGCAGCTTGAATTGCTGTTCATAGAGGCTCTTTGGCGGTATATGAAGTTCCAAACTAAGCTCTACCAACGCATGGGAATACATTGGCTTCATGCCCTCCGGCTTCTTTAAATACAGCTGGAGGAGGAGTAACCAGTAGTCGTCAGACCATAAGGGATGTGTTGCCATATATAGAAAGGAGTATCTTTGTTTTTCGCAAAGATACTCCTTTTTATATTAATAAGCAAATTTTTGCTCACTTCTGATAGCCCTCTTTATTGCTTCATACCGCCCACTAAGTCATCATTCTTTATACTCCTATCAACTTTCTTCACGTTTGCACGCAGCTTTCCGAAGTTCCATGAGAGGCTAATGCCGAACTCTCTTGGCTTATCCCAAGACTTTTCTTGACCTATAAAGTCGCCTTTCACGGTACGCGTGTTATACTCCTGTCGTTTCGTGAAAGGCATTTTGCTATAAAGTGTAAGGGTGAGTTTATCTTTGAGGAAACGTCTGGTAAGATTGAATACATAGTTGTTCCAGTGTTCTCCATATAGGTAAGGAGTATATACAGGGTGTCCGAATTGCACATAAAGGTTCGTCTCGAAAGTCAATTTCCATGGTAACTTCTGTTCCACATCGAAGTATATATCCCCCCAACACCCTCTGTTCTGTATCGAAGGAGAGGGGATGCTGATTCGTGAATAATTAACCGAACTATTCAAACTAAGGCTTGTTCCTGTGAAAGGTTGCCATTGCGTGTAAGAAGAGAAACCCAAACTTTTTTTCTTCATAACGTTAGCGTATGTTGCAACAATATCCTGTCCATCAGTGTAACGGGTTCCTGTTATATCGTTATTAGTGAAGGTGTAATAAGGAGTGAAGCTCCAGGTCAGTTTCGGAGTGATTAATGTATAGGTCATTTGGAGCTTCTGGTTATGACTACTTCCTAAGTCGGCATTACCATAAGATACATAGTTCGGCGTGCGAACAACAGCCGGATTAAGATACTTGATACCGGGTCTATTGATGCTTGTACTATAACTGAACTTTATCGTTTGGGCGTCTGTTATCTTGTATTGAACGCTTGCGGAGGGCACCCAGTCATGGAGATTGGCATGGAAACCCGTGCCGCTTCCATCGGGAAAGTCGGCTTTCATATAGCTATACTCATATCTCAAGCCAGCTCGAGCAGACCAATTACCAGCCGTAAAGAGGTAAGACAGATAGGCAGCAGCCACCTGTGTGTTATGCTTAAACTCCTTGTCTTCGTTCGGCATAGAGCCTGTGTAATCTGTACGTGTGTGACTGTTATTGTTGCGAAGGATGTATTTTAGACCGCTTTCGAGCTTATGCTGTTTACCAAAGGGGCGCACGTAATCTAATTGGAAGGTGTGTTCAGTGAATCGCTCACGCGAGTGTAAGTCACAAGCAGTGTAGTTGAAGGGTGCATTCACAAGGTTACTTAACTCTATGTGATTGGTCTTCCTATTTCGTGTAGCAGCCAACATGTAAGATAGTGTGAGCACTTCTCCATCCAAATGAGTCTTGTGCTGATAGTCTAATCGCCCTCCAATCTTGAAATAAGAGTAGTGAGGTATCGTTGTGGATTCGTCATATTGATAGAGAAGATGGTCGTTCTTGTCCCATCGTTCATAGTTCGATATAATTGTATTGCCCACCTTATAAGCAAAAAGAGAGGTCGATGCAGTCAAGAGATTCAGCGAGTCAAGCTCATAACTGGCACTGACGTTACCGATATGAATGTTCCCACTCGTGGCGTGGTGACTCTTTTCAAGAGATTTCTCACCCGTCTTGAGGTATGTAAACGAGCTTTCTACCTCTCTTTCCGTTTGCTTCCCTGCCTGATAATATTCCATGTAGTTAATGGTAGTAGTGAGCTTTCCCACCTGCGTAGTGAGCGATGTTCCAAGTCCAACAGAGCCGTATGAACTTACATTTGTTTGTATATTGCCTGATAATCCTTGCATGCGTACATTGCTCATCATTACGATGTTGAGGATAGTTGACGTCCCTTCGGCATCATACTTAGCACCGGGATCGGTGATAACCTCAATCCTCTTGATGGTAGAAGCAGGCATTGCTTTCAGTATCTCTTTGAGACTTTGCCCTGCAAAAGCAGGGTCGGGGTGCCCGTTCTTATATACTTTGAAGTTCGTAGAACCTTGTACTTTGATATTGTCCTGACCGTCAACAGTGACGAAAGGAACCTTTTTCAGCACCTCTAACGTGTTCTTCGTTTGTGCCGTCACATCGTCTTTCACGTTGTAAGTCAGCTTGTCAATATCATTCTTAATCAGCTGTTTTTGATGCGTCACAACGACTTCTTTCAACTTTTGCGTCTTCGTTGTGTCGCTCTTAGTGGCTTCTTGTGCCGACAAAGGGGTTGTCAAGAAGAGGATTATTGATAGTAAGGTAACGTTTCTTCTCATAATGGTATCCTTTCCAAGATATAGTTAATAATCGGAGACAAAGATATGTTTTTTCTTTCAACTTGTCAATAGTTACTACTTGTTTTTTACGTTTTTTTACCTTTCCAAGCCTCCCCTAAGGGGAAAGAAGAAGCCTCACTCTCGCCCCCTCTCCGACTGGTAAAACCTCCCCCAACCCCTTCCCAAGGGGAGAGAAGAAGCCTCTCCCCCAGCCCCTCTCCGAATGGAGAGGGGAGTGGATAGTACCATCTGCCAACAAAGAAGGCGTTTCTTCACATCGAAGAGACGCCCTTTTCATTGCAAGGAAACGCCCTTCTTGTACCAACGGAACGCCCTCTTCGTTTTGAAAGGGGCGTTTCTTCGTATCAAGGAGAGGCTCTCCTTACTTCAAGGAAACGCCCTCTTTGTATTAAGAATGCCTTTTCCTAACCGGCTCCCGTTAGGCACTCCTCCCCTTGGGGGAGGCTGGGTGGGGTTATTCCATTCGGAGAGGGGCTGGGGGTGAGGCTCCTTCTCTCCCCTTTGGGGGAGCTGGAGGGGGAGAGCGCAGCCTCTTTATACCCCTTCCTCTTCGGAGATCTCCTCTTCAGTCTTAGGCTTTGAGGGAGCATCCTGATCGCTACCAGTGTCTAACTCGGTGGCATTTGAGATACGAACATGGCACGACTTATCAATGACAAAGTCCATTGGAACATACTCATCGCTATTAGGGTCAGGCGAACCAACGCTCACTCCGAAACGCAAGGCATCGCCTTCTGCATGGTCAAACATAAATCCTACGAGTGAACCATGCTCTCCGTAGTGGTTGTTGGTGAACTCTTTAAAGTCGTTCTTAGTAAATGTTCTGTCATAGAAAGTGGTGCCATCTGGACGCTTGATGGATAATTGCACCTTATTGTCGTAATACTTTCTTCCGTCTTCATCTACGGCTAATTCGAGGTCTTTGTCAGCATATCGATGAATCGTGATAGTATATGTTCCGCCCATCCATTCGACCTTCTTTTCGTATTTAAAGTCCGATAGGCTCTTCGGTCCGGTTGGTACTTTCGGGCGCGGAGCCATCTTCGTTATGATATCATTCGACTTTCTCTCTTTCTTACAAGCAGCCACACTGCAGAGTGCAAGGGCTATGATAAAAGCAGTAATAAGGTTCTTTGTCATAATAAAGTGTAGTTATACAGTACAAAAGTACATATTTTCTTTGAATTTCGCAAGCGTTGTTATAGATAGAGTGGTTTGTCATCGCCCTATTAACACACAAATAGCTTTGTTGATTGCAAAGGCTTTGGACATTGCTGCCGATCCCTTGCTTCGGTTACAAGCAAGGGATAAAATTATCATGTCTAAGCGTAACCACTCTTATATGGAACGCATGGATAAGATTAGGAAGATTGCTGCAGTGCTCTGATAAGGGCTAAGGATTTGGTGGTGAAAAGACCAAGTAAGGCAATGTCAGTTTGAAAGTTGCTGTCACTGCTGTCATACTTTTAATGGGTGTAATATGCTGTTTATAAGGTAGTTGTCGTAAATGTTAAAAGTGACAGCAACTATAATAAAAACTAAATTACGGTATTAGAGAGTGATAGAGTGCGTGTTTTTATGACTTCCAGAAACCTCTAAATTCAACAAATTGACCATGCTATGGAATGTAAATATACGAGAATAGCTGCGAGTGATAAGTGATGTCTGTTAGAGGAGATGCAAAGGGAGCAGAAGTAAGGATGGCGAAGAGTAATTGACGTAAGGTTTAATTTTTTTGAACTAAATCGTAACTTTTTATAGTCAGTGTTGCTTATATCTCATTTATTTATTATCTTTGTGCATGATTTACTAAAGGAATTATAGCGAAAAAGATGGCTAAAATAAAGACAATAGGTATTCTGACTTCAGGAGGCGATGCGCCCGGCATGAATGCTGCTATCCGTGCAGTGACACGTGCAGGCATCTATAATGGTTTTAATATCAAGGCTGTCTATCGTGGATATGACGGTTTGGTAACTGACGATATAAAGCCTTTTACAACAGAGAATGTGAGTGGTATTATCGGGCAAGGCGGTACGATTCTAAAGACTGCACGCTCGAAAGCATTTGCAACAGTGGAAGGCAGAAAGACAGCTTACGACAATCTTGTGGCGGAAGGTATTGATGCTCTGGTTGTGATAGGCGGTAATGGCTCGCTAACGGGTGCTATGAAGTTTGCACAGGAGTATGATTTCTGTTGCATTGGATTGCCGGGAACAATTGATAACGACCTCTATGGAACGGATAGTACCATTGGTTACGATACGACGATGAATACTATCATGGAGTGTGTAGACCGTATTCGCGATACTGCGCAGAGCCATGAACGAATCTTCTTCGTTGAAGTGATGGGGCGTGATGCAGGTTTCTTGGCTCAGAACTCGGCTATTGCAAGTGGTGCAGAGGCTGCTATTATTCCAGAAGACTCAACTGATGTTGACCAGTTGGCACGCTTCATGGAGCGTGGAATACGCAAGTCGAAGAGAAGTTGTATCGTCATTGTGTCAGAAAGCCCGAAGTGTGGTGCGATGTATTATGCCGATCGTGTGCGTAAAGAGTTCCCTGATTACGATGTGAGAGTATCCATCCTTGGACACTTGCAACGCGGTGGTCGTCCTTCAGCACGTGATCGTATTCTTGCGAGCTGTACGGGTGTTGGTGCCATCGAAGCGATTATGCAGGGTCAGCGTAACATCATGGTTGGTGTGAGAAACAATGAGGTTGTTTACGTTCCATTGTCTGAAGCCATCCGTTCGGATAAGCCTTTCGATCGCAAACTCATTAAGGTGTTGGACGAACTAAGTATTTAGTCCATCGCTCCGAATGGTCACTTGCAGGAGTGTTACACCTTATTATATATAGAGAGAAGAAATAATAATAAAAAACAAACATATTTTATGTCACAGATTAATGGGCGTATCTCCCAGATCATCGGCCCTGTTATCGATGTATTCTTTGATACTAAGGGAGAGAATCCAGAGCAGGTTTTACCTAAGATTTACGATGCCCTGCGTGTTAAAAGACCCTCTGGGCAGGATTTGATTATCGAGGTGCAGCAGCATATCGGGGAAGATACTGTGCGCTGCGTAGCCATGGATAATACTGAAGGTCTGCAACGCGGACTTGAGGTTGTACCAACTGGTAGTCCTATCGTCATGCCTGCCGGTGAGCAGATTAAGGGTAGAATGATGAACGTGATAGGTCAGCCTATCGATGGTATGGAGACCTTGAAGATGGAAGGTGCATATCCTATCCACCGTGAGGCACCAAAGTTTGAGGACTTGTCTACCCATAAAGAGATGCTTCAGACAGGTATTAAGGTCATCGACCTACTTGAGCCTTATATGAAAGGTGGTAAGATTGGTCTCTTTGGTGGTGCTGGTGTAGGTAAGACAGTGCTTATCATGGAGCTGATTAATAACATCGCTAAGGGTCATAACGGATACTCTGTTTTTGCTGGTGTTGGTGAGCGTACTCGTGAAGGAAACGACTTGATTCGTGATATGTTGGAGTCTGGTGTTATCCGATATGGCGATAAGTTCCGCAAAGCAATGGAGGAAGGCAAGTGGGATCTATCGTTAGTTGACCCCGAAGAGTTGCAGAAATCACAGGCAACACTTGTCTATGGGCAGATGAATGAGCCTCCTGGGGCACGTGCATCAGTGGCACTCTCTGGTTTGACAGTTGCTGAGGAGTTCCGCGATCATGGTGGTAAGAACGGCGAAGCAGCCGATATCATGTTCTTTATTGATAATATCTTCCGTTTCACGCAGGCTGGTTCTGAGGTGTCAGCATTGCTGGGTCGTATGCCATCAGCCGTGGGTTATCAACCTACATTGGCGAGTGAGATGGGCGCAATGCAGGAGCGTATCACCTCAACCAAACGTGGTTCTATTACTTCTGTACAGGCTGTTTATGTGCCAGCAGATGATTTGACCGACCCTGCTCCAGCTACGACTTTCACCCACTTGGATGCTACGACAGAGTTAAGTCGTAAGATTACGGAGTTGGGTATATACCCTGCTGTAGATCCACTGGGCAGTACATCTCGTATTCTTGACCCATTGATCGTGGGTAAGGAGCACTATGAGTGTGCACAGAGAGTAAAGCAATTACTACAGAAGTACAATGAGTTGCAGGATATCATTGCTATTCTTGGTATGGATGAGTTGTCAGATGACGATAAGTTAGTCGTTAATCGTGCTCGTCGTGTACAGCGTTTCCTCTCTCAACCATTTACTGTTGCCGAGCAGTTCACGGGTATTAAGGGTGTAATGGTTCCTATCGAAGAAACCATCAAGGGTTTCAATGCTATCTTGAATGGTGAAGTTGATGACCTCCCAGAGCAGGCTTTCTTGAACGTTGGTACGATAGAAGATGCCAAGGAGAAGGCTAAACAACTCCTTGCAGCTACGAAGTAATGGTCTTCCATACCGAAATAGAATAATAATAGGATTGTCTATGCTGACACTTAAAATAGTATCTCCTGAAAGGATTGTCTATACTGGTGAAGTTGATAGTGTGCTCGTTCCGGGTACAGTGGGGCAGTTTGAGATACTCAACGACCATGCCCCTATCATCTCAACATTGGTAGAAGGCAAGGTTGTCTATAGTACGAAGGGCACGAAGAACGAGCTTCAGATCGTTGGCGGTTTCGTCGAGGTGAAGAAGAATGAGGTGAGTCTTTGTGTGGAGATATAAAGATAGTACTCTCTTAGAGACGAGGTTTTTGAATGATGGATTATAATAAGGTGTATAAGAGGTATCACAAGATGAACCTTTGGATTATCTTTGGGTTGTACCTTGTGGGGATATTGATTGCGCAAGTGACTACGCACTCCTCTTACCTTAACATGCTAACGATTAGTGCGTTATTCTCCCTCATCACAGCCTCAATCTATGGAGGAGCTTGGAAAGCGATAGCGGCTAAGTCGCCAGCTGTTTTGGGTAAGTTTTATCTTGCTGGTTCGGCTTTCCGTATGCTATTAGCCTTCTTTACGATTCTGGTTTATGCCTTGATTGTAAAGGAAAGAGTTATGATTCTGAGCTTTGCGGTCATCTTTATGATTTTCTATCTGGTGCTATTAGCATTCGATACCATCTATTTTTCTAAAGTAGAAAAGAACAATAAAACTAATAATTGACGAATGAAATATCTCAAGCATTTGCTTTGCATGGCTGTAATGCTATTTCTTCTCTTACCTGGTGCGGCTGCATCAGAGAGTAAGGGAGGCGGTGTTGACTTGCAAGGCATATTGTGGGGACACATCAAAGACTCCTATGAATGGCATGTTACCAATATAGGAGATAAGCCCGTCATCATCAATCTTCCAGTTATCGTGAAGACGTCGGATGGCTGGTACACGGGTTGGGCAGAAGACTTTGAAGAAGAACCTTTAGAGCATGGTCCACACGCTGGTTATCGTCCTTGTAAGAACAACCCTAACTTGTTTATAGCGACAAAGGGAAATTATGAACGACGTATTGTTGAATTGAAACCAGATGGAACGGAGGTACGTCCATTCGATATTTCGATTACAAAGTCGGTGTGTGTACTCTTTATTGATGCTATCCTTTTGTTACTTTGTATATTGATTCCAGCACGCTGGTGTCGCCGTCACAAGGTTACAGATAAGGCTCCAAAGGGATTCACTGGATTGATGCACATGTTCGTGATGTATGTCTATGATGAAGTGATAAAACCAACATTGGGTAAGGAAGCAGATAAATATGCACCTTATTTATTAACCTGTTTCTTCTTCATCTTTGTGGCTAATGTCATGGGTATTGTACCATTCCCACCGGGTGGAGGAAACCTCACGGGTAATATTACAATTACCTTCTTTTTGGCTATCTGCACTTTCTTAGTAACCAACTTCTCGGGTACGAAGCATTATTGGAAGGATATCTTTTGGCCAGACGTACCCGCATGGTTGAAGGTACCAGTACCTTTGATGCCAGTGATTGAGATTTTTGGTATCTTCACGAAACCCTTTGCATTGATGGTGCGTCTCTTTGCTAATATGATGGCAGGACATGCTATTGCATTGGCTTTGACCTGTATTATCTTCATCATGGCGACTATGGGTATTGTACTTAGTTCTTCCATGACCATTGTGAGTGTGGGAATGAGTATCTTTATGATGCTTTTAGAGATTCTTGTTAGCTTCATTCAAGCATTGGTGTTCACGATGTTGAGTGCTGTATTTATCTCTTTGGCACGAGTTCATGAGCCTGCAGAAGAGAAGGTGAAAGCTTAGGGAATAAGGATAGAATAGAGAGATAATCCTTTAAAATACAGGTGATACTTTCCTAATCTATCATAAGTAACGAAATAAATAATAAGAAATAATTAATATTAAAAGTAAAAAACTATGTTGACATCATTGTTATTAGCAGCAGAGACTGCAAAGTTAGGCGCCGCAATCGGTGCAGGTATCGCAGCTGTAGGCGCAGGTCTTGGTATTGGTCGTATCGGTGGTCAGGCTATGGATGCTATGGCTCGTCAGCCAGAGAAGATCGGTGACCTTCGTTCTTCAATGATTATTGCTGCAGCATTGGTAGAGGGTGTTGCCTTCTTCGCAGCTATTATCGCTCTTCTTTGTGTATTCTAAACTACACAAGAGGAGTTAGTTAATAAGAGTAATAAGAAAAGTAATTTAGCAGCTTATGTCATTATTATTGCCAGATGGTGGTTTGCTCTTTTGGATGACAATTGTCTTTCTGGTGGTCTTCTTCATCCTATGGCGATGGGGCTTCCCATCGATTATTAAGATGGTGAATGAGCGCAAGAACTATATAGATGAGAGTTTAGCAAAGGCAGAGGAAGCTAACTTGAGGCTTGCTAATATTCAGAAACAAGGTGAGGAGCTGCTTATGGAAGCACGCGAGAAGCAGGCGCAGATACTTCGTGAAGCGTCTCAAACGCGTGACTCTATAGTTGAACAGGCTCAGGAAAAGGCGCACGAAGAGAGTGCTCGAATCCTATCAGAAGCCAAGGCAGAGATAGAGAGTCAGAAGCAAGCGGCTATACGTGATATCCGTTCACAGGTAGCTGAGTTGTCTGTACAAATTGCTGAGAAGATTCTTCGCAAACAGTTGACAACATCTGCAGAACAGGCTCAACTCATCGATAGCTTATTGGATGAAGTTGCTTCTTCTAATGGTACAGAAAGTAAATAAACGCTTATGAATACAGGTGCAATATCGGTTCGCTATGCTCGTGCGTTATTCAAGGCTGCTTGTGAACAAGGGCTTGAAGACAAGGTATATGCAATTATGCAGACCCTTGCTCAGGCTTATTTGCAAGTAAAGGATTTACGTGTGACTATCGAAAGTCCGATGCTTCCTAAGGATAAGAAGCGCAGGCTATTGGAAGTAGCCTGTGGTGACAAATGTCCCGAGTTGGTTAGTAACTTCTTTTCCCTTGTACTGAAGGAGGATAGAGAAGACCTGTTACAGTTAATGGCAAACGATTATGTCTCTCTGTATAGAAAGCAGAAACATATCATTCAGGGCAAGGTTATCACCGCTTCACCCGTCTCTGAAGAAACAGAGAATAAGATGAAAGCATTGGTGGAAGCCCGTAGTCAGGGTATTGTCGAGTTCAACACCGAAGTTGATCCATCGCTCATTGGGGGATTCATACTCGAGTATGATACTTACAGGATGGATGCGAGTGTGAAGAACAAACTGAATGCTATCCTCACACAATTAACAAAGTAATAAATTAATAACATGTCAGATAAAATTAAACCAAGTGAGGTGTCTGAGATTCTTGTAAAGGAATTGCAAGGCATTAACTCAGAGGAGAAGTTTGATGAAGTCGGCACTGTGTTAACCGTTGGTGATGGTGTAGCACGTGTGTATGGTCTTCGTAATGCTGAAGCCAATGAGTTGCTTGAATTTGAGAATGGCACTATGGCTATTGTCATGAACTTGGAGGAAGACAATGTCGGATGTATTCTTCTTGGTCCTACAACGGGTATCAAGGAGGGACAAAGCGTTAAGCGTACACATCGTATCGCCTCAATCCGTGTGAATGACAACTTTTTGGGACGTGTGGTAAACCCTCTGGGAGAAGCGATTGATGGTAAGGGTGATATCGATCTAACCGACTCTTTCGAAATGCCATTGGACCGTAAAGCTCCTGGTGTGATCTATCGTCAACCAGTGAAGGAACCGCTCCAAACAGGTCTGAAGGCTGTCGACTCAATGATTCCTATTGGTCGTGGTCAGCGTGAGCTTATCATTGGTGACCGTCAGACAGGTAAGACTGCGATTGCTGTTGATACCATCCTCAACCAGAAGAGTTTCTATGAACAAGGCAAACCAGTATATTGTATCTATGTTGCCATAGGGCAGAAAGCATCTACAGTAGCTACTTTGGTGCAGAATCTAAAGGAACGTGGTGCATTACCATATACGATTGTCGTGAGTGCAACAGCGGCTGATCCTGCTGCTATGCAATACTATGCTCCATTTGCAGGTGCCGCTATTGGTGAATACTTCAGAGACCGTGGTTACTCTGCTCTTGTCGTTTATGATGACTTGTCAAAACAAGCTGTTGCCTATCGTGAGGTATCTTTGATCCTTCGCCGTCCATCTGGTCGTGAGGCTTACCCAGGCGATGTGTTCTATCTTCATTCACGCCTGTTGGAGCGTGCAGCACGTATCAACGATCAGCAAGAGATTGCTGAGCAGATGAACGATCTACCTGAGTGTATGAAGGGGCATGTCAAGGGTGGTGGTTCGTTAACAGCCTTACCTATCATCGAGACTCAGGCAGGAGACGTGTCTGCTTACATTCCAACTAACGTGATTTCCATTACTGATGGACAGATATACCTCGAGTCAAACCTCTTCAATCAGGGCTTCCGTCCAGCCATCAATGTCGGTATTTCAGTATCTCGTGTAGGTGGATCTGCACAGGTAAAGAGTATGAAGAAGGTGGCAGGAACACTGAAGATTGATATGGCACAGTATCGTGAGCTTGAGGCATTCTCTAAGTTCTCTTCTGATATGGATCAGGTGACAGCAATGACACTCGACCGTGGTCGTAAGAATAACCAGCTTTTGATACAACCTCAGTACAGCCCAATGCCAGTAGGAGAGCAGATCGCCATCCTTTATTGCGGTGTGCATGGTTTGATGCGCGATGTACCAGTTGATCAGGTTCGTCATTGTCAGGATCAATTCCTCGACAGCATGCGTTCATCTTACGCCGACGTCATCAGTTCCCTTGCTGCAGGTCAGTTAGAGGATTCTTCTATAAAGGTAATAGAAGAAGTGATGGGCAATATTGCCGGACAATATAAATAAGACAATACATAATGGCATCGTTAAAGGAAATAAAGACTCGTATAGCCAGTGTCCAAAGCACGCGTAAGATTACGAGTGCAATGAAGATGGTAGCATCGAGTAAGTTGCATCATGCACAGAATGCAATCGAGAACATGCTCCCTTACGAAGCGATGCTCGAGCATATTCTCAAGGCTTTCCTTGTCTCTACACCGAATACCGAGACTCCTTTTGATGTACAGAGACCGGTGAAGCGTGTAGCCTTACTTGTGTTCTCCTCCAATAGTTCGCTCTGTGGTGGATTTAATGCGAATGTCATCAAGCTCATGCAGCATACGATAGATGAATATCATGCGCAAGGGTTGACAAAGGATGATATTGTGATCTATCCTGTTGGTCGAAAGGTGGCTGAGACAGCGAATAAACGTGGTTACACATGTGTCTATCCTTATCCAAACCTTGCTGATAAGCCTAACTCGGAAGAGTGTCGTAACATTGCTAAAGAGCTGGGACAGAAGTGGTTGAAAGGCGAGTTTGATAGGGTAGAGATGATTTATCACCACTTTAAGAGTGCTGGTAGTCAGATTCTCCAGCGCAAACCTTTCCTACCAATAGACCTTAGCGAAGAGCTGAATCGTGATACCGAACGTGACCTCTCTTCGGATATCTCAACCAAAGCAGCACAAGACTACTTGAAGAAGAAAGGGCAGGTTAAAGCACAGAAGACGAATAATGAGGTCGTTACTCCATTGAATGATGACTTCATCGTCGAGCCTGATTTACCTACAGTATTGCAGGCTTTAGTGCCAAAGCTGCTCCATCTTATGGTGTACACAGCACTTCTTGACAGCAATGCCTCCGAACATGCAGCCCGCATGGTGGCTATGCAAACGGCAACAGATAATGCCGATGAGTTGCTTCGTTCACTCAACTTGCAATATAACAAGTCGCGTCAAGCAGCCATCACATCCGAGTTGTTGGATATTGTTGGAGGTACGGTGAATAATTAATATGCTTGTTGCGTTGTCATCGTAACGCCACATAACGTTATAGAAAAGGTACAGATCATAAAGAGTCTGTACCTTTTTTTAATTCAAAATTCACAATTCATAATTCAAAATGGGGATTGAGTAGAGTTAACAAGGAAACGAGTTAACGAGTAGACGAGTTGTTTGTTCTGTTGGAGAATAGCTTCACAAAGTAGGGACAGGAGTCTTATCCGACCTTAAAGAAGCCTCACCCCCGCCCCCTCTCCGAATGGAGAGGGGAGTAGATAGTACCATTTCCCACAGAAAAAACAACTCGTTTACTTGTCAACCAGTCACCTCGTCAACTCAAAGTAATCATAATTTTGAATTATGAACTTTGAATTTTGAATTAAAGAAAAGCCTCCCCTAACTAACTTCCGTTAGGCACTCCTCCCCTTGGGGGAGGCTGGGTGGGGTTTTCGGGAAACTTAGGAGGTGTTCTCTCTATATACCAAAAACAGGGATACACATGCTGCGTATCCCTGTTTGATATTAATATTCAGATTGATTGTGATTACTTATTCGTCATCATCGTTATCATCATCAAGCAACATTGTATCGGCTACCTTCATCCCTTCGATAGGTAGGGCGCGGTCAATAACGGCGTTATAAGAGATAGAACTCTCGCTACGTGACAAACCAAGGGGCATGAGTTTGTCATGGATGATAGACATCAGATGATGGTTATTATGTGCGTACATCTTTAAGAAGAGGTCGTATTCACCAGTTGTATAGTGGCATTCCACGATCTCTGGAATCTGCTTTAAAGCATCGACAACATCGTCGAACTTCTCTGGATTCTTTAGGTTAAGACCGATGAAAGCGCAGGTTTCGTAGCCTATACGCTCTGGGTCGATAACAAATTGCGAACCCTTTAGTACACCTAAGTTTGTTAACTTCTGAATACGTTGATGGATAGCTGCTCCACTCACATTACACGCACGGGCGACCTCAAGGAAAGGGATTCGTGCATCCTCAGATATTAAGTGCAATATCTTCTTGTCAAGCCTGTCTAAACTTCTATGTGCCATTCTGAATAAACTATTTATTTATTTGCAAAGATACAAAAAAGCCTTTAATATGCAAAAGGAAATGTTTTCTTTTGTAACAATTCACAACTATTACCTATTTTTTCGAGCCTTTTTGATGATTCATGGTGGCTGAGAAATTAACGTTGAGGATGTTTGCTTCACGCAGAGCTTGTTTAAGGTCAATGATCAAACCCATGTCTACGTGACGGTCAGCCTTTATGCTCACGCTTAACTGCTTGCGCTGTTCTGGAGGCATGGAGGCGGATAGATGGATGAGATAATTGCGTATCTCGGGAATGTTGGTGACCTTATCATTCATCTGCACAACGGGTGTTTGGCTTGTTACCTTGCCTGTTTCGTCCATCGGTCGACCTATATATATATGTTGAACGAGCGACTTATTGTCCAGTCGGGACAGTTCCGTAGCCGATGGCACTTGGTATTTTACGTGCACAGTAGCCTTTCGCATGTGTACAACTAACATGAAGAAGAAGAGGATGGAGAAGATAAGATCAGGCAAAGAAGCGGTGTTCAATGCTGGAATATCGTGGTTACGACGTCTGTAAAGTCTCATTCCGTACCTCCTTTCTCGGCTTTTCCTGTTGCAGGAATAGCATATATTTCGGATATTCTTAGCGGTATCTCGTCCATGATTTGAGCCTGTTGTTCATGACTACAAAGCTCAAATTCCTTTCCAAATAACTCCTCCGAACGAGCATTGCGAAGGGTATTATAAGCTTCAACTAACTGGTTTTGCACCTGCACATAGACGTCATACGAAGCCTTACGGGAGGTCTGCAGTTGTATCATGTGCGCCTTTCCGTTCGTCTCAACAAACTGTTGTACACGCTGATGGAGCGTCCCCACGGCTATAGCCTTACCCTCCAACTGCACCTTATTATCGTCCTCTATCGCAATACGCATCAGTTTCTTTCCATCAATGGCAGTCGCTTGTTTCTGCGTCTTATCCATCGGTGGCAACTGACGGGAGATTCCCTTGTCGAGGTCCATAGATGAGGCTACGAGGAAGAGGATCAACAACATGAATGAGATGTCGGCTGTTGATGTAGTGTTCAAGCTCGGTACTGTGCGTATCTTTTCACGCCTAAATCGCATCATTTCTGGTGTTCCTTTCTATAATAACGGGTTGCTCCAAAGATCACAACACCAGCTGCTATGACCAGAAGTGACAATGAGGTATTGACGAACATATCGGTCACACGCAACCAAAAAGCATCTGTGAAGTGTGCTCCGTTGACCATCATTGCCTTCGAAGAGCCCAATGCGAAAGACAGAACAAGGAGTAGAATCGTTACCCCGTAAGTAATATATGCAATCTTCCGAGACGGTATTCCATTGCTCAACCCCTCCTCTTGATTGCTCGTGCGCAGCCCTTTCATCATCGCTACTAATGCTGCAACAACAGCAACAACGAGCAAGAACCACATGAAACCGATCAGCACATCGGTGAGCAAAGGAGCATTAAATGCAGGGTCACTTGCCAATGGTTCGTTGAATCCAAATAGGTAGAATGCCATGAAGACAACGGCTATTAACGCGACCATCACATAGAGGATTCGTTGCGAAATGCGCTCCTCATCCATCTTGGTTATACCTTTTATCTTCTTCATCATATAGTTAATTCACAATTCAAAGTTCACGATTCAAAATTATGATGAGCATTAATTCACAATTCAAAGTTCATCATTCAAAATTATGATAAGCGTCAATTCAAAATTCAAAGTTCACGATTCAAAATTATGAAAAGTCCTGATTCCTAACTCATAAACCATCATTCTCAATTATAGATAGATGCTTTCAGCAATTGAAAGTAATCATAATTATGAATTTTGAATTATGAATTTTGAATTGAAACAAGTCTCCGTTCGCCCGCTATCTCTTGAGTTTATACTTCATAATAGCGTCTAATAAGGAGATTGCCGACTCCTCCATTTGCGCCGTGATGTGCTCTATCTTCGATAGAATATAGTTATAAAAAACCTGCAAAACAAGGGCTACGATGATACCAAAAATCGTGGTGATCAACGCTACTTTCATACCTGCTGCAACAATCGTAGGGCTGATGTCCCCCGCTTCTTGTATCTGATCGAATGCCATCACCATACCAATCACGGTTCCAAGGAAGCCCAGTGACGGTGCCATAGCGATGAAGAGTGTGATCCATGAACAGCCCTTTTCAAGGTTAGCACTTTGTACGCTACCGTATGAGGTAACGCTCCGTTCGATATTATCAATCGAATCGTCAATGCGAAGCAAACCCTGATAACAGATTGAAGCAACGGGTCCGCGCGTGTCACGACTTAGTGTTTTTGCCCCCTCAATATCGCCTGCCTCAATCATATCCTCTAACTTACCAACGAAGCGTTTAGCGTCTATCTCTGACAGACTCAGATAGATGATTCGCTCAATGCAAAAGGCTAATCCCAATACTAATGATAGTGCCACAAGCGACATGAAGCCCGCATTTCCCTCAATAAACTTACGTTTCAACGACTGGTGGAAACCCATTGGCTGGGTCGCAGACTGCACCTTACTGGTATCGGCAACACCCGTATCGTTGAGTGCATCATCCGATAGAGTATCGGCTGACGCAACGGCTGTTACTGCTGGAGTTTGATTACTTTTCGTTTGTGCTGACACGATGGTTACGCCCGTTAAAGACATAACCGTTATCATTGCAAAAGCTGCAAATACTTTCTTCATAATTGATAACCACTTATGGTCTCCATTGATTTCTAAGGGCTACCTCGCCCTTTCTTTAACTTCGCAAAGGTATAGAAAATAATTCAAAATGCATAATTCATAATTCAAAATTATGATTACTTTGAGTTAACGAGTTGACTGGTTGACAAGTAAACGAGTTACTTGTACTGTTGTTAGATAGTATTATTTGCAAACAAAGAGGGCGTTTCTTCGATGTGAAGGAAGCCTCTCTTCGATGCGACGGAACGCCCTCTTCAAAGCGAAGAAGGCGTCTCTTT
>ERZ772807.232-NODE-232-length-36694-cov-11.328666_pt1 | contig 36694 bp, 26 predicted proteins | sample MGYA00511472_ERZ772807 | MGnify/ENA primary metagenome ERZ772807 (study PRJEB29015, sample SAMEA2737947) | human oral metagenome | biome: human oral; feature: human-associated habitat; material: dental | place: China | collected 2039 ... | reverse complement strand
ATACATCGCTTGCAGTGCATCGTCGAAGCCTCTTTTTCGACTATACACGCTTGCATTGCATCGTCGAAGCCTTGTTTTCGACTATACATTGCTTGCAGTGCTCCGTCGAAGCCTTTTTTGCGACTATACATCGCTTGCAGTGCATCGCCGAAGCCTCTTTTGCGACTATACATCGCTTGCAGTGCATCGTCGAAGCCTCTTTTGCGACTATAACTTGCAATCAGGTCAGCAAAAGAGGCATGAACGATGGCATACCTTGACGTCAGGTCGGCAAAAGAGGTGCGAACGGCGGAATACTTTGCGGTTTGTCCGTCATCGAGCCGTAGAATAAAAAAGGCGGGCACTGTTGCTATGCAGTGCCACGCCTTCATTCTTGTTATGATGAGATTAAGCCGTTGCGATTATTGTTCGGCGGGAGAATTGGCTGTCGTCGGCCAATAGATGTTTTGATACAGATTGCTGTTCTCAACGGTTCCATCGGGCGAACAGAGCCTCATCTCCTGCACAGAGAAGGGCGAGAGATAGTGAGCCTTGTAGAACGTGTAGCCGTTGTAGAGGTTGTATTTGTTGTTAATCTGATAGGGATGGATGTACTTCGACAGGCTCTTCGCCGACATCGTAGCCTTTGCCGATCCGTCAGCAACAATCAGGCTCTTGCCATCTTTGATAAACACGGGGCTTGTGTGCATCTGATCCCAGAAGTTGGCACCCTCGATTTGGTAATTGTGCACCTGGTCTAAGGCTGCCCAACGAATGAGGTCGTCTTCGCGGAACCCCTCGCCGGCCAATTCGCAGCGGCGCTCACGACGAATGCAATAGAGCGTCTTGTCGACGGGTACGCCGGCCGAGAATGCCCCCCAGTCATAGGATGGACGGTTGACATTGGCCTCATAGCTCATGTCGGTGTTGGCAATGGTCGTGGCGATGGGTGCGGTGATGCCGGCACGGGTGCGCAGCGCGGTCCAATATTGATCGGCTGTGGCATCGATGTTGCCATTGCGCAGATAGCTGGCCTCAATGTAGTTGAGCATGGCTTCTTCCACACGGATGAGGATTTGTCCCGAGACATCCGAGAAGCTCTGTCCCAACTGCATGGCTGGGTTGTAGTTGTAGAACTTGCGCTGGCGATAGCCCGTGATGTCTTTCTCCTCTTGTGCGCTGGTGATGATGTTGCCGATGTTATACTTCACCTTGTTGACGTGCTGCGCAATGGGTTTGCCACGGTTGGCCAAATCGATGCTGGCCTGGTCGATGGCCAACACGTCAGACTCGCCAAAGACAAACAGTTGCAAGCGCTCGTCGCGGTCTTGCTTGGCCTGGTCGATGGTGGCATCGCCATGATAGCCTGCGCCGCTGGCATAGATGGGCAGACCGTTTTTCATCAGGAACGACTCCACCAAACCGCGTGTCCAACCTGTGGCCGAGCCCGTGCGGAGCTTGTTCGATGTGAGATGGGCTACCGACAAATCGGCATTGAACTGGCGCCACATCAGCACTTCGGGAACCTTTGAAAGGTCGGTGCTGGCAAACATGTCGTAATAGGCATTCCAGCCGTTGTATTGTCCCACGTTGCCGGGATTCATCACGTGGCTGTTTTGCGTGCTCAAAGGCACGGCATCGCAAACGCGCTTCGCTGCGTCCATCGCCTGATCAAGGAAGAAGTTCACCTCGTCGTTCTGGTTGATGGTGAAATTCTTGTTCCACTCCTTGTTCTTTCCTGGCCAGTTGGCATCGCCCGGCACGCGACCTGTGCCACGATGATATTTCTCGAACGTGGCTTCATAGAGGGCCATGCGCGACTTAAAGGCCAAGGCTGTGTTCTTGCTGATGCGCAACTTGTTGCTGACCGACACTTGCAACTTGCTGATGGCTTTATCCATGTCTGAGAGGATTTGGCGTGCCACCAAGTTGCGTGGTTGCCGCTTGCTGGCTGCCACCAAGTCTTTGTCGATATTGAGTTCGTTTAACTCGATGGGGAAGTCGCCATACGCCTGAAGCTTGTAATAATAAAGCATGGCGCGAATGAAATAGGCTTCGCCCATATACTGATTGATATCGTTGGTACTGCCCGTCACCTGGCCGGCAGCAATTTTTGCCTCGCTCTCGTTGATAAACTTGTTGACATTACGGATGGCATTGAAGCCAATTCCGCCCGCTGTGGGTACCAACCACTGGTCGGGCAAGAACATGCCGCGGTTACCATTCACGGCAGCTTGGTTGTCGGTGCCGTTGTCGAAGGTAGCGACGCCCGCATACCAACCGCTGTTATTAGGGAATATCGTGCCGTAATAGTTAAAGGTGAAGCTACCCAACTGGTCGGCAGTTTTGAAATAGTTGTCCGGAGAGATTTGGTCAAGGGGCGGACGATCTAAGAAATCGTCACACGAAACAAGCAATAAGGCTGCACCGCAAAGCGATAAGCCTGCGCTGAAAATATTTTTGAATATACGTTTCATAAAAGTTGTTTTAGAAGTTGAGATTTAAACCGAAAGAAATCGTGCGCTGCAAGGGATAGAGCTTTCCGGGTCCCCAGTCGCCTCCCGTTGCCTCGGGGTCGAAAATCTTATTCATCTTGGTGAAGGTGCAGAGATTTTCAGCCGAGAAATAAACGCGCACTCTGTTGGCACCAATCTTTCGAACGAGTGCAGCAGGAAGTGTATAACCCAACTGGATGTTCTTGATGCGCATGTAAGCGGCATTTTGCATATAGCGGTCGCTGGTTTGGAAGTTCTTCGAGCCGCTGCCAAACAACGGACGCGGATAGAAAGCGTTGGGGTTGGGGCCAAAGTTGGTGTCGTTGGCCGGACGCCAATAGTCTAAGTGGTCTTTAAAGGCAGCTGACTGCCACAAACCTACGTTAGCACCAACGCTGTAAGGAGACGAATCCCAGAAGTCGCGCTTGAGCAAACCTTGCATGAAGATGAGGAAGTCGAAGCCTTTCCAGGCTGCATCTAATGTGATACCGAAGCGATAGCGCGGTGTGGTGTTACCGATTTTCCTCAAGTCGCCCGGGTCATCATAGGTTGCGCTGCCGTTGTTCACCTTCTTATCGCCATTCAAATCTTTATACATCACGTCGCCGGCAGCCCAGTTCGAGCCCCAAGACGGTTTGTTGTTGGCGAGCCATTCGTTCATTTGCTGGTCAGTTTGGGCGATGCCTTCTACTTCATAGCCCCAAATGTTGCCCATGCGTTGGCCTTCATACCATTCTGAGAGCAAGTGGTTGGGGTTGTAATAGCGAGTGATGGTCTGGTAGTCGTCCGACATAACCAATCTCGCACCATAGTTCACCTGGCCGATTTGGTCGCGCCATTTCACTTCCAATTCCCAGCCGTTTGAGCGCATATCGCTGTTGTTTTCGGCGGGTTGATTAGCGCCCAAGATAGAGGGTTTCACCGGTGCGGGACCTACCATGTTCTTGGTGGTGCGCACGAAGTAGTCGAAGTTACCCTGCAAGCGGTTGTTGAATGCACCGAAATCGAAACCAATGTTCCACGATTGAATGCGTTCCCAAGTGAGGTTAGGCGAAACCAAGCCGGGCACGTTCGCAATATTCTGACGCTCGCCATTGAGCAACCAACCCGATGATGCGGCCGAAACCGGCTGATTTAAGAACCAAGGGTAGAGTTGTTTAATATTGGTGTTGCCCAACGAACCCCATGAAACGCGCAGCTTCAACACCTGAATGGTTTTCGCCAGCGATTTGAAGAAGGCTTCGTTGGCAATGTTCCAACCGGCCGAGAACGAGGGGAATACGCCCCAACGTTTGTTTCCGATGAAACGAGACGAACCGTCGCGGCGAATAGAAAATTCGGCCAGATAGCGGTTGTCGTAGGCATAGTTCACACGACCGAAGATACCCATCGTTGCCCACTGCGTGTCGCTGAAACTGGGATTCACCACTTTGTTGGTAGCATTGTTCAATGTCGGTACCAAAGGCGTGATGAGGTCGGCGCGCGATGCTCCGAGATAAGTGTAGCGATTCGACTCCATATCCATACCGGCCACGGCCTTGAAATCGTGCTTCTCATTGAGCTTAAACGCATATTCGGTGAAATAACGGCCGTTGAAATAGTTGGTTTTGGACATCGCTTCGCCCACGTTCGATTTGCCGGCAGCGTAGTCACCGCTCCAAGCTGCAGCCACGGGCAGGTTATTCGGGTCGTAGTAGTAAATGGGTAGCACGTCCCAATGGTTGTGATAGTTGGTGGTGTTGTAGTTGCCTTCCAAGCGGATTTTCCAACCCTTGATGGGTGTAAATTCGAGTGCTAACTGCTGAAACACTTTGTCGGTAGACGTTTTGTCCAAACCACCGTTCTCCATTTGCAGGATTTCGTTGCCGTGCACATAATGCCCGTGAGGGTCATACACGGGGTTGGTGGGCCAACGACGTGCAATGTTGTGGAAGAAGAGGCCCGTCATGTAACTGGGACGATGATAGTTCTCGCGGCTCCATTTATTATTATAGGTAATCGAGAACCAGTCGTTCAGCCGCGCCGTCACCTTCGCCGTGAAGTTATAACGGTTCATCACGTCCTCGCCATGGCGAATCAGACCGTGTTGATTGAGCAGGGCACCGCTGAGATAATAGTTCACATTCTTCGAACCTCCGCTGAGCGCAATGTTGTGCTCTTGTGAAGGCACGCCCTTGCGATACATTTCCTTAAACCAATCGGTGTTTGCCCACGAACTGTTGTACATGCCCCAAGGCTCGTTGGCAGCATAACCGCGCCACGTGGTAGGCACCTCGTCGCCGGGCTTAGGTGTGCCGTTGATGTTGTTCTTAATCTTCTCCAACATGTCGTTGCTGAAGGGCAGAGCCTCACCATTGTTGGTGGCAGCGTCGTTCCAATAGCGCGCAAAGTCGTAGGAGTTGGGCATCTCGGGCACTTGCGTAGCCGTTGAGAACCGCATGTTGCCGTTGTAAGAAACGCTCATGCGACCGTCGCGACCGCTCTTCGTGGTGACCAAAATCACACCGAAAGCCGCACGCGAACCGTAGATGGCGCTCGACGAAGCATCTTTCAGCACCGAAATGCTTTCGATGTCGTTGGGGGCAATCGAATAGAGGTCGCCCTCCGAACCGTCGATGAGCACCAAGGGAGCTGCATTCGAGCCGCCGCCAATGGTTCCCGTTCCGCGGATATTCATGCTGAACTTACCATTGAGCGCGCCACCGGCATTGCCCACGTTGAAGTTCAAACCGGGTACGGCACCCTGCAAGGCCTGCGCAACGCTCGTAACGGCACGCGCCTCCAAGGTTTTGGAGTTCACCACCGACACGGCGCCCGTGAGGTTCACCTTCTTTTGGCTACCATAGCCCACAACCACTACATCGTCCAACGTGCCGGCATCTTCGTGCAGGTTCACGGTGAGGCTCTTGCCGTTCCACACCACACGCTGCGTCGTATAACCAATGTACGACACGGTTAAGGTGCTACCCGGCTTCACTCCGGCGATGTCGAAATTACCGTTCAAATCGGTGATGCCGCCCTTCTTTTGGCCGTTCACCGTCACTGTGATCGAGGCACCAATGATGGGTTCACCGTTAGTGTCGAGCACAACGCCTTTGCAGGCATTTTGCTGTTGTACCATGGCCACGGGCATCGCCGCTGTGGCCATCGAAGGACTTACATTCGCGCCCAGCAATGCCAGGGCGAATAACGTTTTGTTTTTGTTACGTTTTAAGTACGTCATTACTTTAGATTTTAGTTCTTTACTTTGTTTCTAAATCTCTAAAAAAATAGACCCTTCATGGGTCGTTGAATGTTTTGTTAAAAGTACTTAGTTTCCTAAAATCTGTGCAGATGAAGGATTAAAGTGCTGGCAAAGTTAATGTGTGTTGAGCAAGTAAGATTTGTTTTTTTTGTTAAAACTTATTAATTTGGAGCGATTTCTATGTTTTTTTCGTCTTTTCTACTAAAGAATTTAAAAAGAAGGCCCGACGGAACACTTCGCCGACAGTTAGGCGGAATGGAAACAAAAAGTTGGCGCACGCATCGCTGCGCACGCCAACCGCAAATTTTAAATATAAATGCTAATGAAAAAAACTAATGAAAGATCTCCCTTTCGTTTCGGGTTATTTCTTCGGTGTCACTTCGACGCTGCCATGCTCGCCGGGCTTTTTGTCGTCGGGAGCAGCAGGCTTCTCGCCGTCGGGCTTTTTGTCGGTTTTGTCCTTATCCTTAGGCTTCACCTCAGTCCCGTCTTTTCCTTTTCCGGGCTTTTGTGGTTTGTCGGGTGCGGGGGTGTCGCCTTTAGCCTTCGGCAGCACTTCTTTTTCGTAGCGTTCGATGCGCTCGTTGACGAACAGCACGAATGGCTCAAATCCCTCGCCCATGCCGAGGTTGATGAGCGAATTGATTACTTCCACGAAGCGCCGATAAGCCTTGTCGCTGTTTCGCCGTGCCGTCTTCATGGCCTTGACTTCGATGGTGGAGTGCTCTTTGTCGCGGACATTGAGCAGCTCTTCCACTTTTGTGTTGGCCAATTTGAGTTGCGCCACGTGGACACCAAGTCCCAATTTGCTCACGAGCGCGGCGTTTTTGCCTTCGCAGTCGCCAATCAAGTTGAAGATGGCTCCCGTTTCGCGGTCGAGCTGCATGTCGGGATCGATGTCATAGTCCTTGAGATTTTGCAAGAGTAGGCGTGCGGCTTCGGCCATATCGGCCACGGGGAAACGCAGGAAACTTTTCACGGCCTGCTTGTAGCCCATGAGCACATCGTCGCGCACACGGTCGGTCTCGGCAATCGTCGCGGTGTTGCGGTTGGCTTTTGAGAGGGCATAGACCTCGTTTTCTTTTTTCAACGCGGTTTTCAGATCCTCGATAGCTGTTTTGGCAACGGTGTTGCCGGTGATGGCCGTTTCGGTAGCCACTTGTTCTACAACGGTTCTCATGAAGATAAAATGTGCGCCGTTGCTGAGATTCACTAAGTTTAAGCTTTTAATCTTATTCATATAAAAATTGTATTTAAATGGGCAGAAACGGAAATAGTCCGAATCCTTAACACCCGGGTTAATCTTTTTATGCGATTTCTTGAATGACTGTCTCTCCCCGTTTGGGTTGACGAAAGCATAAGTTTATGCCAGTACTTCCCCGTTTGGTTGACGAAAGCATAAGTCTATGCCAGTGCTTCCCCGTTTGATTGACAAAAGCATAAGTCTATGCCAGTGCTTCCCCGTTTGGGTTGACGAAAGCATAAGTTTATGCCAGTACTTCCTCGTTTTGGTTGACGAAAGCATAAGTCTATGCCAGTGCTTCCCCGTTTTGGTTGACGAAAGCATAAGTCTATGCCAGTGCTTCCCCGTTTGGTTGACGAAAGCATAAGTCTATGCCAGCTTCATCCGTATTCATTTTGTCAGAGATCGCCTTTCCGACGGTATCGCGTTCCATGGTTGTGGTTGTGCGATGTTGCAAAGGTGCAAAAAGTTTTTCGAAAGCGCAAGAAAATGCCCCGTTTTTTTTCTCTCTCGGATTGTATTGTGGCTTAGATGGCTTTGTGGAGTATGATAAAACGGTGGGGCGGGAGGTCTTTTTTGTCGCGAGGGGGGCTGTAATCGAAAAAAAATAAGTAAGTTTGCACCGAAAATTAAAAACGAGAAAAGCATGCAAGAGAGCGATTCGATAGTGATTATCCCCACCTATAATGAAAAGGAGAATATCGAGAAAATCATTCGGGCGGTGTTTGGATTGGACAAGTGTTTCCACATTTTAGTCATCGACGACGGCAGTCCCGACGGCACGGCATCCATTGTGCGTGGGCTCATGCAAACGGCGTTCGAGGGGCGATTGTTTATCATCGAGCGCGCCGGGAAACTGGGTTTGGGCACCGCCTATATTGCAGGGTTCAAATGGGCGCTGGAGCAGGGCTACGACTATGTTTTCGAGATGGATGCCGACTTTAGCCACGACCCCAACGATTTACCGCGGCTTTATGCGGCTACCCACGACGAGGGCTACGACATGGCTATCGGTTCGCGCTATGTGAGCGGTGTCAATGTGGTGAACTGGCCCATGGGGCGCGTGCTCATGAGCTATTTTGCATCGAAATATGTGCGCTTGGTCACGGGCTTTTCGGTGCACGACACCACGGCTGGCTTTGTGTGCTATCGTCGGCGCGTGTTAGAAACGATTCCTTTGGACGAGGTGCGTTTCAAGGGCTATGGTTTTCAGATCGAGATGAAGTACACTGCTTATAAGATAGGCTTCAAAATCAAAGAAGTTCCCGTGGTGTTTGTCAATCGCCGCGAGGGCGTGAGCAAAATGAGCGGCAGCATCTTTGGCGAGGCTTTCTTTGGCGTGATGCAACTGCGCTTGGACGGCTGGTTGCGCAAATATCCCACGCCGAAAGCTTAATTTTTTTCCTACGACTTCACTGCTGCGACGCCGATAGCACATGGTGGCGCAGCCGTTTAAATCAATAATTTTGGACATACAATCTCTGCAACAACGCTATGCCAAGTCGGCTCAGGTGGGCGCGCTGACCCAACTGCTGCGCACCTCGACGCGCGGAACTGTTTATGCCGATGGACTTGTGGGCTCGTCGGCGCCGCTGGTTTTTGCCGCATTGGCCGACAGCGTGCCTTCGACTTTTGTCTTTATCTTGCAAGACGAGGACGAGGCGGGCTATTTCTATCACGATTTGCAGCAAATCAAAGGCGACGGCGAGGTGTTTTTCTTTCCGTCGAGTTTCAAGCGTGCCGTGAAATATGGGCAGCGCGACAGTGCCAACGAAATTTTGCGCACCGAGGTGCTCACACGGCTCTCAACCCATGCCGACGCTGCTGCGCCGTTGCTCGTGGTGAGCTATCCAGAGGCGCTGGCCGAGTGGGTGGTGGGCAAACAGCAGTTGAATGAGCGCCGTCTGTCGCTGAAGGTAGGGCAAGCAATCGATTTGACCGAGGTGGTGCATGCGTTGCGCGAGTTGGGCTTTATCGAAACCGATTACGTCTATGAGCCCGGCCAATTTGCCGTGCGTGGCAGCTTGCTCGATGTCTTCTCTTTCAGTTGCGAAGACCCTTTTCGCGTGGATTTCTTTGGAAAGGAGGTTGATTCCATCCGCACGTTCGAAATCCAGGATCAGCTTTCGAAAACCAAATGCAATGCCGTGGAAATCGTCCCCGAGTTGACTACGTTGGAGGCTCATCGCGTTTCGTTTTTCAAATTCCTGCCCGAGAACAGTGTCTTGGTGACCAAAGATTTTGCTTTCGTGAGCGAAACGGTGGGAAAAATCTATGAAGAAGGCTTTTCCAAGCAGGCGCTCACCGAAAAGTTGGCGGGTGCCACCGAGATGGAACAGCAAGAGATTAGACAGACGTTCAGCAAAACCCAAGCGCTGGTGCCGCCCACAGAGTTTGCTGCTGATGCGGCGCCTTTCCGACGCATTGAAATCGGGACGCTGCCCAAAACGTTGCGAAATCGTGCAGAGGGTGGGGAAGAGGCGTTTAGCGTAGTGGCGTTTCACATCACACCCCAACCGTTGTTCCATAAGAATTTCGATTTGCTGGTGACCACTTTCGACGATTATTTGTGTCATGGCTACATGCTCTACATCCTGGCCGACAGCGAAAAGCAGACGCAACGCCTGCGCGACATCTTTGCCGATATGGATAGCGCGGCCGCCAAAAACATTCGCTTCGAGGCAGTGAATAAAACGCTTCACGAAGGGTTTACCGACGATGCGCTCAAGCTGTGTTGCTTCACCGACCATCAAATTTTCGACCGTTTCCACAAATACAACCTCAAGAGCGACGGTGCGCGCGCCGGAAAAATGGCGCTCACCATGAAGGAACTGCAAGAGATGGAGCCCGGCGACTTCATCGTTCATGTGGATTTTGGTATCGGCAAATTCGGCGGTTTGGTGCGCGTGCCCACTGGCAACAGCTATCAAGAGATGATACGCATCATCTATCAAAACAACGACAAGGTGGATGTGAGCATCCATTCGCTCTATAAAATCAGCAAATACCGGCGTGCCGACACGGGCGAACCACCACGTTTGAGCACACTCGGAACGGGCGCGTGGGAGCGATTGAAGGAGAAAACCAAGAAGCGTATCAAGGATATTGCCCGCGATTTGATAAAGCTCTATGCCAAGCGCCGACAGGAGAAGGGTTTTGCCTTTGCCAAAGACAGTTATTTGCAGCACGAGTTGGAGGCGAGCTTCCTCTACGAAGACACGCCCGACCAGAGCAAGGCCACGCAAGAGGTGAAGGCCGACATGGAGCGTGCTCGCCCCATGGATCGCTTGGTTTGCGGCGATGTGGGCTTCGGCAAAACCGAGGTGGCCGTGCGTGCCGCCTTTAAAGCGGCTTGCGATGGTAAGCAGGTGGCCGTGCTGGTGCCAACGACGGTGCTGGCCTATCAGCATTTTCAAACCTTTAGCCATCGGTTGAAGCCTATGCCGGTGCGCGTCGATTATCTCTCACGTGCGCGCTCGGCCAAACAAACCCATGCCGTGCTGGCCGATTTAGCCGACGGCAAAATAGATATTCTCATCGGCACACACAAGCTCATCGGCAAGCAAGTGAAGTGGCACGACTTGGGTTTACTCATCATCGACGAGGAACAAAAGTTTGGTGTTTCCACCAAAGAGAAATTGCGAAAACTCAAGACCAACGTCGACACGCTCACCATGTCGGCCACGCCCATACCGCGCACGTTGCAGTTCTCGCTGATGGGAGCGCGCGACATGAGCATTATCCGTACACCGCCGCCCAACCGTTACCCCATCCACACCGAGCTTTCCACCTTTGGGCATGAGGTGATAGCCGACGCCATCAATTTCGAAATGAGCCGCAACGGCCAGGTTTATTTTGTGCACGATCGCATCAACGGCTTGCAAGAGATAGCTAACCTCATCAAGAAATATGTGCCCGACTGCCGCATTGCCATCGGTCACGGACAGATGAAGCCCGATGAGCTGGAAGAAATCATCATGGGCTTCATGAACTACGATTACGACGTGCTCCTCTCGACCACCATCGTTGAAAACGGCATCGACATCAGCAATGCCAACACCATTATCATTAATGATGCACATCGGTTCGGTTTGAGCGACCTTCACCAGATGCGCGGACGCGTAGGACGCAGCAACAAAAAGGCGTTTTGCTATCTGTTGGCGCCGCCAAAGAGTGTGCTCACGCCCGAGGCACGCCGCCGATTGGAGGCTTTGGAGAACTTTTCCGAGCTGGGGAGTGGCTTTCATTTGGCCATGCAAGACTTGGATATCCGCGGCGCAGGCAATTTGCTGGGTGCCGAGCAAAGCGGTTTTATGGAGGATTTGGGCTACGAAACCTATCAGAAAATTCTCTCGCAGGCCGTTACAGAACTCAAAAACGAGGAGTTTGGCGAGATCTATCGCAACCAAATGGCCGAAGGTGCAGCCGTCAGCGGTGAAGAGTTTGTGGACGATTGTGCCATAGAGAGCGACCTCGAGATGTATTTCCCCGACAACTATGTGCCCGGCAGCAGCGAGCGCATGTTGCTCTATCGCGAATTAGACAACATCGAAACCGACGACGACCTCCATGCTTATCGTCAACGGCTTGTCGACCGTTTTGGTCCTGTGCCCCATGAGGGTGAGGAACTGATGCAGGTGGTTTTGCTGCGCCGCTTAGGCAAACTGTTAGGCTGTGAGAAAATCATTTTGCGGCAGGGGCTGATGACGTTGCAGTTTGTTTCCAATCCCAACAGCGCCTACTACCAAAGCAGGGCTTTCGAGGGTGTCATTCATTATGTGGGCAACCATGCCCGCCAATGCGAATTCAAGCAAATGGGTAACCGCCGTCTGCTGAAAGTGTCGGCCATAGCAACGGTTGAAGCGGCTGTCGAAGTGCTGCGCCAGCTGCAAGCGACATCGTCTGCAAGCAATCCTTGATCATCATCGCCCAATCTCTTGGGCGGATTGTCTTTCTCAAAAAAGGTTGTTCGTGTCTCCCCGAACGCTTGTTTTTCTTAAAAACGGTTGTTCGTGCCTCCCCGAACGTTTGTTTTCCTCAAAAATAGTTGTTCGTGCATCCCCGAACGTTTGTTTTTCTCAAAAACGGTTGTTCGTGCACCCCCGAACGCTTGTTTTTCTCAAAAACGGTTGTTCGTGCACCCCCGAACGCTTATTTTTCTCAAAAATGATTGTTCCAACCCCTTGGAACGTTTGTTTTTCTCAAAAACGGTTGTTCCGCACCTGCCGAACGCTTGTTTTTCTCAAAAACGGTTGTTCCGCACCTGCTGAACGCTTGTTTTTCTCAAAAACGGTTGTTCCGCACCTGCTGAACGCATATTTTTCACAAAAACGGTTGTTCCAACCCCTTGGAACGGCCGTTTGGGCTGCTTAAAAACTAAAAGAGCATGTCCCCATGGGCATGCTCTCTCGGTATCTGTTATCAAAGAATGTGTGCTGTTGTTTATTCGTTAGCGAGCTTCATCCCTTCTTCTACGGCTTGCATGTTGAGGGGGATGAGGCCGTGATGGCGTTCGGGGAGCGTCTTGTAGAGCGCTTTTTGCAGTCCATCGGTGCTCACAATGGGGCACACTTTGAGCAATGCACCGAGCACAATCATGTTAAACACTTTGGCATTCTTCATTTCTGCCGCCTTGTCCATCGCGTCAACACGATAAATGCGTATGTCGTCGCGTTGGGGCGGATTGACAATTCCAAAGCCATCGTAGATGAGTATGCCGCCGGGTTTGAGCTTGGGCATGAACTTGTCTAACGAGGGTTGGTTGAGCACAATGGCTACATCATATTTACTGAGGATGGGCGAGGAGATGCGCTCGTCGCTCACAATGACGGTGACATTGGCTGTTCCGCCGCGCTGTTCTGGGCCATAAGCAGGCATCCAGGTCACTTCTTTATTTTCGAGCAGACCCGAATAGGCTAAGATTTTGCCCATGGAGAGCACGCCCTGTCCGCCAAAGCCTGCGATGATAATTTCTGTTTTCATAAACCAAGTTGTTGTTAACCTTGCGTAGTATCCTTGAGGTCGCCCTTGGGATACTGTTTAAACATGTTTTCTTGCATCCATTTGTTGGCATCTACAGGCGACATTTTCCAACCGCTGTTGCAGGTGGACACAATCTCAACCAAGCTCGAACCTAAGCCTTTCATCGATGCTTCAAACGCTTTTCGAATGGCTTTCTTGGCCTTTTGAATAGCTCCCACGGTTTCAACGCTTTGGCGTGTCACGTAGCAAGTGCCGTCTAATCGTGAAGCTAAATCGGTGAGGTTGAGTGGATAGCCATGCAAATCGGGTTCGCGGCCGTAGGGACATGTTGCGGTCTTTTGACCTAACAATGTTGTCGGAGCCATCTGCCCACCCGTCATACCATAAATGGCATTGTTGATGAAAATGATGGCGATGTGTTCGCCGCGGTTGAGGGCATGAATAGCTTCTGCCGTTCCGATGCAGGCCAAGTCGCCATCGCCTTGATAGGTGAACACCAGGCGATCGGGCCACAAACGTTTCACACCTGTTGCCAAAGCCGGCGCGCGACCATGAGGCGCTTCTTGCCAATCAATGTCGATATAGCGGTAGGCAAAGACGGCACAGCCCACGGGACTGATGCCCACAGCCTTGTCTTCCATGCCCATCTCGGCAATCACCTCGGCCACTAATTTGTGCACCACGCCATGCGAACAGCCTGCACAATAGTGCATAGCCGTGTCATTCATGAGGGCCGGCTTCTCGTAAACTAAGTTCTCGGGTGAAATAATATCGTTATTCATTGCTCATCAGTTTTGTTTGAATTGCGTGTACAATCTCTTCGGGGTCGGGCACAATTCCTCCCAATCGCCCGAAGTGTTCCACAGGAACGCTATTTCCCAAGGCAATCTTTACGTCTTGAATCATCTGTCCGGCATTGATTTCTGCAACTAAAATGCCACGTTTTCCCTTCGCGGTCTTTTGCAGTTCTTTCTCGGGGAATGGCCAAAGCGTAATCGGACGGAACAGACCTACTTTAATACCTTGCTTGCGTGCTGTCTCCATGCTCTTCTCGGCGATACGCGAAGCACTGCCAAAGGCCACGATGATATAGTCTGCATCATCGCAGTTTGTCATCTCGCAGCGTGTCTCCGTGTCGCGGATTTGCTGGTATTTGGCTTGCAAATGTAGATTTTTTTGCTCCATCACCTCGGGCATCAGTTCCAACGATGTGATGATGTTAGGTTGGCGGTCGCGTGTCCTTCCCGTTGAAGCCCAAGGACATTCTTTCAAGATTTCTTCCTCGGTGCGGCGGGGTTTCATCGGCGGCAGCACCACCTTCTCCATCATCTGACCAATCACACCATCGCTCAAAATCATTGCAGGATTGCGGTATTTGAACGCTAAGGTGAAGGCCAAATCAACGAAGTCGGCCATCTCTTGCACCGATGCAGGAGCCAAAACAATGACGTTGTAGTCGCCATTTCCACCGCCACGCGTAGCCTGATTATAGTCGCTTTGGCTGGGTTGGATGGTTCCTAAGCCCGGACCTCCGCGCTGCACATTGACAATCACGCCGGGAAGTTCGGCACCGGCCATGTAAGAAATGCCTTCTTGCATGAGTGCAACGCCTGGACTTGAACTCGATGTGAGCACACGTTTGCCGGCTCCGGCACCGCCATAAAGCATGTTAATCGATGCCACTTCGCTCTCAGCTTGCAGCACCACCATGCCCGTTGTCTCCCAAGGCTTAAGCAAAGCCAAGGTTTCGATAATCTCACTCTGTGGAGTTATGGGATAACCAAAATAGCCATCGGTGCCGCAACGGATAGCCGCGTGGGCAATGGCTTCGTTCCCTTTCATTAATTTTACTTCTTGATCTTCCATAGATTTTTCTCCTTTCAATCAATTTTCTTTCGATAAACCGTAATGCATCCGTCAGGACAAACGACGCCGCAAGCCGCACAACCGATGCAATCATCGGGGCGGATGGCTTCTACATACGGATAGCCATGAACATTGACTTTCTTTCCTGCCAATTCAATTACAGCCTTGGGGCAGGCCACAACGCACAGCGAGCAGCCTTTACACCGGTCTGTATTGACAACAATGGCACCAACGATTTTTCCCATAATGTGTTCTATACTATGTGTTGTTAACGTGGATGGCGAGCTTCAAGGATTATAAATGTCTTTGCAATAAAAAGCATAAATGTCACGTAACATTTTGTATGCCTCTGCTGCCGGACTCTCGGGATCAAGTGCCATGGCTTCTAAATAAGCTTCCATGGCTTGCTTGTAGTTTCCCTCTCGGCGAAGCTGATTGCCCCGCTCGTAAAATTCTTCGGCTGTCATCTTTACCTAATGTCTTTGTTGGCGACAAAAATACAAGTAGAAAAGATGTATAGAAGAATGTGAGGACTGATTTTAAACTATATTAAAGTTGTTTTGCTAAAAAGTGCGCACACACTACTTTGAGTGTGCAAAAAAGGAACTAAAGTTATCCCAATCACCATTAAAGGATTTGATTTTGTCATAAAGCAGATGGGCACCTTGCTCAAGAAGTGCCGCGTCGGGCAAAGGCCCGCTATTGATAGCCACAGTAAAAATATGTGCATTTACTCCGGCTTTCACGCCCAAAGGGGCATTCTCCACCACGATACCTTCAAAGGGTTTCAAGCCTCCTGCCTTCTCAAGACCTTTTAAATAGGGGTCGGCAAAGGGCTTGCCACGCACTACGTCATAAGCAGTGGTAATGTGTTCCTCGTCTAAAAAATGACTGAAGTCGTGCAATAAGCGCTGAATAAGTGAGCGCTGTCCACTGCCCGTCACGACATTTACGGATAGACCGGCTTGCTTAATTTTCTCCATCAAGGGGATGACGCCGTCAAAGATAGGCGCTTCGGGCATTTCGTGAAAGATGCGACTCTTTTCGTCATACATACGTTGCGCCTCCTCTAAGGTGATGTTACGCCCCTGCTGTTCTTTCACAAATTGTCGAATGGTATCCACCCCTCGTGCGCCTTCTGTGGCATAAGCGTCGGCCGTTGTGAAACGAATACCAAACTTTTTCATGCTTTCTTGCCATGCAACAGCATGATTGGGCATGCTGTCATAGAGCACACCATCCATATCGAAAAGCACGGCTTTAGGACTGAAAGTCCCAAAGCCGTTGCTCGAAAGATATTGCTTTATTTGCGTCTCAATCATGCTAAGCGCTCACGAATAGCTTTGCTCTCGGCCTCATAGCCTGGCTTGTTGAGCAGCGCAAACATATTCTTTTTATAGGCTTCCACGCCGGGTTGATTGAAAGGATTAACTCCGAACAGGTTGCCGCTGATGCCACAAGCTATCTCAAAGAAATAAATCAGCTGCCCGATATAGAAAGCATTGAGTTGCGGAATGCTTACTTTGATGTTGGGAACGCCGCCATCGACATGTGCCAACTGGGTGCCCAATTCGGCCATCTTGTTTACATCGTCCACGCGTTTGCCTTCGAGGAAGTTCAATCCATCGAGATTTTCATCGTCGTGGGGGAACAACAAGGTCTTTTCGGGGCGCTCAATGCTAATCACCGTTTCGAAAATCGAGCGCTCACCCTCTTGAATCCATTGTCCCATGGAGTGCAAATCGGTGGTGAAATCGCAAGCTGCGGGGAAAATGCCCTTGCCCTCTTTACCTTCACTCTCGCCATAGAGCTGTTTCCACCACTCGGCAAAGAAATGAAGTTTGGGCTGGAAGTTCACCACAATCTCAATCTTCTTGCCGGCTTCCTCGTAGAGCGCATTGCGCACAGCCGCATATTGTGCAGCAGGATTTTCGGCAAACGGAACATCGGCTGCACAAGCCTTTTCCATCGCCTGTGCACCCTTTACCAATTCTTTCACGTCGAAACCTGCGCAGGCAATGGGCAACAAGCCTACCGGTGTCAGCACCGAGAAGCGACCACCCACGTTGTCGGGAATAACAAAACTCTTGTAGCCTTCTTTGTCGGCGCAAATGCGTGCAGCACCTTTCTTGGCATCGGTCACCGCCACAATCACATCTTTGGCTTCTGCTTTGCCACATTGTGCTTCGCATTGTTTCTTCAACAAGCGGAACGTGAGCGCCGTTTCGGTGGTGGTTCCCGATTTACTGATGTTGATGACACCAAACTTCTTGCCTTTCAGATATTCGGTGAGTTCAAACAGATAGTCTTCGCCAATGTTGTTACCTGCAAAGAGGATGGTGGGGTTTCTCTTGTCGTTCACCAACCAGGCGAAGCTGTTGCCGAGCGCTTCGATTACTGCACGCGCGCCCAAATAAGAGCCGCCGATGCCTGCAACAACAATCACTTCGCATTTGCTGCGCAGCGTGTCGGCAACGGTTTGAATGTCGTTTAAGAAAGCATCGGTGATGCTTGATGGCAAATGCAGCCATCCTAAGAAGTCGTTACCCGGGCAAGTGCCATTTTCAAGCGACGCTTGCGCTGCTTTCACTTTACTTTCATACGCGGCCACAGCGTTTACCTTTAAAAACTGCTCGGCCTTTGTAATGTCTAAGCTAATATTCTTCATTATTTTTAATGATTGCGACGCCAACGAGAGCGTCATGTTTTATCTGAAATTTTTTGTGAGCAATTGAATTTCGGTCTTCACCTCAGCCCGTTTGTAGAGAATGCGGTAGACGGTTTCGAGAATTGGCATGTCCATTTGCAGCGTTTTGTTGATTTCGTGCATACATTTCGTGCCATAATAGCCCTCGGCAATCATTTCCATCTCGATTTGCGCACTTTTCACCGAATAGCCGCGACCAATCATTTTACCAAAGGTGCGGTTGCGGCTGAATTTGCTGTAGGCTGTCACGAGCAAATCGCCCAAATAGGCGCTGTCGTCGATGCACCGCGTCGTGGCATTCACCGCTTCGAGAAAACATTTCATTTCCTGTATGGCGTTGGAGAGAAACACCGCTTGGAAGTTGTCGCCATATTTCAACCCGTTGCAAATGCCGGCAGCGATGGCATAAACATTTTTCAGCACGGCGGCATATTCAATGCCGATGATGTCGGTGGAGCATTTTGTCTTAATGAAATCGTTTGCCAAAATCTCGGCCACGGCCCGGGCTTTTTCCACGTCGGTGCAGCCGATGGTGAGATAGGACAAGCGCTCCAAGGCCACTTCTTCGGCATGTGAGGGGCCGCCGATGCACGTGATGTTGTCGTAAGGCACCTGCCACACCTGATGAAAATATTCTGAAACAATCATGTTTTCATCGGGCACAATCCCCTTGATGGCCGTCACGATGAGTTTGTCGCGCAGAGGCACCGTCAACTTCTGAAGATGCTGTTTCAAATAGGGCGATGGTGTGACGAAGATAAGTGTGTCATATTGCGCCACAATGTCATTGAGATTGCTTGAGAAAGTAATCTCCTTTACATTGAAATGTGCGGTCGTTAGGTAGTCGGGGTTGTGGCCTAAGCGCTTGAAAGCCTCAATGCGCTCGTCGTGACGCATATACCAACCGATGTGATGCGTATGCTGCACCACCAACTTGGCAATGGCTGTGGCCCACGAGCCGCTACCAATAATGGCTATGTTTCCGCAGCTATCCATTTGCACCGTCAATCCACTTCTGAATATCTTCTAACGCCGGCTTGTCGTAGCCCAATTTATATTTCTTGTTAATCTCCAGCAATTTTTGTTGCAGGCCTTGCGCCTTTTCGTCCTTCAAATCGCTGATGAGGTTGAAACCTGCTTTGCGCAACACGTAGACCCAATCTTCGGCTACACCCAAGGCCGCCCATTCCTTCACGCTGCTTTGCGGCAGTTTGGCTTCGGGTTTCATTTGCGGGAAGAGCAACACTTCTTGGATAAACTCCTTGCCCGTCATGAGCATGCAAAGGCGATCGATGCCGATGCCGATGCCCGATGTGGGGGGCATGCCATATTGCAAGGCGCGCAAAAAGTCCTGATCGATAATCATAGCCTCGTCGTCGCCTTTGTCGGCCAATTTCATTTGCTCTTTAAAACGTTCCTCCTGATCGATGGGGTCGTTGAGCTCGGAGTAGGCATTGGCCAGCTCCTTGCCGTTCACCATGAGTTCGAAACGCTCGGTGAGGCCGGGTTTCGAGCGGTGCATCTTCGTGAGCGGGCTCATCTCCACGGGATAATCGGTGATGAAAGTGGGTTGGATGAAGGTGCCTTCGCAGAACTCACCAAAGATTTCGTCGATGAGCTTGCCTTTACCAAATGAAGCGTCGATGCCTTCTAATTTCAGCTCGTTGACGGCAATATGGCGTATTTCGTCTTCGGTTTTGTCCGACAAATCGAAGCCCGTCTTCTCCTTGATGGCCTCAAGGATGGGCAAACGCCGGAAGGGTGCTTTAAACGAAATGACGTTTTCGCCGTTCTTCACCTCGGTTGCGCCGTTATTCACCGCGCGACAAATGGTTTCTAACAGTTGCTCGGTGAAACGCATCATCCAGTTGTAATCCTTATACTGCACGTAGAGCTCCATGCAGGTGAACTCGGGATTGTGGAACTTGTCCATGCCCTCGTTGCGGAAGTTTTTGCCAATTTCATACACGCCCTCGAAGCCACCCACAATCAGCCGCTTCAGATAGAGTTCGGTGGCGATGCGCATATACATGTCGATGTTGAGGGCATTGAAATGCGTGATGAAGGGGCGTGCGCTGGCACCTCCGGCAATGCTTTGCAAGGTGGGCGTCTCCACCTCGGTGTAACCATGCTCGTCGAAGAAGTTGCGCATGGTTTTGAGCACGGTGGCACGCTTCAGAAACGTGTCCTTCACACCCTCGTTGACCACCAAATCAACGTAGCGTTGACGGGCGCGCAGTTCGGGATCGTCGAATTTATCGTAGGCCACACCATCCTTATATTTCACGATGGGCAGCGGTTTGAGGCTTTTGCTCAGCAGAGTCAGCTCTTGGGCGTGCACGCTCACTTCGCCTGTCTGCGTGCGGAAGACAAACCCTTTCACGCCCACGAAATCGCCAATGTCTAAGAGTTTTTTAAACACCTTATTATATAGGTCCTTGTCGTCGCCCGGGCAGATGTCGTCGCGCGAGATGTAAACCTGAATGCGGCCGCGGCTGTCTTGCAACTCCATGAAGCTGGCTTTGCCCATGATGCGGCGGCTCATCATACGCCCGGCAATCACCACTTCGCGTTTCTCTTCGTCGGCATCGAATGCCTTTTTGATGTCAACCGAAAAAGCATTGGTGGGAAACTCGGCTGCTGGATAGGGATTGATGCCCATTTCCTTGAGCTCTTGAAGACATTGTCTGCGAACAATTTCCTGTTCGCTTAACTCTAAAATATTCATTGTTGTTTCGTTGCTGTTTTTTATTTTCTGCATGCAAAAATACGAAAAAAAACTGAGTAACGGAGCCTTTTCCATGTTCGTCTTTGCTTTTCGGAAGTTTTTCGATGTGGTAAATGCTTCAAGATAGGTTAGCCGAAACTTGCATCCCATTTGCGGAAGTTCCGCAAAAGATGAACAAAAATGAATTATGTTTGCGGAAGTTCCGCAAATAATGTACGAAAGTGAGTGGTGTTTGCGGAAGTTCCGCAAATAATGCACAAAAAAGAATGATACTTGCAGAAGTTCCGCAAACGATGCACAACGGTCGGAGAACTTGTTTCTTCATAATAACAAGACGGCACGCAATCGTTTCATCGCATGCCGTCTTGTTGCTGATTTGTCTGAAAGGGCGGGGGATTGTGCCGCTTTGTTTTTCTTGTTCGTGGCGTTTGGGATGGGCTTGAAAGCTATTCGTTTCGTTCCTCTTTTATCGGGGTTATCTCATGCGTCACATAACGTTGCCAATAAACCATGACGAGCGTGGTGAGCGGCAATGCCACGATGAGCCCGATGAAACCCAACAGTGCGCCCCACACCGAGAGCGACAACAATAGAATGGCGGGGTTGAGCCCCATGGCTTTGCCCATGATTTTTGGGGTGACAATCATGTCGGTAATCACCTGAACGACGGCGAAAACGAGTAGCGCCAAACCGAAAACCACCCAGAAGCTTTGGCCCGTATTGGCGGCCTTGAGCATAGCTAAGAAGGCTGTGGGGATGAGGGCGAAGGTGTGCAAATAGGGTACCAGGTCGAGGATGCCGATTAAAATGCCTAAGCCGATGGCCATGGGAAAGCCGATGATGGTGAAGCCGATGCAGAACATGATGCCCATGCACAGTGCCACGAGTCCCTGGCCGCGGATGTAACTGTTGAGCGCCGTCTTGGCGTCTTGTGACAGCTCGTGCCAAAAGGGACGATATTTCTTGGGAAAGATTTTAATCCAGTTGGCCGTGAGATATTCGTAGTCCAAGAGGATGAAAAACGTGTAGAGCAGCGTGATGAGCGATGCTACGATGCTGAGTAGAATGCTGGCCGTTTGGCTCACCAGTGTGAAAACCTTGGGCATGGCGGTGTGGAGTGCGTCGCTGAAGTTCTTGCTATGCACAAATTCGGTGATTTGTTTTTGGTTGCGTTCAATCCAGTTCGAGATGTATTTTGTGAGGTCGTTGGTGTGGGTCGTCTGGTGCAACCATTGCGAGAGAATGTCCTGCACCTTGTTGGATTGCTCAATCATGGGCGGAATGATGAAATAGAGCATGCCGCCGATGACCATCACAACCACCAGGAAAGCCACGATGATGCTCAGCGCCCGGATGCGCAGATGGAGCTTGTCTTCGATGAATTTCACAATCGGATAGAGCAAATAGGCCAGCAGCCATGCAATGAAGAAAGGCAGCAACACGCTGCTCAGATAATTGAGCAGCAGCAACACGGCCAGCACAATGGTGCCGATGCCTGCCCAACGAATAAATCGGTCGAATGTAATCTCTTTCATCTTGAATGTTTTTTATTTTTCTTCGCGAATAGCCTTTTGGAAACAGTTTCGGCAAAGTGGCTCGTATTCTGTTTGCTCGCCCAGCATCACGCGATGGGCGTTGGGCACCAACCGATGGCTCACATAGGCCAGCGCGCCACATTTCACGCAGATGGCGTGCACCTTAGTTACTTCGTCGGCTACGGCACAGAGCGCCGGCATGGGGCCAAAGGGCACCCCTTTGTAGTCCATGTCTAAGCCGGCCACAATCACCCGAATGCCGCGGTTGGCCAGCGCATTGCACACGTCGACCAAGCCATCGTCGAAGAATTGTGCCTCGTCGATGCCCACCACGTCGATGTCGGCCGTGAGCAACATCAGCGCGCCCGATGCGTCAATCGGCGTGGAATGAATGCTGTTTTGATCGTGACTCACCACGTCGTCCTCGGAATAGCGCACGTCAATGGCCGGTTTGAAAATCTCAACCCGTTGTTTAGCAAACTTGGCACGCTTCATGCGGCGAATGAGTTCTTCGGTCTTTCCCGAGAACATCGAACCGCAAATCACTTCTATTCGTCCGCGACGACAGGTTTCTCCGATTGAATTTTCCATCATAATGTGTGCAAAGTTAAGAAAAAAAACGAAAACCCATCGGCTTGCATCTAAAAAGAAAAGCCGCCGCCATCGCCATGCACGTAATTCTTTTATTTTAAAAACATATCTTTTCAGTTGCGCGGTTAGATTTTTAAAAATTGCAAAGAAACGCGGGCATCTGTTGGGCATCATGCAGATTTATTATATATTTGCGACACGATATGGGAACATTATATATTATACCAACGCCCGTAGGCAACATGGAAGATATGACGTTTCGAGCCATTCGCTTGTTGAAAGAAGCCGATTTGGTTTTGGCAGAAGACACCCGCACGTCGAGTGTTTTGCTGAAACATTATGACATTAAAAACCGGTTGGTGGCGCATCATAAATTTAATGAGCATGGCACGGCTACCCATATCGTTGAGCGTTTGAAGGCGGGTGAGACCATTGCTTTGGTGAGCGATGCCGGCACACCGGGCGTGAGTGACCCGGGATTTCTGTTGGCGCGCGAGGCTGTCAAGGCGGGTGTTGATGTGCAAACCTTGCCGGGAGCCACAGCTTGCATTCCTGCTTTGGTTTCGTCGGGCTTGCCTTGCGACCGCTTTTGCTTTGAAGGTTTCTTGCCGCAGAAGAAAGGTCGCCAAACTATTTTGCAAAGTTTGCAGACCGAGCCACGCACGATGGTGTTTTATGAATCGCCTTATCGGCTTGTGAAGACGCTCAAACAATTTGCCGAAGTCTTTGGCAACGACCGGCAGGTGAGCGTGGCACGCGAAATATCCAAGCTTCACGAAGAGCATGTGCGCGGCACCTTGAGCGAGGTCATTGCCCATTTCGAAGAAACAGCGCCACGCGGCGAAATTGTCATCACATTGGCAGGATGTAGTATAAAGAAAACCAAAAATAAACAATTAAAATTAGAGGAGTAAAAAGTTATGAAGAAAATGCTATTCTTATCGGTTGGCGCATTGTTGCTGACCTTTGCAAGTTGCAAACAAAACAAGAGTGAAAACAACCCCGGTAATGCACACCAAAATGATTCGTTGGAGCAGATTCTGTCGCAAAAAGATTCTGAAATCAACGACATGATGGGCTTGATGAACGAGGTGCAGGAGGGATTTCGTCAGATTAACGAAGCCGAGAATCGCGTCACCATTGCGAAAGATGGTGAGGGAGCTGACAAGAAACAAATGTTGCGTGACAATGTGAAGTTCATTGCGGCAACCATGCAAAAAAACCGTGAGCTCATTGCAAAGTTGCGTCAGCAGCTTTCGACGAGTTCGTTAAAAGGAACGCAGCTCAAGGCCACCATCGACAATTTGGTGAAGCAATTGGATGAGAAAGATCAGCAGTTGCAACAGTTGCGTGCCGATTTGGATGCCAAGGACATTCACATTGGCGAATTGGACGAAACCATTAGCAACCTCAACACCAACGTGAACCATCTCACCACAGAGAGTAAACAGAAAACGGAGACCATCAATGCGCAAGACAAACAGCTCAACACCGCTTGGTATGTGTTTGGAACAAAGAGCGAACTCAAGGAGCAACGCATCATTGCTGATGGAAAAGTGTTGCAAGGAAACTTCAACAAAAACTATTTCACGAAGATTGATATCCGTGTCGATAAAGTTATCAAGCTCTATTCTAAGTCGGCAAAGTTGCTCACCCTGCACCCGACGAGCAGCTACACCTTGGCGCGTGATGCCAACAAGCAGTTTGTGTTGACCATCACCAATCCTGAGATTTTCTGGAGCACCAGCAAATATTTGGTCATTCAAGTGAAATAATTCCACATCTCGCTTCCTATTCCATCCTTGCTTTTATTGAAGCAAAAAGAGGATTACCGAAAGCGAAGGTTTCTCCCCATCAAAGGCCGTTAGGTGGCACCTTGCCGCGTAATGGCCTTTGTTGCGTCCACTCTTTCCATTCTCTTGGCGAGTTCCTCTTCAAAAAGTCCCGTCTTTCTGTTGCCCACATCTTGTTGTTTTCGGCATGATCCTTTTTTTCCCTCGAAACATTTTTTACGAGTAAATTTGTTGCTTTGCGCAAAAGTTTATACCTTTGCTGCCGAATTAAACAGAAAGTGTTTGTATGCAAATGGAAAATAATTTTTCAAGCAGTGTATGTATTACACTTTTATTTGGCAGAACCAAATAAAAGTGTAATACATACACACACACACATTCTAACAACGGTCTAAGTCTCTGTACAAAGACGATAGCGGTGCGCCCGGCGCGAGCGTCGGTCTGCCGTTTCAAGCATCTGCAAGGAGTTTTCAAAGCTCTTTGCAGATGCTTTTTCGTGTGTGTCAATGAACGGAAAAACAAGAAAAATTAAGATAGTAGTAATCATCATTTAAATTGAATAAGAAAATGAAGAAAAAAGCAAAGCGAGTTTACATAACTCCGGAAAGCAAGGTTTATGCAATGCAAACCGAGCAGTTCATTTGTGGTAGCGTAACGCCCCACCCTAAAGGGTCGACGACCACACAGTGGGATAACGACGAAGAATCAGAGGGCGGAACCATTCTCGTTGGCGACGAAAGCACCATCGCACCCTGATCGCGGCAACGGAAATTACGTTTCATCAATTCAAAAGAAAGGAAAAATCAAATGAAGATAACGAAAATAACAAGATTAGCAGCAATGGCCGCAGCCGTTTTAGCGCTGTCGGCCTGCCACAACGAGTTGGACAACCAACCCGACGGCAAAGTGAATACGGCAAAGCAAATCACTTTCAAAGTGAATTTTGAAGACTATAATGCCGACGAAGAAGTGCAAGGCACACGCGCCCTTGCGCCCGACACGCTTGCCAAACAGGTGATTGATCTCGACAACAACCTCTTGGCCGAAGTATCCATTCAGCGCGACACTACCAAGATCGACCGCGCCACCACACGCGCCTTGTCCAATGGCACCTATACCATGCTGGCCTATCAAGGCTCCACGCTGAAAGGCGAAGTCACCGGCACCGTCAACAACGGTGTGTTCTATGTCACGGGCAACCCCATGGTGTTAGCTCCTGGCACCTACGATTTTGTGCTCTATAGCGATTTAACCCGCAGCGGCAACACATTCATCGTCGACCGTTCCAACATGAGCAATGCGCAGATAGGCCGCACCACCGGCGTGGTCATCACCTCGCAGTTAGAAACCCAAGAAGTGGTGTTCAACCTCAAGCACCTTGGTGCCCGCATGAAAATCAAGCTCACCGGCTACATGCCCTATCCCGCCATGTCCGCCACGCTCTCGTCGGTCAATGCCACCTCCGTTCCCAATCAAGTGGTCTACGATGCCGTTGCCGATAGCTGGACGGGCTACACCCATGCAGCACTGAGTGAAAACTGCACATTCCCGGCTAACAGCGTTTGGGCAGAAGGGTATACGGGTGGTGTATCATACTCTTTTGAAGATATTAACTACCCCAGCCTCACCAATGATTATTTTTATTTTCTGCCGACAACCGATGCTTCGAAATTAAAGTTGACGCTTAATGGTGGAAAGCTCTATCGCATTGATTTCGCAAGCCACCATACTTCGTTGGTGCTATCTCCAGATCCCGCCGTGGTGATGAAAAACAACGGATCGTATATCATCAACGTGAAGCTGCGCCCCAACTATCTCTATCTGATGAGCGATGGCAGCACCGATTTTGTCAATGCCACGCAATACACCCATCTCAAGAAAGCCGATGGCACACCGCTCTATCGCGACAAGCAGGGTAACGTGCTCACCACGCCAAAAGTGCCCGTTGGCTTGGTAGTGAGTCAAAGCAGACGTTTGGCAATGGCATTGAAATTAATTAATGCGACTACTGTTTTTGGACCAGGAACCACAGTTTTTAATTATAAGAGATATAGAGTGGATGGGTTTTTCCCTTCCCGAGAGGAAACCAATGCGATGGCAGGGGATATGGACGGCTATAAATATACATGGGAAGGCGCTGGCAGCTCTGATGGCGTGACCATCAAAGCCAATGATCCCGTACATTATCCATCTTTCTATAAATTTGGGCACTATCGTAACGAACTGATTGCAAGCGGTGTCAACTTAACAGGAGTGATGGCCACTAAAAATTGGCATTTCCCCAGTGCGGGCGAGTTCCAATTATTTGTGAAAAACTTAGGATACGGTGAGCAGCATCCTACTGAAGATTATAGAGATAAGTGGGCCAGCACAGCTGTAAACTTGGGACTAAAAGAAGTTGGTGAAGCAGGTTATGGTATTGCATTCATTGGATTTAGCACAATGATGATTGGAAATGATAATATAGTAACCTGTCTTTTAGGGGATGAGAATATACTTTATAGTACATCCTTTGGATGGGTGAGCGTGCCATTTATTTATTATTGATTTCAAGCCTATGGAGAAAAAGACTCCTCGTTCCCGCCCCCGGGAACAAGCAAAAACGAAAAAAATGAGTGTTCCCGCATGCGGGAACATCCTTTTACAATCAAAATCATTCATTTATTAAATGTTATCACTTATGAAAACATTTCAAAAGCATCAGCTCCAGCACTTGGAGCACTATCAGTTTGCCAGCCACTTGCTCACCATGGCCAAGGCGGTGCCACAATCACACCAAAGAAATAGCTTACTTTAAAACAAAAGGGCATCATCTCGATGCCGGTTTGCATACACAACTTGTTTTAAAGAATGGGGGCGGGAGTGCGTGATGCATTTTCGCCCCCGAGAGTGTGTGGATTGTTTACGCGTTTCGTTTGGGCAGATTGCGTGTGGGTGGTTGGTGTCGTTTGGGTGGATTGTGTGCAAATGGTTATTTGGTTTGTGTGGGATGCGTGGAAAAATATGGTGGGGATTGGTAGGGGCGGGAGTGCGCGATACATTTTCGCCCCCGATGTGTTGTGTGGGTAGGGGGTTATTCTTCGACAATACTGGCTTTATTGCCTTTCTCTTGTCAAACTCAAATGTGGGGTGGGGATTATTTCTTCCGTCGCACGTCGCGCCCTTCATATTTGCAAATGGCTTCGATCCATTCTTCGGGCATGGGGATGGAATGGTTTTCGAGCAGGTCGTAGGCTACCATGACTGTGCGCCCGACGCATTTCACGGCTTTTGTTTGGCAGTCGATGAGCTGTTGTGTGAGCGTGAAACTCTTGGTGCCGATGGCGGTGATGGCTGTTTGCACTTCCACTTGGTCGGTGCTATAGACCTGTGCGAGGAAGTCGGCTTCGACGTGTGCGGCGAAGATGGCATAGCGCTCGTTGGGGATGTTGCACACCTTGCGCACGTAATCGATTTTTGCGGTGTCGTAATATTGAAAATAGGCTGTGTTGTTGATGTGTCCGAATTGGTCGGCATCGGTAAATCGGAGCTGGATGGGAAGGCTGTGGTGAAATGTTATTTGTTCCATAGGGTTTGTTGGTGTTTTTTGTTGAATGATGTTTGAACGGGGCGTTATTGTTTGATGAAGACGAGTCGGCGTGGCATCTTTTGCCATTTGCGTTGGATGGCAAATTTGATGGTGCTGCCTTTGCCTTGTTCGAAGACGAATGTGCCGTCGGGCTGGGCCGTGAGTGTGGCTTCGAGATCTTCGCTGCCATAATCGTTGGTCACCAAGAGTGCGGCGGTGCGGTTGTCTTTGAGGGTTACGTTGGTGAAAATCCATTTGCGGCTGTCTAAATCGGCGCCGAAATAGCCCGCCACTTGTCCGAAGAGCTCTTGCCCAGGGATGAGGATGTTGTTTTGATAGAAATTGATGTGCAGATAGACTTTGTACTCCTTATTATATAGATGGCCTTTGAAAGGCTCGTTGGTGTTTTGCGCCCATGTCCATGTGCAGGCGAGCGTGAGGAGGATTGATAAAAACCATCGTTTCATTGTGCGATACACTTAGTTGCGTGCAAAGGTATAAAGTTTATGTCAAGGAATGGGCGGTTTTGGGCAAAATAGTGTGCGCTTCATTGGCTTTTTAGGAATTTTATGCTATCTTTGTCGCTCAAAAAAAGTTTTTCGTATGGTTAAAGGGCAGTGTGTTCCGGATTATATTTTCGAATCGAGTTGGGAAGTGTGCCACATGGTGGGCGGCATTTACACCGTGTTGTCGACGCGTGCCAAGACCATGCAAAAGCTGTTTACCGACAGGGTGTTTTTCGTTGGTCCCGATTTTGGCGACGAGGTCGATAATCCTTTGTTTACGGCTGATGAGAAACTGTATTCTGATTGGCGTGCGAAGGCGCAGCAAGAGGGATTGCATGTGCGTGTGGGTCGCTGGAATGTTCCGGGAGCGCCGATTGCACTGTTGGTGGATTTCCGCCCGTTCTATGCGCAAAAGAATGACATCTATGGTCAGATGTGGGCCGATTTCCAGGTGGATAGTCTGCATGCCTATGGCGATTATGACGAGGCATCGATGTTTTCCTATGCTGCGGCAAAGGTGGTCGAGAGTTTCTATCGGCATGTGTTGCCGGCTGCGGCAAAGGTGGTTTATCAGGGGCATGAATGGATGACCTGCTTAGGCTTGCTTTATATTCATAAGCATGTGCCGCAGATAGGCACTATTTTCACGACGCATGCTACGAGCATCGGGCGCAGCATTGCGGGCAACATGAAGCCGCTCTACGAATATCTTTGGGCTTATCGTGGCGACCAGATGGCCGAAGAGCTCAACATGCAGAGCAAACATTCGGTGGAGAAGCAGGCTGCGAAATATGTGGATTGCTTCACCACCGTGAGCGACATCACTGCTGTGGAATGTCGCGAACTGTTGGATAAGCCCGTGGATGTGGTGCTGCCCAATGGTTTTGAAGACGATTTTGTGCCGCGTGGAAAGGCTTTCGATGCGCAGCGCTTGGCCGCACGAAAAGCTTTGTTGCAGGTGGCCAATGCTTTGACAGGCGACCATTTCGACAACCAAACGTTGATTGTTTCGACGAGTGGGCGCTACGAGTTTCGCAACAAAGGTATTGATGTGTTTATTGAAGCGATGCATCGATTGCGCCGCGCCCCTTTGCCACAAAAGGTGGTAGCTTTTATCGAAGTGCCGGGCTGGGTGGCTGGTCCGCGCGAAGATTTGCAAGCGCGTCTGCGCAGCGGTCAGACTTTTGACACACCTTTGGACAACCCCATTTGCACCCATTGCTTGCACGACGCAGCAAGCGACCGCGTGTTGGGCATGATGAACTATTTGGGCATGCACAACGCTTTGGACGAGCGCGTGAAACTCATTTTTGTGCCTTGTTATCTGACGGGGCAGGATGGCATCTTCAATCAGCCTTATTATCATTTGGTGGGCGGCAACGATCTCTGCGTTTATCCGTCCTACTATGAGCCTTGGGGCTACACGCCACTCGAAGCCATCGCTTTTCATGTGCCGTGCATCACAACCGATTTGGCCGGTTTTGGTCTGTGGGTAAACCACACTGTGGGGCATGAAGCAAGGTTAGCAGATGGCGTGTGCGTGGTGCATCGCGATGACAATAATTATCAAGAGGTGGCCACAGCCATTTGCCAAGCTATTGAACACTATGCGAAGGCCGACGAGACGCAGCGCAAAGCTTGCCGAAAGGCGGCTTGGAACTTGTCGAAAGCGGCACTGTGGAAGCATTTCATTCCTTATTATGAAAAGGCCTATGCCCTTGCACTGCGCAAAGCTGCTGCACGGACATAGCAACAATATTTTAAAAACATTATCAATCAAGCGGTATGAAAATTAAAGCTGACTATGTAAATGCCCCCCAATGGCGGGAGCTAACAGTGAAATCGCGTTTGCCTGAGCAATTGAAATGCTTAGACGAATTGGCTCACAATCTATGGTGGGCATGGAACAATGAGGCACCCAAGCTCTTCAAGAGCCTCGATGCCGACCTCTATGAGGCTGTCAATTACAACCCGGTGTTGTTGCTCGAGCGTTTGAGCTACGAGCGGAAAGAGGCTATTGTGAAGGACAAAGCGCTCATGAAACGCGTGAAGGATGTTTACACGAAGTTTCATGATTACATGGCTGTGAAACCCAACAAGAAGCGTCCCTCGGTGGCCTATTTCTGCATGGAATTTGGTTTGACGCAGGTGTTGAAAATCTATTCGGGCGGTTTGGGCATGCTGGCCGGCGACTATTTGAAAGAGGCTTCGGACAGCAACGTCGACATGTGTGCCGTGGGGTTCCTCTATCGTTATGGCTATTTCACACAGAGCCTCAGCATGGACGGCCAGCAGATTGCCAAGTATGACGCGCAGAATTTCAACTCCTTGCCCATTGAGCGTGTGCTCGATGCCAACGGCAACCAGATGGTGGTCGACGTGCCCTATATGAACTATCATGTGCATGCCTTGGTGTGGCGTGCGAATGTGGGGCGCATCAGCCTTTATCTGTTGGACACCGACACCGACATGAACTCCGAGTTCGACCGTCCCATCACCCACAGCCTCTATGGCGGCGACTGGGAGAATCGTCTCAAGCAAGAAATTCTGTTGGGCATCGGCGGCATCTTGACGCTGAAGAAATTGGGCATCAAGAAGGACATTTATCACTGCAACGAGGGGCATGCCGCGCTCTGCAACTTGCAGCGTCTGTGCGATTACGTGGGCGAAGGACTCACCTTCAACCAAGCCTTGGAACTGGTGCGCGCCTCGTCGCTCTACACCGTGCACACGCCCGTTCCGGCAGGTCACGACTATTTTGACGAAGCTCTCTTTGGAAAATATATGGGTGGTTACCCCGAAATGTTGGGCATATCGTGGGACGAATTCATAGGAATGGGCCGCGAAAATCCCGATGATCACAACGAGCGTTTCTGCATGAGTATCTTTGCCTGCAACACCTGCCAGGAGGTGAACGGTGTGAGCAAGCTCCACGGATGGGTGAGCCAAAAGATGTTTGCACCCTTGTGGCAGGGCTATTTCCCCGAAGAAAACCACGTGGGCTACGTCACCAACGGCGTGCACTTGCCCACCTGGACGGCCACGGAATGGCGTCTCATCTATGACAAATATTTCGATCCGAGCTTTATACTCGACCAGAGCAACGAAACCATTTGGCACGCCATTGAGAAGGTGCCCGATGAAGAAATCTGGGAAACGCGCATGGCACTGAAGCAAAAGCTCGTCAACTACATCCGCGAGAAGTTTAGCGAGACGTGGTTGCGCAACCAGGGCGACCCGGCACGTGTCGTGTCGTTGTTGCAACGCATCACGCCCAACGCGCTGATGATTGGTTTCTGTCGTCGTTTCGCCACCTACAAGCGCGCCCACTTGCTCTTCACCGACATCGACCGATTGGCCAAGATTGTGAACAATCCCGAGCGTCCTGTGCTCTTCTTCTTCTCGGGAAAAGCCCATCCGGCCGATGGCGCAGGGCAGGGACTCATCAAGCGCATCTACGAAATCAGCCAGCGTCCCGAGTTCTTGGGCAAGATTATCTTCTTAGAAGACTACGACATGCAGCTGGCGCGCCGCTTAGTGTCGGGTGTCGACATTTGGATGAACACGCCGACACGCCCCTTGGAAGCCTCGGGAACATCGGGCGAGAAGGCCGAAATGAACGGTGTGGTCAACCTCTCGGTGCTCGATGGCTGGTGGGTTGAAGGCTATCGCGAAGGTGCGGGCTGGGCTTTGCCACAGAAGCGCACCTACGAGAATCAGGAATACCAGGACAAGTTGGATGCTGCCACCATCTATGGCTTGTTGGAGAACGACATCATCCCGCTCTACTACGATCGCGGCAAGAAGCCCTATAGCGAAGCGTGGATTAAGGTGGTGAAACGCTCTATCGCAACCATCGCGCCCCATTACACCATGAAGCGCCAGCTGGACGATTACTTCGACAAGTTCTACAACCGCGAGGCATTGCGTTTCCGCGAGCTGAGCAAAGACAACGACAAGTTGGCACGCGAGTTGGCCCACTGGAAGGAGTGTGTGGCCGAGCGTTGGGATGCCATCCACGTGGTGAGCCGCGACACCTCGCTCTTAGACGAAGGGGGCGAAACGGGCAAGAAATACACCATGACCTATGTCATCGACGAGCAGGGCCTCGACGACGCTGTGGGTTTGGAGCTTGTGGTGCTCAACAATCAGGCCGATGCCGACGGGCGCGAGGTCTATCAGGTGCATCCTTTCAAGGTGAAACAGCACGAAGGCAACCTCTATACCTTCGAGGCCGTGATAGAGCCCGACGAGGCCGGCGCCTTCAAGAGCTGTGTGCGCATGTATCCCAAGAACGCCAATCTGCCCCATCGGCAGGACTTCTGCTATGTGAAATGGTTGGATTAAACGCTGATTATTCGTTTATGTAAAGGCAGGCTGCTGTGGAACGCGTTCCCGGCAGCCTGCTTTTTGTTGCATGCCGTGCGGGGATGAAGCAGAGCCGAAAGGCCGGAATGGTTTTCGTTGTTTTTCGTGAAAAACCTGCCTCCGAGCCGTCTGCAAGGGTGTTTTCGAGATTTGATGCCCATTCAGAGGGTCTGCAAGGGATGTTTTCGAAATTAGTCGCCCATTCAGAGGGTCTGCAAGGGATGTTTTTGAAATTAGTCGCCCATTCGGAGGGTCTGCAAGGGATGTTTGGGAAAGAAACCATGCTTTCGCGCGTTGTTTTTCAAAGACTTTTTTCCAAAACATCTTTTCGTGCGTTGTTTTTCAAAGACTTTTTTCCAAAGCACCTTTTCGTGCGTTGTTTTTCAAAGACTTTTTTCCAAAACACCCTTTCGTGCGTTGTTTTTCGGAGGTTTTTCTCCCAAAACAGCATTCCCATGTGCTTGGGAATGCTGTTTTCGTAGGGGCGGCGTGGCATGTCGCTCGTTTGGATGGGGAAAAGCGGCAAGGCTCACCGCGGGATTATCCTTCTTGCGTTGTTTTCTTGAGTGCTTCGCGTTTCAGCTTCTCGGCCATGTAACGCGCCTTCACGTTCACATCGTTGATGTCCTTTTTGCGATAGTAGCTGCGCGAGGCACCTTCGCTGCTCAGCACCAGCGAGTCGTTGCCTAAATAGACAATGTCGCAGGTGTCGATGCGCGGATCGATGGTTTGGATGGTGTTATCGTTTTTGAAAATAGGCGTGGCGCTGAGGATAATCACCTTGCCATTCCAAATGCGCCAGCCCGTGAAATAGCCTAATTGCGGATAGACCACGGGGCTCTCTTGCTCTAAGGCCGATTGCTCGCTGACGTAGCCGACGCTCTGTGCGCCCCACTGCCGCCGCAGCCAAAAGCCGTATTCGCGCGGGATGAGATAGGTGCGCTTCACGGAGTCGGGCATGTCGCGCATCATGCGGCGTTGCAGGCTCTTGCTCATGTATTCGTAATCGCGCATCTTGGGCATCACCACATAGCACCAAATGCCTTTCAGCTGGTCGAGGTTCACCACCTCGTCGGCAATGCGCTTGTCATAGCGATTGGCCACAATGCCAATCCAGTCGCCAATCTGTATGTCGCCCAAAATGCGCTTGTTTCTTCGTGCATCCACCACATCGTAGGTCACGGGGTCGCTGCCATCGTTGGGCAACAACACAATCACCGAGTCGTTGCATCCCTCGCAGGCCAACCCATAAATGGTGCTGTCGCCAATGGATTGGTAATCGGTCTTTATCTTTTGCTGTGTGGTTGATTTCTTGGTTGTCTGCTGTCCGCAGGCCGCAATACATGCGATGGCTATGCTGAGTGTTGCGATTGATTTGAACTTCATGTGCGTTTTATTTTGTGCAAATATAAGAGAATAATCACAAAAAAAGGGGATGAGGCGGGCGTTTTTGATTTTTTTTATCTAATTTTGCAGGCCGACGAGCTGCCGTTCTGCTGCTGTTTTACGCATTCAGACACGCCCGGTTCGTTCGTTTTTAAGGATATCAATACAACAAAATAATGGGAAAGAAAATTCAGTTCAGTCTCGTATATCGAGATATGTGGCAGAGCTCCGGAAAGTTTCAGCCACGCAAGGATCAACTGGTGCGCATAGCTCCCGTCTTCGTGGAAATGGGTTGCTTTGCCCGTGTAGAAACTAATGGTGGTGCTTTTGAGCAGGTGTGCCTCTTGGCCGGCGAAAATCCGAACGAAGCCGTTCGCGCGTATTGCAAACCGTTGCATGAGGCCGGCATCAAAACCCACATGTTGGACCGCGGTTTGAATGCGCTTCGCATGTATCCCGTGCCCGACGATGTGCGTCGATTGATGTACAAGGTGAAACACGCGCAAGGCACCGACATCACACGTATTTTCGATGGTTTGAACGATGTGCGCAATATCATCCCTTCGATTAAATGGGCCAAAGAGGCCGGCATGACCGCACAAACGGCGCTCTGCATCACCAATTCGCCCATTCACACGTTGGAATATTACACCAAGATTGCCGACGAACTGATAGCGGCTGGTGCCGACGAGATTTGTCTGAAAGACATGGCCGGCATCGGGCAGCCTGCCTTGTTGGGCAAGCTCACCAAGGCCATCAAAGATAAGCACCCCGATATCATCATCGAATACCACGGCCACTCGGGGCCAGGCCTTTCGATGGCTTCAATCTTAGAGGTGTGCAACAATGGCGCCGACATCATCGATACCGCCATCGAACCACTGTCATGGGGCAAAGTGCATCCCGACATCATTTCGGTGCTCAGCATGCTGAAGAACGAAGGCTTCGATGTGCCCGAAATCAACATGAATGCCTACATGAAAGCGCGTGCACTGACGCAGGAGTTCATCGACGAGTGGTTGGGCTATTTCATCAATCCGTCCAACAAAATCATGTCGTCGTTGCTGCTCGGTTGCGGTTTGCCCGGCGGCATGATGGGCTCGATGATGGCCGATTTGGGCGGCATTCGCCAAACCATCAACAACCTGCGCAAGAAGAAGGGCGAAGACGAACTCACGATGGACGACATGCTCGTGAAGCTCTTCAGCGAGGTGGAATATGTTTGGCCGCGCGTGGGCTATCCGCCATTGGTTACGCCTTTCAGCCAATACACCAAGAACATCGCGCTGATGAATCTGCTCACGATGGAGCAAGGCAAAGGCCGCTTCGTGATGATGGACGAATCGATGTGGGGCATGATCCTCGGAAAGAGCGGCAAGGTGCCCGGTGCCATCGATCCCGAATTGGTTGAATTGGCCAAGAAACAAGGACGCGAGTTCACCGATGCCGACCCCCACACGCTGCTCACCGATGCGCTGGATGATTTCCGCAAAGAGATGGACGAGAACGGTTGGGAATATGGGCAAGACGACGAGGAGCTCTTCGAATTGGCCATGCACCCCGAGCAATATCGCAACTATCGCAGCGGACAGGCGAAGAAAAATTTCCTGGCCGACTTGCAGGCTGCCAAAGATGCCAAGCTCGGAGCCAAGGTGAGCCCCGAAGAGGCTGCGGCCTTTAAGCACGCCAAGGCCGACGCCATTGTTTCGCCCGTGAAGGGACAAATCTTCTGGGAGTTCCAAGGCGACGGCGAAGCGCTCACGGCGACCGAACCCTTCATTGGCAAGGAATACAAAGAGGGCGATGCGTTCTGCTACATCTGCACACCGTGGGGCGAGTTCGAAACCATTCCGGCTGCGCTCGGCGGACAGTTGGTTGAGATCAATGCCAAGCAGGGCACGAAGGTGAATAAAGGCGATGTGATTGCCTATATTCAGCGGCCCGAGGCTTAACCCTCAGCACATGGACTATCAACAGATTATCGACAAATATTATCCCGAAGCCAATCGACTTCGGGATATTCTTATCACCCACAGCACGCTCGTCATGAAGCGTGCTGTGTTGGTTTGTGAGCGCCATCCCGAGTTGCAGCTCAACCGGCCGTTCCTCATCGAAGCCGCCATGCTCCACGACATCGGCATCTTTCGCTGTCATGCGCCCGGAATAGCATGTTTCGGCACCGAACCCTACATCTGCCATGGCCGCATTGGCGCCGAGATACTGCGCAGCGAAGGCTATCCGCAGCATGCCCGCGTTTGCGAACGCCATACCGGTGCGGGCCTCACGAAGCAAGAGATTATTGCGCAGCATTTGCCTTTGCCCCACGAAGACTTCCTGCCCGAGACGCTCGAAGAGCAAGTCATCTGCTACGCCGACAAGTTCTATTCGAAGAGCCATCCCACCGACGAGAAACCGCTTGCTGCCGTTGAGGCCACCATGGCTCGCTTTGGCGCAGACAGTTTGCAGCGCTTCCGTGCTTGGGACGCCCGCTTCCGTTAAACCCCAATCGGTCGTCAGGTTGCCGGCGAACAGTTCGCCGACGGACAAACGCGCGGGATGGTCGCCGGAAGAGGCTCCGCCGACGGACTAAAACAAGAAAAGGTTGTCGGAAGAGGCTCCGCCGATGGACTAAAACGAGAAAAGGTTGCCGGAAGAGGCTCCGCCGATGGACTAAAACAAGAAAAGGTTGCCGGAAGAGGCTCC
>ERZ772807.231-NODE-231-length-36758-cov-5.353432_pt1 | contig 36758 bp, 36 predicted proteins | sample MGYA00511472_ERZ772807 | MGnify/ENA primary metagenome ERZ772807 (study PRJEB29015, sample SAMEA2737947) | human oral metagenome | biome: human oral; feature: human-associated habitat; material: dental | place: China | collected 2039 ... | reverse complement strand
AATCCTTGAAGCGTCCCCGCGTCCTTGTTCGCTGGAAGTCAGCCGTTACGGATGCGTTGAAGAAGATCGAAGTGGATGTGGATAATCCTGCAAGACGGAAGGCGAAAGGGAAAGAAGAGAAGAAGACGAAAGAGAAAGAAGAAGGTGGACCTGCAATAGGATAAAGTCTTCGACCTTCTGCGAAAGTAGGGAGAGAAAAGTTACCCAGCAGCTGGGTATAAAAACCCCAAACTGCTGGGTACAAAAACACCTAAAAAACGAATGCGATTCTAATAAACTTATTCTTCTTCGTCCTTCACTTCCGCCTCATGCTCTGCAATTAGCTTCTGCTGAAGATCATTAGGAACAAGCTCATAACTAGCAAACTTAGTTGTGAAACTAGCTCTACCACCAGTGAGAGAGCTGAGAGAAATACTATAGTTAGCAAGCTCTTTTAGAGGAATCTTTGCTTGTAACTTCTGATAGCCTGCTTCTGAATCCATACCCATAATCATGGCACGACGTCCTTGTAAATCGCTCATCACATCGCCCATATAGTCACCTGGAACGTAGACTTCCAAGTCATAAATAGGTTCTAGAATCTTTGGACCAGCAGCTTTGAAGGCATCAGAGAAAGCATGGCGAGCTGCCAAAGTGAAAGAAAGTTCATTGGAGTCAACTGGGTGCATCTTACCATCGTAGACAATCACACGAACATCACGTGCATAACTACCAGTTAATGGTCCACGTTCCATACAGTCCATGACACCTTTTAATATAGCAGGCATAAAACGAGCATCAATAGCACCACCGACAACAGAATTGATAAACACGAGCTTTCCACCCCAAGGGAGATCACGCTCTTCACGTCCCTTGATATTCATCTTAAACTCTTGTCCGTTGAACTTATAGGTTGTTGGATCAGGCATTCCCTCTGCGTATGGCTCTACTATCAAATGAACCTCACCGAACTGACCAGCACCACCACTCTGCTTCTTATGACGATACTCTGCCTTTGCTTGCTTAGTTATCGTTTCACGATATGGAATCTTAGGTTCTTTAAAGGTTACCTGTAGCTTCTCATTATTCTCTAAACGCCATTTCAAAGTACGAAGATGGAACTCGCCTTGTCCATGAACAATCGTTTGTTTCAACTCCTTACTTTGCTCAATAACCCACGTCGGATCCTCTTGGTGCATCTTTAATAATGCTGCCATGAGTTTCTCCGTCTCTTGTGAACTTTTAGCCTCGACAGCTCTAGAGTATTTTGAATTAGGATATTTAATAAAGTCGAAACGCTGATCAGTACCTTTACCATTGAGAGTGTTACCAGTCTTAACATCCTTCAACTTCACCATACAACCCAAATCACCTGCATTCAGCATATCAACAGGAATACGGTTAGCACCCGCACAAGCATAAAGCTGTCCAACGCGCTCTTTTGAACCACGATCAGAGTTAGTGAGATCATCACCAGTCTTCACACAACCACTCATCACCTTAAAGTAACTTACTTCACCAATATGTGGTTCCATACCCGTCTTGAAGAAATAGAGTGATTCTGCGCCCTTAGAATCAGGAGCGACCTCTTCACCACGTGTGTTATGTAGTTTAGGCATTTCGTCAACAAACGGAACGACATTACCTAAGAACTCCATCAATCTACGAACTCCCATGCTCTTACCTGCACATACACAAAAGACTGGGAATATAGAACGTGTAATAAGTCCTTTACGAATACCCTCACGCAACTCGTCTTCAGAGAGTGTTTCTTCTTCAAAGAACTTTTCCATCAATCCTTCATCATTCTCTGCAGCAGCCTCAACAAGTGCCTTATGTAGTTCCATAGCCTTATCCATCTGATCGGCAGGAATATCCTCAATGATTGGTTCTCCACCTTCTGGCTTCCAACTATACTTCTTCATCAACAGAACATCAATCAGACTATTAAACCCTGGTCCTGTCTCTAATGGATATTGTACTGGAACACATTTCGATCCATAAATCTCTTGCATACTTGCAATAAGATTATCGAAGTCGCATTTATCAGAATCAAGTTGATTTACCAAGAAGATAACAGGCTTCTTGAGTTTCTCTGTATAGCGGAAGTTATTCTGTGTACCAACTTCTGGTCCATATTGACCATTAATAAGAATGACAGCCTCATCGGTAACATTAAGAGCAGTGATAACACCACCAATAAAGTCATCACTACCTGGACAATCAATAATGTTTAGCTTCTTGTTGTTCCATTCAACATGGACAACAGTTGGGAACACCGAGTAACCATACTCTTGTTCTACTGGGAAATAGTCACTAACCGTGTTCTTAGCTTCAACCGTACCACGCCGCTTGATAACACCAGCTTCGAATAACATACTTTCGGCAAGAGTTGTCTTGCCACTACCCGCACTGCCAATTAAGGCAATGTTCTTAATTTCGTTTGTCTGATATACCCTCATATCCGATAGATTTAAGCTATTAGTAATAAACTTATAATTTGCTTTTAGGTTATGAGCCTTAGCTCTTATTTTCAGTCGCCTAAGGTAGCTATTTCCTATGAAAGCACCAAAAGTTTTTACTCAAAAGGCGTTATTTTTTAAAACTTATTAGTACATTTGCAATGTTTCCCACAGCATTACATTATATATAACACAACATCAGAATCATGGCAGGCTTATATGTTCACGTTCCCTTCTGCGCAAGTCGCTGTATATATTGTGGCTTTTATTCTACTATTCCAACAAGGCAAAAGGATAACGGACTTACAATAGAAGAACAATATGTAAATGCTCTTTGTAATGAGATGCAGCTTCGGGCGAACGAACTAGATGAACCTATAAGGAGTATATATTTAGGAGGAGGGACTCCTTCACAATTGGCATATAAGAGTCTACAACAGATATTCTCAACCATCAAGAAGGTGTTTCACATGACATGGAATAAGAATAATAGTCCTTTAGAAATAACCATGGAGTGTAACCCAGACGATGTAACAGATACCTTTGTACGTGACTTACAAAAGTTACCTATCAATAGAATATCTATGGGTGTTCAGACATTCTCGGATGAACGTCTACGTTTCTTACATAGAAGGCATACAGCAGATGAAGTTGAACTTGCAATAAAAAGATTACGCAAAATTGGAATTCATAATATATCTATTGATCTTATGTTTGGATTCCGAAACGAGACAATGAATGAATGGAAGTCGGACATTGATAGAGCTATCCAATTAGACGTTGAACACCTTTCTGCTTATAGTCTTATGTACGAAGAAGGTACTCCACTCTATCAGTTATTAAAGAATGGGAAGGTAAAAGAAATGGATGATGAACTTTATCGTCAAATGTATGATCTACTCATCAATAGTCTTACACAGGCAGGATATGAGCATTATGAGATTAGCAACTTTGCCAAACTCAAACCTCAAAGATCAAACTTCAAAGGTCAACCTTCAAAGGTCAAAGACCAAAGTCCTTTCCGCTCTTTACACAATAGTTCTTATTGGCATAATATACCCTATATTGGACTTGGTGCTGCAGCCCACTCTTATAACAACAGTAAAAGAAGTTGGAATGTAGCAGATATCAAAGCCTATATTTCTGCATTAAGGGACAACAAACGTCCTTATGACGAAGAATTTATAGATGAAGATACACATTATAATGATATGATAATGACGGCTCTCCGCACCCGGGAAGGATTGCAATTATCTACACTTTCAGAGCCTTATCAAGACTATCTCATGCGACTTGCTAAACCTTTAATACAACAGAATTTACTAAAAGAAGATGATGGAAGGCTTCATCTTACGCATAATGGAATATATGTTAGTGATGCCATCATGAGTGATTTAATGAAGGTTTAATCCTTACATATCCACATCATCAATAGCATTTAACACATAATATTAGAAAGATGACTAACGAAGAATTTGAAAAGAAATGGGCGGAGAACCGAAATGATGTTCTCGCTAACAATGAAGAATATCAGCGCATTGCCAAAAGCTATAATAGTTGGGGAATGATAGACTATATCATCTTCATAATAGGATTCGTTATTTGTGAGAACTTTACAAAAGGGCTGGTGAACAATATAATCCTCCAATATCTTATAGCACTTGTAGGCATGGTCATTATATGGCTTGGCTATCGCCTTATCAAAAGCATGCTTACTAGTAAAAAGACATTGGAGGACTTAGAGTGCAAGATTAAACAACAATATCGCGAATCCTTACGCAATCATTAGTCTTGCACTTTCTTTTCCTTTGCTGGAGGTAACAATAGGTTCAGGATAACACCAACGACTGCCGATAGTCCGATACCACTGATCGAGAAACTACCCCATTGTAGTACTGCTCCTCCAATACCCATTGTCAACGTAATGGATATTATTATGATGTTGCGAGTACGGTTGAAGTCAACCTTATGCTGAATGAGGTTCTGAATACCTACAGAAGCGATGGTACCAAAGAGCAATAACATAATACCTCCTAACACGGCTGCAGGAATACTCTGTAAGAGAGCACTCAACTTACCAATAACCGAGAATACAATAGCTGTTGCAGCCGCAATACGTATTACTTGTGGGTGTGTTACTTTTGTAATACTCATCGCTCCCGTTACCTCACTATAGGTTGTAACTGGAGGTCCACCAAAGAAAGAAGCAGCCAAACAAGCCAAACCATCACCTAACATTGTGCGATGTAATCCTGGAGAGGCAGTGAAGTCCTTATCTGCAACAGCACTAACTACATAAATATCGCCCACATGCTCTATCACTGGTGCAATAGCAACAGGAATCATATAGAGGAATGGTTCCCATGCGAATTGTGGTAGATGAAAGTCTGACAAGGCAGGAGGCAAAGCCAACCATGGTGCTGCCTCGACATGTGAGAAATCAACAACTCCCATACAAATAGCAACGATATAACCACAAATGATACCACAGATAACAGGTACAAGTTTCATTAAACCACGCCCCAAAGACAATACACTCACAGCTACAGCTAATGAAACAAATGCCAATAACCAATTCGTCTTTGCCATATCAACTGCTGATGTCGATAAGGACAAGCCTATTAAAATAATAACAGGTCCTATGACAACAGGTGGAAACAATCTGTCTAGCAATTTCTTTCCCTGCCATTTAATTAAGGCTGACATAACAAAATAAACGAGAGAGACTCCTGCTATTCCTGCCAATGTACCAGGCATTCCCCATTGCTTTGAAGCCGCAATGATTGGTGCGATAAAGGCAAATGATGAACCTAAAAAAATAGGAACCTTACCTTTCGTAACCAAATGAAAGATAAAAGTTCCTAGACCTGCTGTGAATAACGCTGTTGCTGGATCAAGCCCAACAAGCAAAGGGACGAGAACAGTAGCACCGAAAGCTACAAAGAGAAATTGCACTCCCACTATAGTTTTCCGTACTGGTGATAGTTTTAAATTATCCATGTATTGATTGATTAATATGAATATACACTAATAGTCAGTAGACTAAGAATGGTTTTCAACTGCAAATTTATAAAAAATTGTGCAGTACAGGGCTACAATATTAGAAAAGTTTAAGTATCACTTAAAAACATGCAATTAGAGAGTGACAAAAGAATATATTTTGTACCTTTGAAGCCTTAATCATTAATTCAAAACAACATTGCCTTATGAAAACAAGATTATTCTACCTCCCATTTCTATTGCTATTTGCAAGCTGCATCAATACCAACCAGACTGCCAAAACACTCGAAGAAGCTGCTACTGAGGAAGAAGTCCCAGACTACACTCTTTCAACGGAAGAGAGCAAGCTCATATCTTCTTCTAACGCATTCGGACTAAAACTCTTTCAGCAACTATCCAATAAAGAGAACGAGAAGAGCATTGTATTCTCACTGACTGCCGTTATTTATTCCCTAAACATGCTAAACAATGGTGCTGCTGGGAAGACAAAGCAGGCATTATGCCATGTTCTTGGATATTCAGAAAAGCAACTTGAATATGTCAACAAACTTAATAAGAAGATACTTATAGGTCAAAGACGAGAGACCTTCTCCAATATAGGCGCAGGTAATTCAAAGGATAAGAAATCGTCTAATGGGTATATGGTCACCGCTAACTTCATTGCTCTCAATGAGGCAACGGAACTATTGCCCGAATATCAGAAAGCACTTCAAGATTATTACTTCACGAATATCATTGCCTCAGCTAACCAACAAGAAGAGAAGATAAAGGCTGATACCCTTTGTGCAAAGATAACGAAAGGCGACATCACGACACTACCAATAGATGTCTCAACTCCTTACTCTGCACAGATCATCAATGCTGTAGCTCTACGAATCCCATGGAGTTATGAGTTTATGGAAGAGAGTACAGATCTTCAAACTTTCTATAAGCAAGATGGTAAACAAACCAAGGTTCACATGATGCACACCGTTGATCAAGACAAGAACTTCCGAGGTTATGAAGGAAAGGAATACAAGGTTTTGACCTTAGGCATGCAGAATGGCTTCAATATGTATGTCGTTCTCCCTAACAAAGGCTATCAATTGAGAGATATCATCAACAACTTTAAGGATAGTACACTTTATAAGTTAACAGAGCTACATAAGCAATATGACGAAGTGGAGATAGCTCTTCCTAAATTCTCAACATCTATCAAATTACCTTTGAAAGAGCTATACACCAAATCAGGATTAGGCGTTCTTTTCTCTCAACAAGCAGCAGATTTCAGTCAGATGAGCCCGTCACCCTTATATATAGATAAGGTGTATCAACAGATCAGACTGGATGTTAATGAGAAAGGAGTAGCCGCAAAAGCTGTTCAATCAACCTCGATGATGACTCTTGGTATGACAACACACCCTACAAGATTCACGTTTACAGCGGATCACCCATTCTTCTATTACATTACAGACCAATTCGGTAATGTATGCTTTATGGGTAAGTTTATGGGCAAATGATTCCTTCCCAAATGTAAGTCAGTCATTTTACATCCCATATAGGACACCGCTATTATTGATATAACTATTTCTATATTCTATAAAAGCAAACATGGATAAATCAGCATTCAACTTCGATTCCGTCCCATCAATATGGGAACTTTGTTTCAACAAAGATTGCCCACACAAGGATACTTGTATGCGTTATTTCGTTGGACAACATCTACCGGAAGACAAAAACATAGGCTTAGCCGTCTTCCCCAATGCGCTACAAAACGGCAGATGCGAGTTTTATGTAGAGAAGAAAGTGATACGTGCAGCATGGGGATTCCATAATCTATTCCTCAATGTCAAGCATGTAGACGACACGCCGATACGCAGAGAAATACAGCAATATCTCGGAAGTCGCCCTACTTACTATCGCTATATGAACGGACAACTTACGCTCACTCCTGAACAACAAGCGGATATTATCGATATATTCCGCTCGTATGGTTACACCGAAAAGTTAAGTTTTGACAATTACATTGATCGTTACTCTTTCGAATAGAATAGTGTCTCATAGTCGTTTCAAAGTTTGAGACACACTGTTTCAGCCCATGAAACACACAGTCTCAGGCTTTGAAACTCACAGTCTCAGCCCATGAAACACACAGTTTCAGGCTTTGAGACACACAGTCTCATCCCATGAAACTCTACGGGTATCTATATTATCAATCGTTCAGTTATTGTGTAGGCAGGGGCAAATACCTATCGTTTCACTATGACATATATAATAATAGGTGCACCAAGAAGTGGTGTAACAGCATTAAGAGGAATAATCCCTCCATCTCCCGGTAAATAACAAATAAGATTGCACAACAACGCAATTACGGCACCACAAAGAATTGTGCAGGGTAAAAGAATCTGATGGTTCTCCGTATGCAATAATAATCGGGTCATGTGAGGTATAGCCAAACCAAGGAAAGAGACAGGTCCACAGAAGGCTGTTGTTACGGCTGTCAATAAACCGACTGTCACGAGTAATAGGTTACGTATCTGGCGGATATTGATACCGAGACTTTCTGCGTATTGAGTGCCTAAGAGCATAATGTTGAGGGGCTTTATTAAGAATATGGAGGCTATGATACCAACCAAACAGAGCAAAGCGAAGAGCAACATGTGATCCATTGATACACCTCCAAAGTTGCCCATCCCCCATACCATATAACTCTTTACCCCTTCTTCTGAAGCAAAGAAATTCAATAACGCCACAGCTGACGAGGAGACATAGCCCACCATCAGACCAACGATAAGCAATAGTACACTGTTCCTTACCATAGTCGAAAGAAACAGAATAATCATCGTAACGACTATTGCCCCGATGAATGCAGACGTAAGAATAGCAAGGAAACCTGATACGGTAAATAGGGTTGTTGACACACTCCCACCTAAGAATAACATCACGATTGCCACTCCTAATCCTGCTCCCGAGCTGATTCCGAAGACATCCGGACCAGCCAAAGGATTACGGAATGCCGTTTGAAGCATTAGACCACAGACTGCCAGCGACGCCCCACATAGCATTGCAGTTAAGGCTTGAGGGAGTCGATTCTCCATTATGATATATTTCCAACTCTCCTTGCCTTCGAACTTATCAAAGAGTATATCGCAGACATCGGCTAATGGGATTCTCACCGAACCCACTATAAGACTCATGGCAAATAGTACGATAATGCCAGCCACTAACAATAGGATGATACAGACGTTCCTCTTCATCATTTAAGTTTCTTGTAATAACGCATCGCACCTAAATGTAAGTCAGGATGGAAGAGTTGGATCAAGTCAGAAAGTAGCCAATCAGGTCGCCAACTGACTTCCTCAAAGTAGGGTGTACTATCCACCTTACAGCCATAAACCTCTCCTGTTTTATAAGACTTCAACGCTCCATAGCCTTGATACTCCGCCAATAAGGTATTCAGACTGAAGTTCCCATTATAACAGAGAATCCAGAAGTCACTGTCTCCAAACTTATCTAATATCGTCTCAAAGGGCATTGAAAGACTACCGCTATGTTTGTCCTGCGAATAAGCATAAGAACCATTGGCATCCTTATACAACAAGCCCACACTACTCTCTCCACCAGGCAAATACCAAACAGCACCAACTTTCCTATCTGGCAAGACACTTCGCTTCACCTTGCTCTTCTTCGCCTTTGCACTCAAAGCCTTATAGTTCTGCTCTACAACCGCAAACAAGGAGTCTGCTTCATGCTCACGACCATATAACATTCCATAGAACTTCATCCATTCGGCACGCCCTAAGGCTGAACATTCCATATAATCGGCACACTCAATAATGGGTACACCAATCTCCTCCAATCGTCCATAACCACCACTATTCTCAAAAGGAGAAAGCAGAATCGCATCGGGCTTTAAGTCTATAATATGTTCTACATCAGGCTTCATCGATTCACCACAATTAGCAATCTCTCCCTTCCGTGCTCGCTGTTGAACATCGGGGATAAGCATATACTTCAAATCGGCAACACCCACAATAGCTTTCTGGGCATGCAACATCTCAAGAAGATTCGCATGAGCCGTCGTAAACACAATGCTTCGCTGGATAGGAACATCCACACGTACTCCATCCGAGATATTCTCTAACTCAACATTACGTGGCATGAGATAATATGTTTGTAGGATTGTTCCCTTCTTCCAAGGGTTCAGCAACTTTACAATAACATAACCATCCTTATGCTCCATTGTGATATTCCGAGCATATTTAAACCCTGTCTCCCCTATTTCTTCGTTTGCTTTTTGCTGTCGAAGACTACAAGAAACCAACAATGAGAAACAAAGGACAAGTACTGATAATTGGCGCATAACTTAGAAAATTGATATGCAAAAATACAAAAAAAGAGGTATTATCTTGTTCTTTAAGGATATTTTTTATACTTTAGCGACCACAAATAACTAAACAATCTAAAGTATTAATCTAAACAACCAACACCATGGCTGAAGAAAAGTCTAATGCACTTAGTAGCCACGTCGAAACAAAACATGTTTGGCAACTACTGGCTATTATCGCTGTAACAACTATCGTTTGGAATCTTCCAACAAGTGCTTTCGGTATTGATGGATTAACCATTGTACAACAACGTATCATTGCAATCTTTGTATTTGCTACCCTGTCGTGGCTGACGGAGTGTATTCCTGCGTGGGCAACCTCGCTAAGCATCATGTCTATCATGTGTGTCACCGTATCTAAGAATGCTTTTGGAGTCTTCAAAGGCGAGGGAGTCGGGGATTTACTTGATTCGAAGGAAATCATGGCATCCTTTGCAGATCCAATTATTATGCTCTTCCTTGCAGGCTTTATATTGGCGATTGCTGCTTCGAAGTCGGGACTTGACACGCTCTTGGCACGTAACCTTATCAAGCCTTTCGGAAACAAGAGTGAGAATGTTCTTTTGGGATTCCTGCTTATCACAGGACTTTTCTCAATGTTCATCTCGAACACTGCTACAGCTGCCTTAATGCTTACCTTCCTTACCCCTGTCTTTGCAGCCCTACCTGCTAATGGCAAAGGACGCATTGCCTTGACAATGTCTATCCCTATTGCTGCCAACCTTGGCGGTATGGGAACACCGATTGGAACACCTCCCAACCTCATCGCACTTAAATATCTCAATGACCCAGCAGGTCTTAACATGAATATCGACTTCATGCACTGGATGGCATTCATGGCTCCACTTGTAATCGTCTTACTCCTTCTTTCATGGAGAATTATCCTCCACTTCTTCCCATTCACACAGAAGACGATTCACCTGAAGATTGATGGTGAGGTACACCGTGGATGGCGTATGTGGGTAGTTATCATTACCTTCATTGTCACAATCCTTCTATGGGTTATTCCAAAGAAAATCACTGGTATTGACACCAACACTGTCTCAATGATTCCAATGGCAATCTTCGCTGTCACGGGCGTTATTACCGCAAAAGATATGCAGGAGATTAACTGGAGCGTCATCTGGATGGTTGCTGGAGGTTTCGCCATTGGATTGGGCATGAACGGATCAGGTTTGGCTGACGCCGCTATTGAGAGTATTCCGTTCGGCAATTGGAGTCCTATCGTCATCCTTGCCGTCTCTGGTTTGATTTGTTTCTTCCTTTCTAACTTCATTTCAAACACAGCAACAGCAGCCCTGTTAGTACCCATCCTCGCTGTTGTATGCCGTGGTATGGGCGACAAACTTGGTGGTATTGGTGGTACAAGCACCGTCCTCATTGGTATTGCCATTGCAGCATCAACAGCAATGTGTTTACCAATATCAACACCTCCCAACGCTATTGCTTACTCAACAGGCTTAATCGAACAAAAGGATATGCTAAAGACGGGACTAACCTGTGGTCTGGTTTCTATCATCTTAGGCTATATCCTACTCTATTTCATCGGCGAAATCCACTTCCTTGGTTAAAAGCATAAGCTCTATTCAGAGCGATTAAAACCAATATTTATAAATGTCTCTCTCACGGCATTATCAAACAATCGTTTGGTAGTGCCGTAACTTGTTTTATCTCACAAATAAATAATCTATATCTCGTTATATGCTAAGCCCTCAAAAGTTTTTAAACTTTTAATAAAAAGCTCCTAGCTTTCTCGAAATAGTTCCAGACCTTTCTATTCTGACCTATTCAATATCTCCACAAACAAGTATACCTTCTCTTTAAAACTAACAAACGCCCTTTTAGAATCCAGAAGGGCGTTTGTTCGATAGTAAGGAGAACTCTCTTGCCTCTTTTCGTATTAGTTCATAGAAATTAACTGAAATGATAGTTAGAGATTACTTTAAAGCCATTAAGAAAAGAGGCTGCATCCATGCGTTTCTTTCCAGATAATTGAATATCTAAAAGTTCAAGCAAATTATCTGTCGTATTCACATATAGGCGATTCTTCTCAACAACAAGGTTACCAACTGCGCCTGTGGCTGCACGATTCGTCTTTGATGTTTTATAGACTTTCATAACCAATGGTTTGCTCTCCGAACCATCATTCAAGACTAACGAACTCCATGCGCCAGGATAAGGACTAAGTCCACGAATAAAGTCATAAACAGTCTTTGCTGGTTGACTCCAATTTATCTCGCAGGTTTCTTTAAATATCTTCGGTGCACTCTTTAGTTCGATATTCTCTTGCTCTTGAGGTACGCTAATCTCGTCTAAGACATGAGAGAAATCAACATCTAAGTTATCTTCTGGCAACTTAGAGGCTATGAGATGTATCGTGTCTATTGCAATTGTTGCACCCAAGTGCATTAAACCATCATAAACATATTCAACATCAGCTGTATCAGGGATGTCGAATGGCTTTTGCATAATAACCCTACCTGTGTCAATGTCTTTATCAAGGAAGAAAGTTGTAACACCCGTTTGCGTCTCTCCATTGATTACTGCCCAATTAATAGGAGCAGCACCTCGATATTGAGGCAATAGAGCAGCATGAACATTGAAAGTTCCCAAACGAGGCATTGCCCAAACAATCTCTGGTAACATACGAAAGGCAACAACAACTTGTAAGTCCGCATGATAAGAACGAAGTTCCTCGATAAACTCAGGATCCTTCATCTTCACTGGTTGAAGTACTGGTAAGCCTTTTTCTAAAGCATACTGCTTAACAGCAGAAGGTTGCAACTTCTCTTGATGCCGCCCAACAGGTTTATCAGGTTGCGTCACAACAGCTACTACATTATAATCGTTTTCCACTAAGACCTTTAAGGACTCCACCGCAAACTCGGGGGTCCCCATAAAGATGATACGTATATCTTTACTATTCATTCTTTGAGATTTTACAATTAAGGATGCGGAATAAAATGAGAGTAAGAGCAGGACTTACTCGGCACTAAAGTCTGCAACGAACTGACGATACATACTATACAATCGAATTCGTGAGATATATCCTACCAAATGACCATCTAACCCAACCACTGGTAAATACTGCGCCCCTGTACTATCGAACGTTTTCATCACATCTTCCATAGGGTCATTAACACCTAATGTAGCTGCTGGAGCTGTCATAAGTTGACTCACATGAAATCGATGATAAAGCTCTGTACGGAAAATAATATGGCGAAGTTTGGTAATATCTATCTCGCCCATAAGGCAGCCACTTTCATTGAGAACTGGGATATAATCATTGCGGCTCGAACTAAGGGCATGAACGAGTTGTCCCATTTCCATATCAGGAGCAACAGAGGTAAAATCACGGTCAATAATCTTATCCATTGTCATCAATGTAAGGATAGACTTGTCTGTGTGATGCGTGAGCAATTTACCTTGTTTGGCTAATCGGACAGCATAGATACTATGGTGCTCGAAAATATTAATCGTCAGATAAGAGCAGATGGTTACTATAATTAAAGGTATAAAAAGCTGATACCCACCAGTCAATTCCGCAATTAAGAATATTCCAGTCAAGGGCGCATGCATGACAGCTGCCATAACAGCTGCCATTCCATAGAGCGTAAAGTTCTTCTCTGGAACATAAACACCTAACTGTTGGATATTCCAAAGACGAGCAAAGAAGAATCCGCCGAAACCTCCAATGAATAGTGCTGGAGCAAAAGTTCCACCACATCCACCTGCACCATTTGTAGCACTAGTAGCAAAAACCTTAGTAAGCATAACGAAACCAACATAGAGTACAAGTAAGTTCGTTTGACCAGCAAACATAGAACCACTCATAACTTGCATCCAGTCAGCCTCTGTCTTCCCCTCAATGAATAATCCTAAACTATTATAACCTTCACCATAGAGAGAAGGGAAAAGAAAGATGAGAGAGGATAGTACTAAACCACCAACAAGTAGCTTTAGATAAGGATACTTAGAAAGTTTGCCGTAACCATTTTCGCACCACGACATAAGACGCATGAAATAAAGCGAAATAAAACCACAAGCAATACCAAGGAGTATCGTAGGCGGTACACGTTCAAGACTCCAAAGATAATCCATTTGGAAGTGGTACATCGGAGATCCACCTGTGAAGAAGTAAGAAAAGCATGTTGCTGTTACTGAGGAAATAAGTATTGGTAACAAAGAAGCCATGGTAAGATCTACCATCAATACTTCTAGCGTAAAGACTAACCCTGCAATAGGAGCCTTAAAGATACCAGATACTGCAGCTGTCGCCCCACATCCCACAAGGAGCATGAGTGTACGATTGTCTAGATGAAAAATGCGTCCTAAGTTACTTCCAATAGCGGAACCCGTCAATACGATAGGAGCCTCAGCTCCAACAGAACCACCAAACCCGATTGTAATGGCAGATGCAACGATAGAAGACCATGTATTATGCGCTTTCAATCGAGATTGCTTCGTGGAAATAGCATACAGAACACGCGTAATACCATGGGAGATATTATCACGAACTATGTATTTGACAAATAAACTCGTAAGCCAAATACCGATAACAGGATAAAGCAGATAGAGCCAATTAATCGTCATCACATGGAAGCCTGAAGTAACAAGTTCCTCTATCTGACCAATAATAATATGGAGAATATAAGCAGCTAAAGAAGCAAGAAAACCAATAGCAAATGCTAGTACTAAAACTAACTCACGATCAGATACATGCTTCTGACGCCAAACTTCAAATCGAGAGAGAAAGCCTAATTTAGCCGATACTTCCATCTATACGTTTACTTATTTTCTAATAATTTTCACCTCACCATCAACACTCAACTTTATAATACTAGAAGGTGTATGGAGCTTATGTTCTTGACGACGAGACTGACAAACATAGTCTACACCATCAAGTATCTCTTGAGAAATATCGCAATAGTTCTGAGCAGCAGGCTCACCGCTTATATTAGCGGATGTGCTCACAATAGCCTTTTGGAATCGATAACATAATTCATGCGAGAAGGATTCCTTTGTGATTCGAATGCCAATAGAACCATCTTCTGCTATCAAGTTAGGTGCAAGATTTACTGCACCATCTAAAATTAATGTTGTTGGTTTCTCTACAGCATCAATTAGTTGCCAAGCAACATCAGGGACATTATGAACATAACGTTGTAGACGATTATCAGAATCAACCAAACAGATTAGAGCTTTAGAATCGTCTCTACGTTTCAAGGAATAAACTTTTGCAACAGCTTCAGCATTGGTAGCATCACAACCAATTCCCCATACAGTATCTGTCGGATAAAGTATGATTCCGCCTTGTTTCATCACCTCAATAGCTTTTTTGATATCGTCTTCCTGATTCATTTGTTGCTTTAATTAATTATAGATTAACTTTATTCTGAGTCGCAAAGATATAGTAAAAAAGTGAGAAAACAAAATAAAACAACAAAAAAGGCTAACGCTATTAAGATAGAGACTCAAGAGTATAATATTATCTCAAGAATCGCATCTAATATTAACGTTAACCTTTTCTTTTAGATTGAGAGAACTTAATTTAAAAAGGATTCAACTATAGTTCTATCTAAATATAGATATATGAACTTAGACTTTACCTTTTATATATTAAGTCGAATATCTTTAATTATAACTCCCATCCAATAGCAGATGCACCAAGAACTGCAGCAGCAGCATCATCAAGTGAACTTACTAAGAACTTTGGCTTATCACGGAAGATTTCCAAAGCATTCTCTCTATAAGCACGAATTAATGGTTCCATCAACAAGTCACCCGCTTTTGTTAAACCTCCAAAGAAGATAAATGCTTCAGGAGAAGAGAATGTTGCAAAATCAGCACATGCTTCACCTAACATCTTTCCCGTAAATTCATATACACGCTTTGCAAGAGCATCACCACGACCTGCTGCAATAGAAACATCAAGAGATGTAATATCTTCTATTTTCAACTCACGCAATAAAGAATCTTCATCGCTCTCTTTTAGGAATTCACGAGCAGTACGTGCAACGCCAGTTGCAGAGCAATAAGCCTCTAGACAGCCTGTACGACCACAGCCACAGCTACGTCCTTTCTCACCACGAACCATGATCACGTGACCAAGCTCACCGGCGAAACCATCTGAGCCATAAACCATCTGACCATTAATCACAATACCAGAACCTACGCCAGTACCAAGGGTAATCATGATGAAATCCTTCATTCCACGTGCAACTCCATACTGCATTTCACCAATAGCAGCAGCATTAGCATCATTGGTAAGACCAACAGGAATACCTAACTTCTCTGAAAACATATCACCCAATGGCACAACACCATCATGTCCCCATGACAAGTTTGGTGCAAATTCTATCGTACCACGATAGAAATTACCATTAGGAGCACCAATACCCATAGCACGGAACTGTCCTATCCCACCATACTTTGCAATAAGTGGTTTCAATGCTTCAACACCAGCCTCTACAAAGTCATCTACTGTTTTATAGGCCTGCGTCTTAATCGAATTTGTCGCAAGTACCTGACCACGCTGATCTACGACACCGAAGACAGCATTTGTTCCTCCCAAATCCAAGCCAATAACAAATGGCTTTTCCAAACCAGTTACAACTGGTTTCTGTTCTGTTACGTCCATATGACCTACTAAGTTTTTAGTTTAATTATACTTGGAGCAAAGTTATGAAAAAACTAGAATACCACAAAGTTTTGTTAGGTAAATTTGTTTTTCTCACATAATTTTTGCAATTTTGCACCCAAAATAACAAGCATGCAATTTCCTATTCAATTAGATATACTGGATTTTATCTTTAAAGGTTTGTTGATTGGTATTATCGCATCAGCACCTATGGGTCCAGTCGGAATATTATGTATTCAGCGTACTTTAAATAAAGGACGTTGGTATGGTTTTATAACAGGTATTGGCGCAGCCGTTAGTGATACTATTTATGCTCTTATAGTTGGTTTAGGTATGAGCTTTATCATGGGTCCTTTACAAAACCCTACTTATAAACTTATACTCCAAATATCAGGAAGTGTCTTACTCTTATTATTTGGACTTTATTGTTTTAAGTCAAATCCAATGAAGAAAGTACACCAAAGCGGAAAGACTAAAGGTAGTATTTTCCACAATGGATTGACCGCATTTCTCGTAACATTCTCAAATCCATTGATCATCTTCCTATTCATGGCTTGTTTTGCACAATTTGCTTTTGTACAGCCAGGACAACCTTTTGAGATGATTATAGGCTTCGCTTGCATCCCAGCAGGAGCCTTACTATGGTGGTATGGACTAACATGGCTTATTGACAGGATTCGAGGAAAGTTCGATGTCAATGGTATTCTTATAATAAATAAGGTGATTGGTTCTATTGTTATTTTATTTTCGATTATCATGCTCTTAGGAACGGTTTTCAATCTTTATCACCTTCCTACGGTCGATGGTCTGATGAAATAAATACAAATAATAGGTATTTATATGTTTGTTGCAAAAGAATTAAGAAAGAAGAGTGTAGCAGAATATCTGCTTTATATGTGGCAGATTGAAGATATCATTCGAGCTTATGGATGTTCACTCACAAGAATACGTACCGAATATATTGATCAATTTCAATATACTGACGAACAAAAGGAAGAAGAAGAGGATTGGTTTGGTGACCTTGTAAGAATGATGAATCAAGAAGGTTGTCGTGAGGGAGGACACTTACAGATTAATAAGGTCTTAATGCAAGCACTTACAGAACTTCATAAAGAGTTACTCCAATCTTCTAAGTTCCCTTTTTATTCAGCAGAATATTATCGTGTCTTACCTTTCATTGTTGAACTAAGAGGTAAGACTAAACGTACTGCTGATAAAATGGCAAAGACAAATGACAATCGATTAAAGGATGTAGCTTCTCAACTTTCAAAAAGTGAAATAGAGACATGCTTTGACTTGCTCTATGGAGTCATGATGCTTCGCCTACAAAAGAAAGAGATTACACCAGAAACAGAGCGTGCCTTAAAAGAAGTAACAACTTTTATTGGTATGCTATCCGACTATTACATAAAGGACAAGACAGAGGGGTTAGACTTCGGTGAAGAATAAAAACAATAAGGGTATGAATATTTTAGTTACAGGTGCAAATGGACAACTCGGTAATGAGATGCAGATTGTATCTCAAAAGAGTAAAGACAAGTATATCTTCACAGATGTATGTGATGGTTATACTAAGTTAGACATCACTAATTTGGAAGCTATACGCAAAATGGTGAAAGACAATGACATTAAATGTATCATCAATTGCGCAGCTTGGACAAATGTTGACAAAGCAGAAACTGCTGGCGAGATTGTTGAGACGCTCAATGCTATTGCTCCTGAGAATCTTGCGATTGCAATGAAAGAAGTAAATGGTTTACTTGTTCATATCAGCACTGATTATGTCTTTGGAGGCGACCCTTATAATACTCCTTGTAAAGAAGACATGAAAGGTACTCCGACTGGCGTATATGGTTTAACAAAATTACATGGCGAACAAAAGATTCAAGCAACAGGAGTGAAACATATCATCCTACGTACTGCCTGGTTGTATAGTGAATTTGGTCATAACTTTGTTAAGACAATGATTAATCTTACAGCAACAAAGCCACAATTGAAAGTTGTTTTTGACCAATGTGGCACTCCAACTTATGCTGGCGATTTAGCTGATACGATCTACGATATTGTCGAGCAACGCAAATATGAAGGAAACAATGGTATCTACCATTTCTCTAACGAAGGTGTTTGCAGCTGGTATGACTTTACTATTAAGATTGCAGAACTTGTTGGCAATCATAATTGTGATATTCAACCTTGCCATAGTAATGAATTTCCATCACCTGTTACACGCCCAGCCTATTCTGTACTTGACAAGACAAAGATTAAAGAAACCTTTGGCATTAAGATTCCTTATTGGGAAGACTCATTGAAGAAATGTATCAAAGGATTACAAGAACAAGACAAATAACATAAAGAATTTAAATGAACGAAATAGAACGCAGACGAACTTTTGCCATTATCTCACACCCTGATGCTGGTAAAACTACATTGACAGAGAAATTCCTGCTCTTCGGTGGACAGATTCAAGTAGCTGGTGCTGTCAAGAACAATAAGATTCGTAAGACAGCAACATCTGACTGGATGGATATTGAGAAGCAACGTGGTATATCGGTGTCAACCTCTGTGATGGAGTTCGATTATGAGGATTATAAGGTAAACATTCTAGATACTCCTGGTCACCAAGACTTCGCCGAAGATACTTATCGTACCCTAACGGCTGTGGATTCTGCCATCATCGTTGTCGACTCTGCAAAAGGTGTTGAGGCACAAACACGTAAGTTAATGGAAGTTTGCCGTATGCGTAACACGCCTGTTATCATTTTCATTAATAAGATGGATCGTGAAGGTCGTGATCCGTTCGACGTATTAGATGAATTGGAGGAAGAACTTCAAATCAGTGTGCGTCCATTATCATGGCCTATCGGACAAGGTCAACGCTTTAAGGGTGTATATAACATCTACGAACAACAATTAAACCTTTTCACACCCAACAAGCAACGAGTTACTGAGAAGGTGGAAGTAGATATCAACTCTAAAGAACTTGAAGAGCATGTGGGGGCCGATTTCTCTCAACAACTCCGCAATGATCTCGAATTGGTTAATGGGGTCTATCCAGAATTTGATGTTAATGGCTATCGACGTGCAGAAGTGGCACCAGTATTCTTCGGCTCTGCCTTGAATAACTTCGGAGTACAGGAACTCTTAAATTGTTTTGTAGAGATAGCTCCAAGCCCACGACCAACGAAGGCTGAAGAGCGAATCGTAGAACCCACAGAGCCAAAGTTCACGGGCTTTATCTTTAAGATTACCGCCAATATCGACCCTAACCATCGTAGTTGTATTGCTTTTTGCAAGGTATGCTCTGGTAAATTCCAACGTAACCAGCCTTATTTGCATGTACGCAACGACAAGACGATACGCTTCTCCTCCCCTACCCAATTCATGGCACAGCGCAAGAGTACCGTAGAAGAGGCTTATCCCGGAGATATAGTTGGTCTTCCAGATAATAGTGGCGTATTCAAGATTGGAGATACATTGACCGAAGGCGAAATCATCCATTTCCGTGGATTACCAAGTTTCTCGCCAGAGCTCTTCAAGTATATTGAGAATGATGATCCTATGAAATCTAAGCAATTCCTTAAAGGTATTGAGCAATTAATGAATGAAGGAGTAGCGCAATCATTCGTTAATCAATTCAATAATCGCCGCATTGTTGGAACAGTTGGACAATTACAGTTTGAGGTTATCCAATATCGTTTGGAGCACGAGTACAATGCGAAATGTCGTTGGGAGCCAGTTCATCTCTACAAAGCATGTTGGATTGAGGCTGATGATGAAACTGAACTTGAGAATTTCAAGAAACGTAAGTATCAGTACATGGCGAAAGATAACGAAGGACGCGATGTCTTCCTCGCTGATTCCAGTTATGTTTTGAGTATGGCACAGCAAGATTTTGAGCATATCCGCTTCCACTTTACAAGCGAATTCTAAATAAAAGAACCAAAATGCAACAAAGTGTAGGGACAGACACCCTCTCATTTAAATTCAAAATTCATAATTCAAAATGCAAAATTATGATTAGTTTTGTTTGAAATGGTGCTGTAAAGTAGGGACGATGTCTTCATCGTCCCTATTTTTTGATTATTAATTAATTATCAAAAGATATTACATTTATTTTTTCTGTTATAGGATATTCTAGAGAAAAATATACCCTTTAAATAGGAAAAATGGGGCTATTTGGTAAAAGATATATACGTTTTACTGAAAACGAATATACGTTTTACCAAAAACGGATATACATTTTATTGAAAACGGATATACGTTTTACCTAAAACGGAGGTACATTTTACCTAAAACGGAGGTACATTTTACCTAAAACGGAGGTACATTTCACCTAAAACGGAGGTACATTTCACCTAAAACGGAGGTACGTTTTACTAAAAACGGAGGTACGTTTTTGCAAGAAAGGATAGATATTTTCATAACTACCTATATATCAGATAGTTATTAAAAATAAGGTTTTCTTCTCCAAAATTTGGATATTTCGAACGAAAGGAGGATTATTTTAGAATAACGCAAATATAAGCTTTAAAAATAACAATATTACTTTACATTTATTTCTTTATAGGAACACAACACCATTTAGTGACCTTTAGCATCACACCGATACCTGGAATCTCCTTCAATAAGTAATACTTCTTATTAGAACGAACTAATCGACCTGTCATCCCCTTCATTGGTCCGAACTTAACCAGAACTTCGTCACCTGCTTTTAGATGTGCCTCTTCGGACGAAACAAACTTGCGCATGGTCACTTCTGGGTTACACATTAATCGGAATTCATACATCTGATTGTGAGGAATGAGGCTATATTCCTGTGAATCTCTCGATTTACGTATAACACTTATCTTATAGTTTGCCTCTTGAACTATCTTACGAAACTGCTTATCGCTAATTGATTGTTTAACGAAAATAAGGTTACGAACGACTGGGCGCAATATCTCGCGTGGCTTACCATCACGACCTTCTATGGTAACATATTGCTCGGGAATGAAACATTCTAAGCCCTTTTCCTCAAAATAGGTTCTAACTTCTCCTTGACGAACTGTAAAGAGTTTTATTGCATACCATGGCAATCCGTCGTCAACAATAGTATCTATATATTTAGTTGTATCTTCCATAATTGATTATGATGTAATAAAAATTACTCAAAGTGATAGCCAGTTGGAAATAATCTTATTACCATCGGGCGTTAAAACACTCTCTGGATGGAATTGTATACCATATATATTATAATTACGATGCCTCAATGCCATGATTTTCCCATCAGCACTTTCGGCTATTATCTCAAGACAATCGGGAAAATCAACCTTTGAAATAACCCAACTGTGATAGCGTCCCACGACGATTGGATTCTTAATACCTGAAAAAAGTGGGGTATTTACAGACTGAACTATCTCGGTGGATACCCCATGAAACACATCGGATAAGTGTTCCAGCTGCGCTCCGAAGACCTCTGCGATAGCTTGATGTCCCAAACAAACACCAAGGATTGGCTTGCGACCAGCATAATAACGGATGACATTCAATAATTCGCCTGCTTGGGAAGGTAGACCGGGACCGGGACTAAGAACTATCTTATCAAAGCATTCTAACTCACAGAGTTGAAATTCATCATTATGAAAAATGGTTACTTCTCCACCCACTTCTTTGATAAGGTGCGATAGATTATAAGTGAATGAATCATAGTTATCAATGATAACACATTTCATCTTCATCGGTTTCATCTATGCTCTCCCCGCTTATCTTTTTATACTTTCTAAGAAAGTCTTGAGCAGATTAATATTTTTCATAGCTGGTTCTTCCTCAAACTTGCGATCTATATTTATGCCATAGAGCTGGGGATGAGAAAAATGGTTTATACTCGCTATATCATCTATGCCGATATTGCCTGACAATAGGAAAGGAATGTTCCCGTTATATGCTTCTAATATCGTCCAATCCTTAGACCCATCGTCAGAACTTTGGATATTAAACAGGAAATAATCGGCACTTTCTGCATACGGCTTATATTGATTGATATCTTCGCAAGTGCTAATATTAATCGTTTTCATTATCTTTATGCCAGCATGAATATCTGGATCTAACGTGCGACGAAGGTTATCCATCATAACAGGACTTTCGTCTCCGTCAAGCTGGACTATATCAAGATTGAAATTATAGACACGCGTAACGATGTTTTGGGGCATATCATCTTTAAAGATACCACATAACTTAGGACGATTGCTTTCGGATGTATTTATTTTCAATGTACCATAATCAGGAATAATACCAGCACATGAAGATATCTGACTGACATAATGCTCATCCGAAGAGCAGAAATTAAGTCCTATCCAATCAACGCCTAATTGCGATACATTATGAATATTCACGGCATCACGCATGCCACATACTTTAATTATCATAGTTATAATGTTTTGTGCAAAGATAACCAAAAAAAAGATTGTACTCGTAGTATTGTCTCAAAAACATTGCTTACGTGCAGGATAAAACAAAAATAATATTTCCTTCAGTTATAATAATCTCTTGATCACGAACGTTTAAAAGACATAGTAACTCTCTAATTAATATATAATTTAAGCCTATGGTGAATATATTTACTCCAGAGGAATTAAAGCCTTCTGAGAAGACTTTAGCTCTCATTCGGCAGATAGCTTATACTTATCGCGCCTTAAAGATAAATGGAAAAATGAAGTCTTACTGTTTGAATTAAAGAAAATGGTATGGAAACAATTGTATCTCCTTCTCTACTCTCCGCAGATTTTCTCCGTTTGGACAAAGAAATCGAAATGATTAACGAAAGCGATGCTGATTGGCTTCACATGGATATTATGGATGGTGTATTTGTTCCTAATATATCTTTTGGGTTCCCAATACTAGAAGCAGTTGGAAAAGCTTGTAAGAAACCAATGGATGTACACTTTATGATTGTTCATCCAGAGAATTACATCCAGCAAACGGCAGATACTGGAGCAGCTATCATGAATGTACAATATGAGGCGTGCGTGCATCTTCACCGAACAATCCAAGCTATTCATAATGCAGGAATGAAGGCAGGGGTAACACTGAATCCTTCTACTCCTGTGAATGTTTTGGAGGATATTATCTGTGACGTTGATATTGTTCAGCTCATGAGTGTTAATCCTGGTTTCGGTGGTCAGAGGTTTATTGAGCATACTATTAAGAAAGTTCAGCGACTTCGCCAACTAATAGAAAAGGAAAATAGTAAAGCATTGATAGAAGTTGATGGTGGCGTACAACAAGAGACAGCACCACGACTTGTACAAGCTGGGACAGATATTCTCGTTAGTGGCAGTTATGTTTTCAGGGCTTCTGATCCAAAAGCAGCAATTCATTCATTGAAAACTTTGAGACGATAAAAGTAAAAGGTGTTGAATATTAGATGTCTTCAGAAAATAATAATCATTATCGTTGGACATCTCCTATTCAACACCTTTTCTTATTTAAGTAAACTGTAGGTTTAAATGATGTTCACGCACCATCCGTCTCAAATTAAGAATAGCATAACGCATACGCCCTAGACTGGTGTTTATGCTTACACCAGTAGTGTCAGCAATCTCCTTAAATGACATCTCTTGGTAAAAGCGCATGTAAACAACCTCACGTTGTGGTGCTGGCAATAAATTCATCAAACGCTTTACGTCTGAAAGAGTTTGAGAGTTTATAAACTGACTTTCTATATTACTGATGGTAGTCTCACTACCACCAATATTGGACAAATCATTTTCCTTTGGAGCATCAACAACTTTATCTGCACGTTGGGCACGATACCAGTCCATGATAGCATTATGAGCAATGCGCATAATCCAAGCATAGAACTTTCCAGTTGGAGAATACTTACCCTGCTGTAGCCTAGTGATAACTTTCACAAACGTCTCCTGAAATAAGTCATCAGCAGCGTCATGATCACGTACCACGAAAAGAATATACGAAAAGAGTCTTGATTGATTGTGCTCAAGCAATAAATCAAAAGCCTCGTTACTTCCTTCAATATATGACAATGCCAACTCTTCGTCGGTCATATCACTTAGATTCTTCATTTATAATTCTATTGGTTTATGAAGTATAATTGTTCCGATAGGCTTTCTTTTCCTTAATCTTAATTGAAAATAATCTTTCTTCTATTACTGCAAAACATTAAATAGATCGGGTTAAAATCATCTTCATCTATCTTAGATGTGCAGTTTAAGTTGTGCAAATATAGTAACTTTTATCCTTTGTAGCAAACTTTTCACACAAAAACTCATTCATCTAACCATCGTCCACCCACGACATTCTTCTTCATACCAAGTACTCCAAGGTATCTTTGCTTTGTACCATAGAATGCAACTGTCCGTCCGTAGTTATTAGGATTAGTAGCTAAACCAAACTCATTCTTCATTGCTTTGGTTCTCAATTGAATGGCAATAACTTTCTTTTCCGTATTATCTCCCAACTCATCTGATAACAGGACGGCATTATCGAATGTGAAAGGATCCATCCATTCAGCATTCTTAATACTCTTACTGCAAGCACCAACAATGATTCCCTTAACCCAGACATATCTATCACCTAAGTCTGCATTGCGGAACTCCTCAACAGTGAAGACCTTTTGTCCCTCATCAGAGCTGTCATCATTTTCTTCTAATCTTGGCAAACTCTCATTATCATCTGCGGGAGTAATCTTCTGACATCCTGTATAAATAACGCAGGCTAAGAGCATGGTTATTAATCTATTCATCTTCATAGAATCAAGTTTATATTAACATCGCAAAGATAAGAAAAGAATCAGATAATGTCAAGTGAAACAATAAAAAAGAGGTTGGTGCAGGAAGCTACCAACCTCGAACAAGATTTAGCAAAACATCTAAATCTGTGAAAAACACGGTACAAATATAGCGCATATAAAAGAATAAAACAAATATTATCAGTATAAAAAGAAGATTTTAACATTATAAGCGTACACACGAAAGGGCATAAAGAAGAAACAAGCAAAGAATTAGATGGTCTTTTAATTATAATAATGCACTTAATTGCATATCTCGTTTCAAATAGCTATATTTGCATTGTTATAAATTCTTTTAATCATTAAACAGTTTTATTATGAACAAATCTTTATGCTTAATTCTCACTATTGTATTCGCTGCAATTAGTTCTTTATCTTTTGCACAAAAGAAAGTAGTTATCAGTTCAGCAGAGCTGCAAGGTCCAACAAAAGGCAGTAATATTAGCATCAATAAAGATGGAATAACTATTACAATGTCAGAGGGAGCTATGAATTATAAGTATTCATATCGTCTTTATCAGAAAGCTACTATGACCATTACATCAAAAGATTACAATATGACAGAGATAGTAATGGAATGCGATACCTACAAAGAAAAGAAGAATGGAAAGCAATATCTCGCTGACGGTTTTGCTGATAACATGGAGGGCGTCACTATTTCATCTGATAATATTACAGCTACATGGAAAGGTGATACAAAGACTGCTTCTTTCACTGCTGCTAAAAAGCAAGTACGTATTAAGAAGTTCACAATTACTTTGAAGGAGACTTCTGCTGGTATCACAGATATCAATGCCAATTCTAACGATGACACACAGCCAATGTATAACCTTTCTGGGCAGCGTGTAGACAAGACTTACAAGGGAGTTGTTATCCAGAACGGTAAGAAGTTCATCAATAGATAATACTACTTACATTTTTATCGGATACCAATATTTTATTTTACAACTACAAAGGAATAAGAAGGGCTGAATGCACGAAGCAATCAGCCCTTCTTTTAGTGCATTTCATTTCCCTGTTTTTTGAAAGGTTTACCCAATCTCTCTCACCCGTTTGCGGATCGTTTACCACCTGTTCCAGCATTCTTTATCACCCGTTTCCCATTTCCTTCTAACGTGTTGCGCATCATTTACACACGCATATAAAGTTAGTTTCACCATGGTGAGACACAAATTTCACCATGGTGAGACATAAGTTTCACCGTGGTGATATAATAGTTTCACTATGGTGAAACTAACAAAAGATACGGAAGAGAGAGACAGAAGACACATGGGAAAGGAATGGGGAACGGGGGATAAAGAATGCGGAAGCCTATTAGACAAAGATGCGAACAGGGTTAATTTAAATTGGAATAGATGAAAAATGTAATTGTAATAGGTATAAATGATGCAGAGATAGGGCAAATATTACGCGAAGCATATAAAACTAAAACGGGAACCATATAGAATTAAAACACGGATCATATAAAATAGGAAATCACCCAAGACTACAACATTTGCTCACGTCATAATTAATCTGTACTTTTGCACGAACAAAAGTTGGATATGGAAGAAAAGACTAACACACAAGAAGAGCAAATACTCATCAGAGTAACAGGGCAAGATAGACCGGGACTAACAGCGTCAATCATGGAGATACTTGCACAATATGATACACACATTTTAGATATTGGTCAAGCAGATATTCACTCTACCCTATCATTGGGTATCTTAATAAGGATTGACGGGCAAAGTTCTGGACAAGTGATGAAAGACTTGCTTTTCAAAGCTACAGAACTTGGCGTGAACATCGGCTTCGTACCTATCAGTGATGACGAGTACGAAGATTGGGTGAACCAACAAGGTAAGAACAGATATATCCTTACCATCATTGGGCGGTCATTGTCGGCGAAGAACATAGAGGCAACGGCACAAATCATCTCGGCTCATGGCTTTAACATTGATGCTGTACGACGTCTTACAGGACGGCAAAGTATTAAGAAACATTACTTGCACGTCAGAGCCTGCATTGAGTTTTCACTTAGAGGAACCCCTACTGATTATCAACGCTTACAAGCGGAGTTGATGCAAATGAGCCATGAACAAGGGATTGACTGTTCTCTACAGAAGGATGATATGTATCGTCGTATGCGCAGGCTCATCTGCTTTGATATGGATTCGACGCTCATTCAGACCGAGTGTATTGATGAACTTGCAAAGCGAGCTGGTGTTGGCGAACAAGTCGCAGAGATCACAGAACGTGCGATGCGTGGTGAGATTGATTTCAAAGAGAGTTTCGCTGAACGTGTAGCACTATTGAAGGGATTAGATGCTGGCGTAATGAAAGATATTGCAGAATCAATGCCTATTACGGAAGGCGTAGATAGATTGATGAATGTGTTGAAACAATGTGGTTATAAGATAGCTATTCTCAGCGGTGGATTTACTTATTTTGGTGAGTTCTTACAGCGCAAATATGGTATTGATTACATCTATGCAAACGAATTAGAAATAGATGAGCATAATAAGTTAACTGGACGTTACCTCGGTGATATAGTTGACGGAAAACGTAAGGCAGAACTGTTGAAGCTATTGGCTCAAGTTGAGAAAGTCAATCTCGCACAAACGATTGCTGTAGGAGACGGAGCTAATGACTTGCCCATGATTTCTGAAGCGGGATTGGGCATTGCTTACCATGCAAAGCCACGTGTACAAGCTACTGCCGAACAAAATATAACAACTATCGGGCTCGATGGTGTGCTGTATTTTCTTGGATTCAAGGATAGTTATCTGGGGGAAGCTGGCAGATTCTAACCACAAATCATTGCCTAATTTTAATACAATCTTAAAATGTAGGGACAGACGCCCTCGTCTGTCCCTACATTATGCTTAGAGTATCTATACTAACTCCGTATAAGCTTGAGTCATTTCATCCATTAAACTTTCAAAGTTATCCGAGTTTAATGAGACTTTACGGAACATCAACTCTAAGTTCTCTTCCTCGAAAGAAATAGGTGAGTCATGCAACAAAGATTCCATGCCCGAGAGCATTAAACGATAGATTGTTGCTTGTCGTAAGTTCTTCGTGGATGATTGTGCACTTGTAACGCCAGTTGCATACGCTTGCATCTGTACACGGACAATAGAGCGAATGGCTAAAGAAACAGGAACGGTATCGTCCGCCTGCAAGGTGGGGCAAGAAGAAAAGAACTCCTCCTTTGTCAACAAATGACCTTCCAATAAAGCATAAACGTTTTTCTGATATTCCGCAGTAACCAAGTCATATAATGCTTTTGCCCCACAAGCATAGCGCAAGAGCAACTTTGAAGAAGTAGAAGAGGAGAAATGCCTACGTTTCATATCAGTAGTCACCTTATCAAAGTCATCATAATTCAAACGAATAAGAACGGGAAATAGTACCGATACAAATTGTGAAGACAGGTTATCGAAGTTATTAACTAACAACTGCTTATACTCTCGTGGTTCTAATTTCTTCTTGTCGGATGATAAAGCATCTATCTGTCCAGAGAAGAAAGAATGAAAGTAGCCCCTGACCATTGCAGTGGCTACTCTCGATCGGTTAATATCCGTTATTCTCATATATTCTTTAATTTACCAATGACCTCCAAACACTCCCAGTTGACGAATTAGAAGAACGTGTGCTCGAAAGAGATTGGCTTCCAAATGAAGGTTGAATTCATCCTACGGGCGTTACCAAATGATGATCTATTCTCATTGCTTGGCTGTTGAGGGAAGAATATTCCTATACTATGAGTCGCATTACTCTACTTCCTCAACGATTGTATTAGGAATTTCTTTAGATCTTAATAATTCATCTAAACTCTTAAAGGTGTAGGCAGCCTTATCTTGAACGACAGTCTTAGAGAAGCGGTCGCGCAAGCTCATTAGTTTCTGAACAGCCTCTTGATAGTTATCGGCAGTTATACGATCAGCCATCTGTTGGGCGTTCGCTGGAGTAAAATTAAAATACTGCACAAGGTACTGTTGGAACTGACGACGTTGTGCTTGTATCATGTTCTCTAACTGCGCATTCATCTTATCCTTAGTACGATGGATGATAAAGATTAAACGGTCTGGTTCGCCACCACGTTGCCCATGATCATACTTCTTGTCATACTCAAAGAAACAATCACAAGAACCTTTCTCGGATAATTCCTTTAACTCTTGCATGGCAGGATCGAGTACTCGACGGCAGAAGTCAGAGAACTTTTTATAATTATTCTCAAGACGTAACATCTTGCGAAAATCTAATGTTGCAATGATGGCACGCCCCTTATCAGCCCATGACTCGATGAACATATAGATGCGCTGTGTGTATCTATTCTTACAAGCAAAGACAATCTGCTTACCAAACTTATGATAACCTAAATCTAAAGAAACCAAACGTTCTGCTACTGTATGATCCAACTTTAAAATTGCATACTTATTATAGGAACGATCTTCGGGAATATATACATCACAAAGGTTAGTAGCCTTCGTGTACTTACGCCCTTCACTCGTCTTGTAAGGTATCTCAACAGGGATGGAAGCTAACATCTTCAATGAATTGCGAAGTTGAGGATAATGGTTAGGGTCAACACCTAATTCTTTGAAAGGCAACTTAATCGGCATTCTTCCATCTTCATCAAGCTCATCTGTCTGAAACAAATCTAACTGAAAGCCTCGTTTACTCTTTAAGATTCCATGCAAAATATCTTGTAAACTCTCAACAATAGAGACGAGGATGCGGACTTGAATTAGCGAGTAATCATGACGCATCATTGTCACAGCAATTGGCTGTAATAACCATGTCTCTTCTTCAATAGGGATGAGGTCGTTCGATATAGTACGACTCTTTAGTGGTGCCTTTTGGGCTTTCGCTCCACGCTTACGAGTTACCTTCTTGCTGGATGTCTTATCAGTCATATCTGTTTAATTTGCCTTAACTCTATATCTTTTATTGACTTGGAGTTACAAAGATACTGTTTTTTTTTTGAACAATCAACTAATAACACCGAAAATGATAACTTATCATTAGTCGATTGATTAAGGCTAAACGCAAATAGCTTTAAAGGTTAAACGATTGCTTTGATGCTACTTATTTCCACGCATAAGTTAACACATAATCATGTGTAACTTCGCTTACAAACTTTATGTCAATATTACTTCTAAGGTTGGTAACGTGGTCTAAGGCAAAGTTTACCTTCATCTCTTGAAGGGCTAAGTGCTCTTCTGAAAACAATTTATAGAGGGTTTCCTTTGCACACCAAGCTATAAGCTGAGAACGTAAATCGGTGAAGGATTCATCAGAGCGGAGATAACGAGTGGTGATACGACTCACACGATCGGACACATACTCAATGTCAATCCCTACTTCAAAGTCTTTGGAAAGGATGATTGCAACATAACCAATGGTGTGAGATATACTAATGTGATAGCCCTCAATAGTTGGTTTACCATCCTCATTATGATTGATAACAGGAACATAACCCAACATAGCAAAAAGAAGACGTTGCTCGCCTTCTTTCTCTGCCTTTCGTCCTTTGTCTATCGTCAAAAGACCTATAGTGATTTTATCAAAAACTTCACGCGTTATCCTCACAGCCTATAATCACCTTGACTTTACTAATACGGCGTTCATCTATCTCTAATACTTCAAAGGTATATCGCTTATACTTCAAAATCTCATGCACTGCAGGGAAATCGCCTTTGATTTCCAACAATAAACCAGCAAGTGAATCAGCATCACCTTCTACGTCATCAAACTCATCATCTGGAAGATTGAGTATTTTGGTAAAGTCATTCAATAAGGTTTTACCTTCAAAGATATAACTATTAGCGTCTAATTTTGTGTAGTTATGCTCTTCCTCGTCGTACTCATCATTGATCTCCCCGACTATCTCTTCTAAGATATCTTCGAGCGTAACTATACCACTGGTCCCACCAAACTCATCCACAACTATTGCAATATGAACTTTGTTCTCTTGGAACTCGCGCAAGAGGTCGTCAATCTTCTTAGTTTCTGGAACAAAGTAAGGTGGACGTATCAAACTTTGCCATCTAAAGTTAGCTGGCTTTGATAGATGAGGAAGCAAATCTTTGATGTAAAGTACACCACGGATATTATCTTTATTGTCTTGATAAACAGGGATACGGGAGTAGTTGTTATCAACAATACACTTCAACACATCCTCATAAGAACAGCGTATATCAAGGTCTATTATGTCTTGACGAGAAGTCATCACCTCCTTTGCTGTCTCATCACCAAAACGTATAATGCCCTGCAACATACTTTGTTCGTCTTTGATATCACTCTTATCTGTCAACTCAAGTGCTTGTTCCAAGTCGTCAATAGATAACTGCCTGTTTTCCTTCTGCAAAACCTTTTCAGCAAAGGCTCCACTCTTTAGGAGAATTGTCTCCACTGGCCAGAACAACTTACGAAAGAAAATTACCCCTTTCACTGCCTTTCGGCAAAATGCAAGTGGATTCTTTCTACTATAAACCTTAGGGATAATTTCGCCAAAGAGTAGCAGTAAGAAGGTTAATAAAATCGTAACGCAAAGAAACTGCAACCATTCTTCGCCAAACGTAAACAAACTATTGAAGATATAGTTACACAACATGATGATGGTCACGTTAACAAGGTTATTCGTTATAAGAATAGTTGCCAATGTACGCTCACTATCATCGCGAAGTTTCTGAACAAGCATATCCACTGGATTTTTATCTGGATCCATAGCCTCTAAATCTGCCGGAGACAAACTAAAAAAAGCTATCTCTGACGCACTAGCAAAGCCAGATAAAAGTATAAGAAATAATGCCAAGAGGATAGAAACAATTATACTTGGACTTATTGGATTAACGGTGATATAAGAAGATATATCTAATAGAAAACTATCCATTAAAAAGGTAATTTGTTATTATCAGAGATGGAGTTATCAGCGTCTTTATTCTTCTCTTCCAATGCACTCTCCATCTTTCGAGATGCACTTAACCATTCAAGATTATCCACATAGATTTCTGTAACCTGTCGGCGCACCCCTTTTTTATCATCATAAGAACGATTCCTTATACGTCCTTCAACATATAGCTTGTCGCCCTTATGAATGTATTGTTCGGCATACTTTGCCAAGCTCTTAAATAGTACTATATTATGCCAATCAGTACGATCAGGAACTTTCGTTCCACCAGGAAGCTCATATCCTCGCTCTGTTGTAGCTAACGTAAAGGTCGCAACACATTGATCCGCATCATAATAGCGTACTTCTGGTTCACGACCAACATTACCAATTAACATCACTTTGTTCATATAGCACAGATATAAAAGAAAGAGAAATACTTTACTTCCACATACCCAAATACTTAAATCTAAAATTCTTACCTTTAGCAGATGGAAACTGACTTCTATTGTCTACTCTCTCCTTCAAATATTCAACCATACGAGCATAACAATCCCAGCCAGAAACAGCTTTGCATCGAACTACAAAGTGCGTGTCTCTATATTCGTGCTTACCTGTAGATGGGATCAAGACAACGCGCTTGAAGTCAAGTTCGCCCTCATACCATCCTTCACGCTCCTCATTGAGGTGCATAATTGCTGGGTTATCTTTACGTTGCATACTATCAATGCTAGGACGTAATGCTTTCTTCTGCTTAAAATCCATCATGCTAGCGGCCTCAGTCTTTATAACAATAAAGTAGACACGAGGGCGTACCTTGTAACGTTTAGGATAGAATACATCATTTGCTGCATAATTCCTAATATCATCTTCCAAGTCTGGAGTGAGTTGAATATCAGGAATAGAACTCAAAAAATCTAACGCCTCTTCAACATTATGCACTAATACTTCATTATCGAAATACCGTAAATATAAATTCATAAAGATAATGTTATGTATGTTTCTCTTTCTAAAATAAGAGCGGCAAACGAGACTCGAACTCGCGACCCCGACCTTGGCAAGGTCGTGCTCTACCAACTGAGCTATTGCCGCATTTACTAAGTAAGTAACGACTTACTTCAAAACTCTATGTGAAGAGGAGGAGACTCGAACTCCCACGAAACAATTTTCACTACCCCCTCAAAGTAGCGCGTCTACCAATTCCGCCACCTCTCCAGCATATACGAGACATTCTGATTTAGAAAGTGCCCAGAACAGGACTCGAACCTGCACGTCGTGAAACACACGCACCTGAAACGTGCGCGTCTACCAATTCCGCCACCTGGGCAAGCGAAGGAAAAAACCTTCTTAATGGTGTATTCAGAATGTTGAGCGGAAAACGGGACTCGGACCCGCGACCCCAACCTTGGCAAGGTTGTGCTCTACCAACTGAGCTATTTCCGCAATTATCCTTTTTAAGGAACATTTCGCTAAATGCGGTTGCAAAGGTAAGGCTTTTTTTTTAACCTGCAAACTTTTGCTTTGTTTTTTTGAAGAAAAAATCAGATTTCACGTTCAATCCATTCTGTCACGATAGTCTTCATAACCATATTTACGCAACACCTCAAGTGTTCCATCAAGTTTGGCAAGTCCAATGGCGGGATGAGAGATGCCGTTAAACATATTGGTTTTTACTGTTGTGTAATGCAACATGTCTTCGAAAATCACGTTTTCGCCCACCAGCAAGGCATGATCAAACTTCCAGTAGCCCATGAAATCACCACTGAGGCACGAGTTTCCTCCAAGCCTATATATATAAGGAGAGCTCTTGTCGTCAGCTTCTATATACTTACTTCCACGCACCACTGGGTTATAAGGCATCTCCAAACAGTCGGGCATATGGCATGTGAAGCTGACATTCAGAATGGCGGTCTTGATGCCATGATCTTCAACTACATCTACAACTTGGCTCACCAAGGGACCCGTCTGCCAGGCAAAAGCACTTCCCGGCTCTAAAATCACTTTCAACCAAGGATAGCGCACATGGAATTTCTGCAATGTATCTACGAGCAACAGCGTGTCGTAATCATGACGTGTCATCAGATGGCCACCGCCAAAATTAATCCATTTCAGTTGTGGAAACCAACGCGAGAACTTATTTTCTATATGCTTTAATGTACGCTCAAACACGTCAGCTCCACTCTCACAATGGCAATGACAATGGAAACCTTCAATGTCATCAGGCAGCATTTCGGGCATTTTATCGGCACTGATACCAAACCTTGTACCCGGAGCACAGGGATTATAAAGGTCGGTTCCCACTTCCGAATACTCGGGGTTGACACGCAGCCCATAACTAATCGTAGGGTTCACCTTGCGCACCCGCTCATGATAACGCGCATATTGAGTAAGCGAATTGAACTGCAAATGACTCGAACAGCGGGCTATCTCGTCAATTTCATCATCGGTATAAGCAGGTGAGAACGTGTGCGCCTTACTGCCAAATTCCTCAAGTGCCAACCGAGCCTCTGAGAGAGAGCTTGCCGTTGTAGCATGAATATACTCGCGGAAAATGGGGAAAGTCTTCCAAAGTGCATAAGCCTTGAACGCAAGGATAATCTCCACATCAGCCTCACGTGCCACATTTGCAATGAGATTAAGATTGCGACGCAGCCGTGCCTCCTCAAGAATATATATCGGTTGGCTGATGCCTGAAAACGTTTCGAGGTTCAATTTCATCATTGATTAAAATTAAAATTCCTGGTGCAAAGGTAACTTTTTACGATGATATAATTGCTTGTTTGGCAGAATTTTCATACATTTGCAGCATCAAAGTCGAAACGCAATGAAGCTAATCATGTTGATGAAATCTGCATTCCACGTGAATAAAGACAAAAGACCGTCCTCACTTTCCTACGAGGAATTTGGCTTTCTGCATCTTCAGAAAACAGTCTTGTCTGCTTTATTCCCAACATGTCAGCACTCATTATTACGCTTCGAAATCAATCCCACAAGAAGTAATTATCCACATCAGGTCTTATCTGACAGACGTTAACATATCAATATAAAACACTATTAGAAATGAGTGAAAAGAACTCTTTTTTGGTTTTCTCAGGTACAAACACACGATACCTTGCAGAAAAGATTTGTGCCAGTTTGGGCTGTCCATTAGGAAATCTGGTTGTAACCAAGTTTTCTGACGGAGAGTTTGCCGTATCTTATGAGGAATCTATCCGCGGACGCGACGTATTCCTCGTTCAGAGTACATTCCCCAATTCCGACAATCTCATGGAACTCTTACTGATGATAGATGCTGCCAAACGTGCTTCCGCACGCCACATCATCGCCGTTGTTCCTTATTTTGGCTGGGCACGCCAGGATCGTAAAGACAAACCGAGAGTAAGCATTGGCGCTAAACTCGTTGCCGACCTGCTGAGTGTGGCAGGCATCGACCGACTGATCACGATGGATCTCCATGCCGATCAGATCCAAGGGTTCTTTGATGTTCCCGTTGACCACCTCTATGCTTCAGGCGTTCTCCTGCCTTATCTGCAGAGTCTGCACCTGAAAGACCTCGTGATTGCATCGCCTGATGTAGGCGGTTCGAAGCGTGCCAACACCTACGCTAAATATTTAGGATGCCCACTTGTGCTTTGCAACAAGACGCGTGCCCGTGCAAACGTTGTAGCCACCATGCAGATTATCGGTGACGTAAAGGATAAGAATGTAGTGATTATCGACGATATGGTTGACACAGCGGGCACCATTACCAAGGCTGCCGACATCATGAAAGAGGCTGGTGCAAAGACTGTTCGGGCCTGCGCATCACACTGTGTCATGAGTGGCCCTGCTTCAGAACGCGTGCAGGCTTCGGCTCTCGAAGAAATCATTTTCACAGATTCTATCCCCTACTCTCACCGCAGTGCAAAGGTCAAGCAGCTGTCGGTTGCCGACATGTTTGCCGAGACAATCCGTCGTGTAGTGGATAACGAGAGCATCTCATCACAATATCTGGTATAAGATTAAGAATCCTATATGACATCAAGCGGAGAAATGCACCATGCATCTCTCCGCTTTTTTTATTCTATCCCTCCGTAAACCACAACTCGCCTAATCTTTCGCAACGCTATTTTGCGCCTCTTTTCCTCACGCATTCTCTACCAATTCACGCAATGAATCAGTAGAGATGACCTCCTTTTTTAAAACAAATTACCGAGAAATAGGTATTGAATTACCTTGCATTTTTACCCACCTTTGCATCGTTCACATCATGTATAACTAATGTTAGAGACATTTACTACAAATCATAAAAAACCATATCAACGAAAAGTTTAATGGACAATACAAGAAAAAAACAACCCTTCAACCATGTACATTCACCAATTTCACGCTCCAAAAAAAGAAGTTGCTTGATTGCCTTAGGCCTGTTTCTTGGGGTTAACACCTTTGCACAACAGCCTGTTACGTTAGACACGACGGTAGTAATCAAGGAGGTTACGGTGACCGCTCGTAGCGAAATTAGGAAACTAAAAGAGTCGGCGATGCCCATATCTGTCATTGGTCAGCGCCAGTTACAAGGCACAGCATCCAACATCAATGACGCCCTTGCACGCACCGTTGGCGTCACTATCCGCAACACCGGAGGTTTAGGGAGTGCCTCGCGCATT
>ERZ772807.229-NODE-229-length-36922-cov-10.592562_pt1 | contig 36922 bp, 26 predicted proteins | sample MGYA00511472_ERZ772807 | MGnify/ENA primary metagenome ERZ772807 (study PRJEB29015, sample SAMEA2737947) | human oral metagenome | biome: human oral; feature: human-associated habitat; material: dental | place: China | collected 2039 ... | reverse complement strand
CTTAGCAAATAAACTTGTCAAAGAAGAATGAAATTAAGAAACCAAAGTTGTCAACTAATTCTAGGACATTACAGTCTCTATAAGTAAGAAACCAAAATTCCTACCTAGCCGAACTTTTTTCCTACTTGTTGGAATTTTAATTCCTACCTATTGGGAATTTTTTCTCAACCTATTGGAATTTTTTCTCAACCTATTGGAATTTTTTCTCAATGTAGTTTAATGCTATTTTGGGTAGCTACAATAACTCTTACTTTGAATTCTAATTTAAATATAGTTAGCGCTATTTTCTAACAATAATAAGCCTTCTGCACACGTAGATTTAGCTAACTTATAAAGATACTATCTAAGTATCCAATTTTCCAACGAAGAACAGAAATCATCAAAATTAGGAGCTATTTCTATCAATCCTTCTTCAAGCGAATACTCATGGTAAAACGCTTTAATTACTCCCGTTGATATTTCTATCCAAATATCATTATCGCATCCATCATCAGCAAAAGGGATATGAGTTTTGATAAAAGCTTCTAACTCAGTATCATTTTCTAATTGAATCTTTCTACTCGTAATGATGTCGTCGAATTTTAAAAAGAAACCTATCTCTATTTTATCCCAATCATCTTTTGTGACAGGATAAAATGTATGTCTAAACATCATTGCTTGTTTGGGGAAAAAGATGCCATCGTAAGTTTGATAAAATTGAACAAAATGGTTGAGTTTATCACAAGGAATCCCCAATAAGTTCCTTATCTCCAACTCTGAAAGTCGAGATTTTCTACCTTCATATTGTAACTTGTTATCTGTAAATGAGTTCATTGTTTTTTAAGAGGCCTGCTTAGGATTTACTGAAAAATGGCTATTGGACATTCGAGAGGTTTTCAGCCTACTAAATATCCTTTACGCCCATATTTGCAAATTATTTAGAATACCATATATTACAGATATTAGTCCAAGTGCGCCATTTAACTTTTTTGATGGGCCTAAATCCGAAATAGTTCATTGATATGATTAGGAATTTCTCTAATTCTGAATTCTTTTCTCTATTAATAATTAAGTTGCTCGAATGTTCCATGGTGTAATCGGAAATATCTAACCGGTATCCATCTTTGAACATAAATTGGAAAGAAATGGTCGAGCGAACATCGTTTATATAATCAAAGCTATAAAACCCCAATAAGTCTGTCTTTCTATACCGTTTCTCTTTTCTGCCTATCTGTAATATGATTTCATTGTCGGTATATTCAATTGTCAGAGTTTTATTAAAAAACATCTTTATAGATGTAATTAACACGTAAATGGTGCCTAAGTATAAAAATATCCTCACTAAATAAAGAAGATTGTCAGAAACGTAATTAATAATTAGCCATGCCATCACACAACCCACAAGGAATCCTATAACAATAAACATATATGGACGTAGCGTTGTTATTTCTGTGAATCTTAATCTATATTCCATGATTTACTTCTAATTTTATATTAGAACTTACCGCACTTACCATTATTGTGCATCCCAAGTATTGGCATAATTCAATGAGAAAAGTCAATCGTGCCATTCTTGCTATTCTCTCCATTTCTAATCACAATACGATCTAGGCGTCGATCCAGTCTTTATCAAGAAATTCTTTTATTTGCATCATCTTTATTCTATCGTACTTTTGAATATCGCTTTTTATCTTCAATTCTTGGCCTTGGTATCTGAATTGGTTGTAATACCGTTCTGTCTCAATCGACTCATAATAACCTTAATACTAACGAAAGGAATGAAGACTTATTGTGCCCTATGTGTTTGTAGCTTTTGGGAAAAATCAATAGGGTAGGCTTATTCTTGTCACAAGCGCAATATTTGGTGCTGCTTTCTTCAAAAAAGCGTTGAAAGGCGAGGAATTGGCATATTGCTTGCTATGTTGCTTCTGAAATCAATAAAATAAAAATACCTATGAGTTTCGCTTGGATCATATTCATCCTCGTAGCTTTATTGAGCTATGCTGTTCAGTATAATTTGCGCAATAAGTTTGAGCGCTATTCTCACGAACTGTTGGCTTCCGGCCTGAGTGGCGCAGAAGTGGCGCAAAAGATGCTGCAAGAGAATGGTATCTATGACGTTACTGTCACGGCGACGCCCGGTTCGTTGACCGACCATTATAATCCGACCAATAAGACCGTTAACTTGAGTGACGAGGTTTACAACGGGCGTTCCGTAGCTTCAGCTGCTGTCGCCGCCCACGAATGTGGACATGCCATACAGCACGCTCGTGCTTATGCCCCTTTGACGTTGCGCTCGGCGCTCGTGCCGGTGGTTAGTTTTACTTCGCAATGGATGCATTGGGTTTTGCTTGCCGGCATCCTCTTGGTACAGATCGTTCCGACAATCCTCCTTGTCGGTATCGTCCTCTTTTCCCTGACGACCTTGTTTAGTTTCGTCACGCTCCCCGTAGAGATTGATGCGAGTCGCCGGGCCGTCAATTGGATCCAGTCAGCCGGCGTTGTCACGCCACAAGAATATCCCGGCGCCGTTGACGCTTTGCGCTCAGCAGCCTATACCTACGTTATCGCCGCTTTAAGCTCTTTGGCTACGCTGATCTACTATATAATGGAGTATGCAGGTACTACCCGTAGAGGCTAACATAAAAAGCGATGCTCTGATCGCAGAACATCGCTTTGCTAAGTGTTGGGGTACTCGGACTCGAACCAAGAATGACAGGACCAGAATCTGTAGTGTTACCATTACACCATATCCCATTCTCTACTGACAATAGAGCTATACTGCTAAATTGTGAGTGCAAAGGTAGTCTTTTTTTTGTTTGACTCCAAATTTTAGTATGGCTTTTTTCCAAAAACAATGAAAATTTGAAAAATAGACAATTTATAATAGAATTCCTCATTATAAATTATGTATCTTTGTGCGCTATAAGACACTATTCAATAAAATTTCAAACAAAAGTTTAGATGGAAAAGACTGAAAAGTTAGTCGATACAATCATTAAAGGTGTTCAGGAGAAGAAAGGAAAAGAGATTGTAGTTATCAATCTTACAGAGATAGAAGGAGCTATTGCAAAATATTTCGTCATTTGTCAAGGAAATTCCCCTACACAAGTAGAAGCGATTGCGTCCTCAATTGGCGACATCGTACGTGAAAGTTTGCACGAAAAGCCTATTCATGTGGCAGGATTAGGGAATAATCAATGGGTTGCAATAGACTTTTCGGATGTGCTTGTACATATCTTTCTTCCTGAAACCCGCACTTACTATAACTTAGAAATGCTATGGGAAGATGCGAAACTAACAAAGATCCCTAACTTAGATTAGCCCTTTGGCATAGTCTTTGATACTACAACTTTAAATATAAGAAACAGCTTTTAGTTATGGACAATAAGAATCATCTCTTTAACAGCCGCGACAACAGGGAACCAAAGATGCCCAAATTCAACATGAACTGGGTATTTATCATTGTTGCTATTGCCGCAGCTGCACTACTTTTTTCTGGTGGTGGCAATATATTGGCCAGCGGAAATGCAAATACAACAGCATCTTACTCAAAATTTAAACAATATGTTGGCAAAGGTTACGCCAATCGTATAGAGATAAATAAGGAGAAGAGCACGCTGAAAATGTACGTCAATCCCAAATACATACAAGATGTGTTCCATCGCAGTGCGAAGCAAGTTGGGGCACATCCCTATGTGAATGTTCAATTTGGTTCTGTTGATGAATTAGAGAAGTTCCTCACCTATGAGCAATCAAAAGGAAAGATTGTAGACTTCAGTTACGATAACGATGGTGGAAGTGGCCTCATCAATAATCTCCTATTTACATTTGGACCATTCATTCTTTTAGTAGTATTTTGGTTTTGGATTTCTCGCCGAATGGCAGGAGGAAATGGCGCTGGCCCAGGCGGTGGCATCTTTAATGTCGGTAAAAGTAAAGCAAAACTTTATGAAAAGGCCAACGAATTAGGTATAACATTTAAAGATGTAGCCGGTCAAGAAGGTGCGAAACAAGAAGTACAAGAGATTGTTGAATTCCTCAAAAACCCACAAAAATACACAGAGTTAGGTGGTAAAATTCCTAAAGGGGCATTATTAGTTGGTCCTCCAGGAACCGGTAAAACGCTGTTAGCAAAGGCTGTTGCAGGCGAAGCAGGTGTTCCATTCTTCTCGATGAGCGGTTCCGATTTTGTGGAGATGTTTGTAGGTGTTGGTGCCAGTCGCGTGCGTGATGTCTTTGCACAAGCTAAGCAAAAATCACCTTGTATCATCTTCATCGATGAGATAGATGCCGTTGGTCGCGCACGAAGCAAGAACCCTTCTATGGGTGGAAACGATGAGCGTGAGAACACATTGAATGCGCTATTGACCGAGATGGACGGCTTTGGTACTAACAGTGGCGTTATTGTTTTGGCAGCAACCAACCGCGTAGACATGCTGGATCAAGCACTCCTTCGTGCAGGAAGATTCGACAGACAGATTAATGTCGATTTACCCGATTTGCCCGAAAGAAAGGCTATTTTCCAAGTGCATCTGCGCCCATTGAAGGTTGATAACACCTTAGATATAGACTTTTTAGCACGGCAGACACCGGGATTTTCTGGTGCAGACATTGCAAATGTGTGCAATGAAGCCGCACTCATTGCCGCACGTCACAACAGCAAGACCGTAGGTAAGCAAGACTTCTTAGACGCTGTTGACCGCATTATCGGTGGCTTGGAAAAGAAAACCAAAGTGATGACAGCCTCAGAAAAGCGATCGATTGCACTCCATGAAGCGGGTCATGCCACAGTAAGTTGGTTTTGTGAGCATGCCGATCCTTTGGTGAAAGTGAGCATTGTACCTCGTGGACAGGCCTTAGGAGCAGCTTGGTATCTGCCCGAAGAGCGCCAAATCACCACCAAAGAGCAAATGTTAGATGAGATGTGCGCGCTATTAGGTGGGCGTGCTGCAGAAGAATTGTTCACAGGTCACATCTCAACAGGGGCAATGAACGATTTAGAACGAGCCACCAAGAGCGCATTCGGCATGATTGCTTTTGCCGGAATGAGCGACCGTCTGCCCAATATTTGCTATTACAATAATCAGGAACAGTTCCAAAAACCCTATTCAGAAACAACGGCACAAGTGATAGATGATGAAGTGCTGAAAATGATAAATAGCCAATATGAGCGTGCCAAACAGCTTTTAGAAGAACATAAAGAGGGACATAACAAATTAGCAGAGTTGCTCATTTCGCGTGAAGTTATCTATGCAGAAGACGTAGAAGCCATCTTCGGAAAGCGTCCTTGGATTAGCCGTGCACAAGAAATTATCAACGAAAATGATGCCAATGCCCCCAAAATTGAAGACATGCCCGATTTCGTTCGTCAGGCAGAAGAAGAGCATCAGGCATCATTAAAGAAAGAAAACAACAATGAGTGAGAAACAAAAGAATTTAATTATCAGAGCCATTGTAGGTGCGCTCTTTGTGATTATCATGGTGGGGGGATTTTATAATCCGCACACCATGATTGCCTTATTTGCCGTGATTACAGGCCTCACCATTTGGGAGTACACGGGGCTTGTTAATCAAAAGCCTCGTATTTCGGTCAATCGTTTCATCAGCACTATCGCCGGAGTTTATCTCTTTTTGGCTGTGGCAGCCCTTCGGGTTGGCATCATTACCAACTTTGTTGTGGTCATCCCCTACCTGCTTACGATTGTCTATCTACTGATCAGTGAGCTTTATTTGAAACAAGAAGACCCCATTAACGACTGGGCCTACACCATGCTTTCACAGCTCTACATTGCGCTTCCATTCTCCATGATTAATGTTTTAGCCTTTGAGCAAAGCAGTAATGGTGCAGGTTTTCAATATCATGCATTGCTTCCACTGTGCATATTTATCTTTCTTTGGCTTAATGACACCGGCGCTTATTGCAGCGGTTCGCTCTTCGGCAAGCACAAACTGTTTCCGCGCATCAGTCCTGCAAAGAGTTGGGAAGGGAGCATTGGTGGTGGTCTTCTTGTAGTGATTGTGGCAGCCTGCATTGGCTATCATGCACAACAACCCGCAAACAGTGCACAACTCTCTATTTTGGGCTGGATAGGCTTAGGCTTAGTCGTTGTCGTGTTTGGCACTTGGGGCGACTTAGTTGAGAGCCTTTTCAAACGCACTTTGGGTGTGAAAGATAGCGGAAAGATTCTTCCCGGGCATGGAGGAATGCTCGATCGGTTCGACTCTTCACTCTTGGCAATTCCTGCTTCTGTTATCTACCTCTACACCATTCAACTCCTTTCATAAAAGTGTCTCGACGGACTTTTTATAGAATTCAGCATATAACACATGCCTTAAGATAACAAGGTGGCAGCTTCGTTCGCTCGATAAACAGCTATCGTGCGTCCGCAAATCGCATTTGATAGGGGCGATATTAATTCTTTAAAAAATGCTAAACAGCATACCTTTCTTACAGAAATGTTTGGCGAGTCGACCTCTATACGTTATCTTTGCAACATGTTTTTCATGGTATTAGATTATTAAGGTTAAGAAGATTGGTTGTCGTGAGACAATCAATTTTTTTTATATCCTTAGTCTTCTTCATTCTTCTTATCTCCATAGGCCTACAGGGGTTATGCTAAAGCATTTAGCACTCCATGACAAAACGCCACCCAACGAGGGCACAATATCACTGTATTTGCACCATTATATCATAGCAATTACACCATAAAGTCATTGCTTTTATCGTGAAAACAAATAGCTTTTTATCGGTTCTGTTTTTGGTTTGAAAGAAATCGTTACATCAAACGGCTACACCATACCATCCAAATGGCGTTTCATGGCTTGCAATTCATCGCGCACGGACATGAGTTTTTCGAGCACAACTGCTGTTTTTTCAACACCCAAGCGATTGGCACTCAACATTTTTTTAGCAGCAGCTATTTTGAACCCGCGCACCTTAACAAGGTTATAAATGAGCTTAATCTGCTCCATATTCTGTTCTGTGTATAGGCGGATTTTCGTCCCCTCCTGTATTTTTGGACGCAAAATAGAGAATTCCTTTTCCCAATAACGCAAGGTACTTTCAGTCACATCCAACTTTTGAGCTACCTCTTTGATGGTGAAATAACGCTTTAGATTTTTATTTTTATTCAGTGCCATAACCCGTTATCTTCTGTAAAACAAGGATTGTTTTCTGCGCAAAGATAGCAATTTTCTACAGATGGCCAGCTACCATCTCTAAACTTTTTTGTAACTTTGCGCTTGCTTTTCAGTATAGGAATACAATAAAAAATAAATAAAAAAATATGATGACAGCAAATGAAGTCCGCGAGTCCTACAAGAGGTTTTTTGAAGGCAAAGGACACAAAATAGTTCCTTCGGCACCGATGGTGATTAAAGATGATCCCACTTTGATGTTCACCAACGCCGGTATGAACCAATGGAAAGACATTATCTTGGGCACCAAAGACCCCGGAAAAGACGTGCGCCGCGTGGACTCACAGAAATGCCTTCGTGTGAGTGGAAAGCACAACGACTTGGAAGAAGTGGGGCATGACACCTATCATCACACCATGTTCGAGATGCTGGGCAACTGGAGTTTTGGTGACTATTTCAAAGAAGGTGCCATTGATTATGCCTGGGAATATCTTGTGGACGTGCTGCATTTAAATCCCGAAGACCTTTACGTAACCGTGTTTGAAGGTTCAAAAGAGGAAGGGCTCTCACGCGACGATGAGGCCGCAAAATATTGGGCAAAGCACGTGAAGCCCGACCATATTATCAACGGAAACAAGCACGATAACTTCTGGGAGATGGGTGAAACTGGACCTTGTGGCCCGTGCACCGAAATCCATGTTGACTCAAGAACGCCCGAAGAGAAAACCAAGATTCCCGGCCGCGAATTGGTGAACAAAGACAACCCCCAAGTGATTGAGATTTGGAATGTAGTGTTCATGCAATACAATCGCAAGGCCGATGGCAGCTTAGAACCGCTCCCCATGCATGTCATCGATACCGGAATGGGCTTCGAACGCTTGGTGCGCATGCTACAAGACAAGCACAGCAACTATGACACCGATATTTTCCAACCCATCATTCAGCAAATCGAGGCGCTGAGCCACCAACAATATGGCTTCACGACGCCGACAGGAAAGTTAGGCGAAGGCAGCACCGAACAAGAGAAAATCGACATTGCCATGCGTGTGGTGGCCGATCACCTGCGCGCCGTAGCGTTCTCCATTGCCGACGGACAACTGCCCAGCAATGCCAAAGCAGGCTACGTCATCCGCCGCATCTTGCGCCGTGCCGTGCGCTATGCCTACACATTTTTAAATCAGAAAGAGGCCTTTCTCTATAAATTGCTGCCCACCTTGGTGCATGAAATGGGTGCAGCCTACCCCGAATTGCCCGCGCAGCAGGAGCTCATCAGCCGCGTAATCAAAGAAGAGGAAGACTCGTTTTTGCGCACATTGGAAAAAGGCATCAACCTGCTCAACGCCGATATGGACGAGCTTACGGCACAAGGAAAGACCGAATTGCCCGGCACACAGGCCTTCCGCCTGTTTGATACCTACGGTTTCCCCTTCGACTTGACCGAGCTCATCTGTCGCGAAAAGGGATTCACGGTTGACGAAAAGGGCTTCGATGAAGAAATGGCTAAGCAGAAAGCACGTGCACGCAACGCCGCAGTTGTGGAAAATGGCGACTGGGAAGTGGTGCGCGAAGGCGAACAAGCGTTTGTGGGTTATGATTACACCGAGCACACCACCCACATTTTGCGCTACCGCAAAGTGACGCAAAAAAAGAACACTTTCTATGAGTTGGTGCTCGATTTCACCCCATTCTATGGCGAAATGGGCGGCCAGGTAGGCGATCAAGGTGTGCTGGTGAACGATGATGAGACGATTGAAGTGCTCGACACCAAGCGCGAAAACAACCAGAGCATCCACATCGTGAAGGCGCTACCGAAAAATTTGCAAGCCGAGTTCATGGCCTGCGTTGACACGGAGAAACGCAATGCCAGCGCCGCCAATCACACCGCCACTCACCTACTCGACTATGCTTTGAAACAGGTGTTGGGCGACCACGTGGAGCAAAAAGGCTCCTATGTTGACCCCACAACGTTGCGTTTTGACTTCTCGCATTTCCAAAAGGTGAGCGACGAAGAGTTGCGCCAAGTAGAACAGTTGGTTAACCAAATGATACGCGAAGATTTCCCCTTGGATGAGCATCGCGACACGCCTTTGGAAGAGGCGAAGGCCTTAGGTGCCGTAGCCATCTTTGGCGAGAAGTATGGCGACAAGGTGCGCGTTGTGCGTTTCGGTCCGAGTTGCGAGTTCTGCGGCGGCATTCATGCCACAAGTACGGGTCGCATCGGCTTCTTTAAAATCATGTCAGAAAGCAGTGTTGCTGCAGGCATCCGCCGCATTGAAGCCCTGACAGGCAAGGCTTGTGAAGACGCCATCTATGCCGCAACCGACACCATGAACGATTTGAAAGCCATGTTCAACAACACCAAGGACCTCAAGGCTTCGATAGAGAAATTCATCAGCGAGCACGATGAGCTGCGCAAAGAGCTTGAGCGGTTCCAGGCGCAGGCCGTTGAACGCACAAAGGAGATGTTGCTCTCGCGCATCAAAGAGGTCAACGGCATCAGCGTCATCACGGCCGTGCTGCCCATAGAACCCGCAGCGGCAAAAGACCTTGTGTTTAAACTGCGTGAGGCCGTGCCCCAGAAATTGGTGGCCGTCATCGGCAGCACTGCCCACAACAAGCCCCTGCTCACGGTGATGTTCTCGGATGACATGGTGAAAGAGCATCAACTGAATGCCGGCCAAATCATTCGCGAAGCTGCCAAACTCATTCAAGGTGGCGGCGGCGGTCAACCCCACTATGCACAGGCTGGCGGCAAAAACATCGATGGCATGAACGCTGCCGTTGACAAGGTGATTGCGTTGGCCAACTTGTAAAAGGAGCGCTGCAAACAGGCGTATAACCGTCATCAAACGATGAACGAGGGATGCACAAGCCGTGCATCCCTCGTTTTCATCTCCACATCAGCCCCATTTGCCGACGACAAGCTGCGCAACATCCTTGCAGTTCGGCCCTTGCCGCCTTCAGCAATCAAAATAGCGCTTGCAGGTGGACTGCAAAGGCTAAAAATAAAAATTTTAATGCTCGCAGCGTTACTGCAAGCACCAAAACATAAAAAATAATGCTCGCAGCGTTACTGCAAGCGTCAAAACATAAAAAATAACACTCGCAGCGTTACTGCAAGCGTCAAAACTAAAAGAATGTTACTTGCATAGCCTATGCAAACGCCAAAACTAAAAGAATGTTACTTGCAGCGTTACTGCAAGCGCCAAAACTAAAAGAATGTTACTTGCATAGCCTATGCAAATGCCAAAACAAAAAAAATAACGCTTGCAGGCGGACTGCAAGCGTTAGGGAGAAGCTGAGATAATGCTATTTCACGAGTTGTTGCAAGGTTTGTTTCACCTTTTCGGACAGCACCGTGCCCAGCACCACCTTTCCATCCCGCCCAATGACATAGAGCGAGGGAATCCAGCTCACGCTATAGGTTTTTGAGATTTGCGCCTCACGCATCTTCTTTAGCTCACTCACTTGCGTGTAGTGCATGCCATATTTTATCACGGCATTTTGCCACGCCGCGCGGTCGACGTCGAACGAGATGCCCACAAACACCACGCCTTTATCCTTGTATTCGCGATACAAGCGTACCACGTTGGGCGCATCTCTGCGACAGTCGGGGCACCAACTGGCCCAAAAATCGAGCACCACAACTTTCCCCTTCAGTTGACTCAACGAAAAGTTTTTTCCGGCCAGGGTGGGCAACGTGAAATCGGGTGCTATGGTTCCGGGCTTCAACATGCTTGTAGCATACAGCAAATCGGCATCCTGCTCGGTGGTTTGCGCCTGCACAGCGGGAATGGCCAACAGGCATGCGGCCATCAATGCGGCCATTTTCAACATTTTCTTCATGTTTATTTTCCTTTCTTTTATCATGTTATTTTGTTTTTATCTCAATCGTCATCATCGGCGCCGTCAGCCATCTGCTGCTTAGGCCAATTCACCAAAAACAACTTCTCTGTGGCGCGTGTGAAAGCGGTGTAGAGCCAATGAATATAGTCGGGCGTGAGCATTTCCTCGGTCACATAGCCCTGGTCGACATAGACATGCGCCCATTGTCCGCCCTGCGCCTTGTGACAGGTCACCGCATAGGCATATTTTATTTGCAGCGCGTTGAAATAAGGGTCGGCCTTGAGTTTTTCTATGCGGTCGCGCTTTCGCGGAATGTCAGCATAGTCGGCCATCACCGATTCGTAGAGCCGCTCCTGCTGTTCGTGGCTCAGCGCCGGAGATTCGGCAGTTAATGTGTCTAAGATGACGCGCTGTTGCAATTCCAACTGGTTGTAATCGGGGAATTGCAACCACACGTCGGCAAACAAAAAGCCATGGCATTCGTGCACGTTGCGCACACGCAACACCTTGGCACGGTCGCCGTTGGCGATGAATGAGAACTCGCCATTGTCGCCTGCCGGAACTGCGAGGTATTTGTTTTTCACCACCATTAAAAGGTCGCCCGAGCTGAGTTCTTCTTCGCATTCGAGCACCTGTCCACGAATGCCTTTGTTAAACAGGTTGGCACGTTTGTTACTCCGGGTGACCACCATCGTCTCTTCCTCGCCCACTTTGTAATAACTCTCGGACAGGGTTTCGATGAAATCGGCGCCGGAAAGGCGAACCACGTCGGCAAAACCTTGGAAATGAATGCGTGGAAAGGTGTTTAAGGTGAACGGCACAGCGGCATCATCGTCTGAAGGTAGGAGCGCGCGAATCTGCGTGGCGTTGTACAGGATGCCGCTGTCCTGGCTCTGCCGCAGCACCTCTTTCAGGCTGCATTCATACACTTTCAGCCCTTTTCCTTCGAGCACATCGCACTGCAGTGCCGGAGCCTCGTTTTCGCCAATGGGTGGAAGCTGCGCACCATCGCCAATCAGCAGCAAACGGCAATGATCGCCTTGGTAGACATAGGCGATGAGGTCGGCTAACAAATCGCCCGACCCAAAACCGAAACTGCCGCCCGAATGAGTGCCTATCATCGAGGCCTCATCCACCATAAAGAGGGTGTTCTTATGCTTGTTCTCGGCCAAATTAAACTCGCCTTCGAGCCCCACATATTGCCGCTCGCGGTAGATTTTGCGATGGATGGTGCCTGCAGGCTGGCCACTGTTCACCGAAAACACCTTGGCGGCGCGCCCCGTCGGAGCCAAAAGCGACAATTTCTGCCCCATGCGCAAAAAGGTTTTCACCATGGCGCTGGCCAACGATGTCTTGCCCGTTCCGGCCGAGCCCCGCAAAATCATCACGCAGTTGTCCGACCTGTCGGCCAGAAAATTGGCGAAGGTTTTTAACGCATGCAGCTGATCGTGCGTGGGGGTGAAACCAAATTCATGCACAATGGCATCAATAAATTCTTGTTTGCTCAAATTCGCTAACGTAAAAAGTTTTTTGTAATTTTGCAGCACCCGCAAGCATCGCCCGTGCCACAAATAAAACAACTGATGCAAAGGTAGAAAGAATTATCGGAATGAAAATCAAACTCCATCACAATTTGCTCCTGGCTGGTTGCGCCCTTGTGGTGCTGCTGCTCTGCTTTTTCAGCCTCGAAGCGCCTATGCGTTTCGCCCGGGAACAGCAGCGTCGTGAGCAAATCATCCGTGTGCGTCTGCTCAAGATTCGTCAGGCAGAATTGGCCTATCGCCGCGTGCACCAGGTGTATGCCGGCACGTTTCAGCAGCTCGTGCAGGGTGGTTTTTTGGCCGATAGCTTGCAGTTCATTCCCTTTGGCAATGGTGCGAAATTCGATTTATCTGCCACCGTGCAAATCAGCAAAAGCGGACAACAGACGCCTTTGGTCGAATGTGGTGTGACGTATGACACCTACCTCGGCGATTTAGACGCCAATGCCGTGGCCAACCTCACCGAGAAGGCTTATGCAAGCGGGGCCTATGCAGGCATTAAATTGGGCGACATTGCCCAAAACGACACCCAACTTTCCATTCATCCCTAATCCTTTCAACGCATGAACGAAAACGCTCCCATCCACAAGATAGCCACCGTCACACTGCGCATTGCACACAACAGCATGGCTTTTGCAACCCCTAACGAAACGGCCATTGGCGGCATCAGCTACGAACCTTACGTGGTGAAAAGTGGCATGTCGATGGCTGCCAATCTGCGCGAAGCCTTCTTGGAAAGCCCTTTGCTGCAAGGAGATTTCCAACGGGCACAGGTGCTGTTAGACAGTCCGGTGCTGCTTACGCCGTTAGAAGAATTCAACGCGCAAGATGCGGCACCACTTTTTCATTACACTTTCTTAGGTTACGAGAACGACGAACTGTTCAACACCGTGCTGCCGGCGCAGAAGGCCGTAGCCATTTACCCCATGAACAAGGATTTGAAGTTGGTGCTCACCGACCATTTTCGCGACCTTCGCATCATGCCGCTCATGCAACCCGTGTGGAGCCATGCGCATAAACGCAGCTTCGTTGGTATGCGCAAAAAGCTCTTCGCCTATTTCCGAGGCAAACAAATGGATGCGTTTTGCTTCACACAAAACAGATTTCGCTTTGCTAATAGCTTCGAAATCTCCAACGAAAGCGATGCAGTCTACTTCCTTTTACACATTTGGAAGACCTTGGGCTACCATGCGCAAAATGACGAAATGCACCTCATGGGCAATCTCAATAACCAGATGAATTTGACGAAAGAACTCAAGGAATATTTGAAAAATGTATTTGTCATCAACCCATCGGCCGAGTTTAATCGTTCGCCCATCACGCAAATCAAGGGAATTCCCTTCGACATGATGACGCTTTACATCAACGGACGATAAAACGATTTCCACATCATGAGAATTATCACTGGCCGCTATAAAGGCCGTCATTTCGACATTCCACGCACGTTCAAGGCGCGCCCGACGACAGATTTTGCCAAAGAAAATATCTTCAACGTGCTGCAAGGCTACACCGACTTCGACGGCAAAAGGGCGCTCGACCTCTTTTCCGGCACGGGAAGCATCTCCTTGGAATTGGCCAGCCGCGGATGTCAACAGGTGGTGAGCGTAGAGGCCGATCGCGACCACGCCGCTTTCATTCGACAATGTTTTGCGAAATTGGGCGCCGACAATCAGCTGCTCATTCGGGGAGATGTCTTCAAATTTCTGAAAACATGTCGCCAGTCCTTTGATTTTATCTTTGCCGACCCGCCCTACGCCCTGCGAGAATTGTCCCAAATCCCCGACCTTATCTTAGAAAGCACGCTGTTGAGACCTGACGGTCTCCTTGTGTTCGAGCATGGCAAAGACCACGACTTCTCGCAGCATCCGCGCTTCGTGGAGCATCGCCAATATGGCAGCGTCAACTTTTCTATCTTTCGATAGGAAAATATCCTTTCAAACCTCTTGCAGCATTGCGAATGGGCAAAGGCAGCCCTATCTATGGTGTATCACCACATTTACAAGTTGAAATCGACATGCAAAATTAACCCTCCAGTTCGTGGGTTAATATTCCCCCGCTAATCTTGCTGCCCGAAGACACAAAAGGCTGCAAGGCGAACCTCGCCTTGTAGCCTTTATTTATCAGGATTTGCGAGTAGACCTATTCTGCTTCGTCGGCCACTTTTTCTGCTTCGAAAGCGGTTAAGTCTTCGGCACGAAACGCCTGGATGTAGGCCGCCTTACCGATGACATGCTCTTCGGCCATGCGCACGTAGACGTTGGCGCTGTCGGCAAACAGTTCGGGCGCCTTCGAAGCATCAGCGATGATGAGCAGTGACATGATTATCTCGGCCGTCATGTCGTAGAGGCGACGCGCGAGGAAGTCTTTCTCATCTTGTCCCACGCTGCCATTTACCTTTGTCAACGCTTCTTCATAAAGCGCCACCATGTAGGCTATGCGCGCCTGCAAAGGCTCCATAGCCTCGCTAACGGTTTCGCCAAGCAGCTCTTTCATGATGGCGAGATAGGTGCCGTTGGTGATGTAGCGTGCAGCAGCTACCACTTGCAACTGCGTGGTACCTTCGTAGATGGAGAAGATGCGGGCATCGCGATAGAGGCGCTGTGCCTTATACTCCATGATGAAGCCCGACCCGCCATGCACCGAGATGGCATCGTAGGTATTTTGGTTCACATATTCTGAGTTCATACCCTTTGCCACCGGCGTGAAAGCATCGGCCAGACGATTGTATTTCTTCATCTCCTGACGCTCCTCGGGCGTGAGTTTGCGTTCGCGCGAAATATCGTCCAGCGCTTTGTAGAGATCAACGTAGCGCGCCGTCATATAGAGCAGCGAGCGACCCGCATCGAGTTTTGCTTTCATGCGCGAGAGCATGTCATACACCGCAGGGAAGGTGATGATTTTCTTGCCGAATTGTGCACGTTCCCGAGCATAGGCCAAAGCTTCGTTGTAAGCTTCCTGACTCACCCCCACGCTCTGTGCAGCAATACCCAAACGAGCGCCATTCATCAAGGCCATGACATATTTGATAAGCCCTAACTTGCGGTCGCCCACAAGTTCGCATTTAGCGTTCTTATACACTAACTCGCAGGTGGGTGAGCCATGGATACCGAGCTTGTTTTCGATGTGGCGCACGTCGACACCACCATCGCGCTTGTCGTAGATGAACATTGAGAGGCCGCGGCCATCGCCCGTTCCCTCTTCTGAACGTGCCAAGACCAAGTGCAAATCGGAGTCGCCATTGGTGATGAAACGCTTCACACCATTGAGACGCCAAGTGCCGTCGGCATCCTGTGTAGCCTTGAGCATCACGCGCTGGAGGTCAGATCCTGCGTCGGGCTCGGTCAAATCCATCGACATGGTTTCGCCGGCCGCAATGCGCGGAATGTATTTCTTGCGCTGCTCTTCGCTGCCAAATTCATAAAGCGTGTCGATGCACGATTGCAACGACCAGAGGTTTTGGAAGCCACCATCGGCCGCAGCAATCATCTCGGATGCCATTGAGAACACCGTGTTGGGCAGATTCAGCCCGTTGTAACGGCGTGGCATCGAAACGCCCCACAAGCCGGCTTGTCGCGTAGCTTCAAAGTTTTCGAGCGTCTTCGAGGCATAAAGCATGCGGCCATTCTCCAAATGCGGCCCTTCTAAATCAACCGCTTCGGCGTTGGCAGCAATGATATTAGCTGCGACATCGCCCGTGATATCGAGCATGCGTTTGTAGTTTTCAATTGCATCTTCATAGTTGATGGGCGCCTCGTCGTGGGCAGCCGCATCAGCATAGTTGCGTTCCTTCAACTCAACAATGCGCTTCATGAGCGGATGGTCGAGGTGGAATTCAATCTCAGGATGATCAGTATAATAATTTGCCATAATTGCACTATTTGGAATTTTGTTTATAGTATTTAATGAGTTTGGGAACCACTTCCTCTACGGTGCCACGAATGACGTAGTCGGCAATCTTATTGATAGGCGCATCAGGATCGCTATTAATTGAAATGATGATGCCGCTGTCTTGCATGCCGGCGATGTGCTGAATTTGGCCCGAGATGCCGCAAGCGATGTAGACCTTTGGATGCACGGTGACGCCCGTCTGGCCTATCTGCCGATCGTGATCTATCCAGCCCGCATCTACGGCTGCACGACTTGCACCCACCTCGCCATGCAGTTCTTTAGCCAATTTGAAGAGCAAATCAAAGCCCTCCTTGCTGCCTACGCCATAGCCACCGGCCACCACGATAGGCGCACCCTTGAGGTTGTGCTTGGCTGCCTCAACATGGCGTTCGATAACCTTCACCACATAGTCCTCGACCGGCACATACTTCGCTACATCGGGATAAACCACCTCGCCCTTCGCCTGGCCGCTATACAAAGCCTTTTGCATCACACCCGAGCGCACTGTTGCCATCTGTGGACGATGGTCGGGATTGACAATCGTGGCCACGATATTGCCACCAAAGGCCGGACGAATCTGATAGAGCAGGTTGGCATAGTGCTTACCCGTTTTCTTTTCGTCGTAGTCACCAATCTCGAGTTGCGTACAATCGGCCGTCAAACCTGAAGTGAGCGACGAGCTGACACGTGGACCTAAGTCGCGACCGATGACCGTTGCACCAAGCAAGCAAATCTGTGGCTGCTCCTCCTTAAACAGATGGACGAGAATATCGGTGTGAGGTGCAGAGGTGTAGGGAAACAGTCCCGCACCATCAAACACAAACAATTTGTCGACGCCATAGGGAAGGATTTGTTCTTCCACGTGACCTTTGATGCCCGACCCAGCTGCAATAGCATGCAGTTCGACGCCCAATTGATTGGCCAATTTGCGTCCCTTGGTGAGCAATTCCTGCGAAACCTCCTGCACGGTGGTTCCTTCAATCTCGCAATATACAAATACGTTGTTCATCGTTGTTGTTTTGTCTAACCAATAATCTTTTCGTCTAACAATTCCTTCACCAAGCCCTCTACATCAGCATCGCTGCCGGTGAGCGTCTGGCTTTCCTTGGCTTGGAACACAATGTTTTGCACGGTTTTCACCTTGGTGGGCGAACCCGCCAAACCACATTGCGCCTCATCGGCTCCACAATCAGCAATACTCCATTGCCAGAGCGTTAGATAAGGGCGCTCTTCATAGAGCTGTGCCCAGGGTTCGTCACCCTTGCGTTCCATGGGACAGGTGGCATATTTATATTTCATCACCCGCTTGACGTTGCAGGGACGAGCCGCAGCCGCACTGCCATTGACCGTGATGAGCACGGGCAGTGGCGCCTCAACGGTTTCTACACCGCCATCGATGGCACGCCGAATAGTGGCTTTACCATCTTCGATTTTCACCACCTCCTCGGCATAAGTAACCTGGTTGAGCCCCAATTTCTGTGCCACCTGAGGCCCAACTTGTGCCGTGTCGCCGTCAATAGCTTGACGTCCGCCAATCACCAGGTCGACACCGCCAATCTTTTCAATGCCTTTAGCTAAGAAATAGGACGTGGCCAAAGTGTCGGCACCAGCACTCTTGCGGTCGGTGAGCAACCACCCCTCGTCAGCTCCGCGATAGAGTCCTTGACGAATGATTTCACCGGCGCGGGGAGGTCCCATGGTGAGAATGCCCACAGTCGAACCGGGGTTTTGATCTTTAATACGCAGCGCCTGTTCAAGCGCATTCAAATCTTCGGGATTGAAGATAGCAGGTAAGGCCGCGCGATTCACCGTTCCTTCGGCGGTCATCGCATCCTTACCCACGTTTCGCGTGTCGGGTACTTGCTTAGCAAGCACAACAATTCTAAGTTTCATTGTATGATTGTTTATGAAGTATAATCTTTCTTAGTTGCCTCGCAAAAGTACACCTTTTTTGTCGCACAACCAAATAAAAAAGCATAAAAAGCCGTCTTGTGCAGTGGTTCAGCTGCGGTTTACACTGCATATCATTGCTGTGGCAGGATAATACTCCATTTTTCATGCTCCAATCTACGTAGCAACAGCTTCAATGTGCGTTTTTTACACCTTATTATATATAAGGAGGCATAAACTGAGATATTTTGCAACCGAGTTGCAACTAACTTTCATTATTTTTGCAGCAGAAATCAATTCACAACTCCTATGGAACGAAAAAAAATCATCCAGCTCATAGTCTCTGCTGTACTACTCGCTGCAGCCATGACCATTGAGCACACACTTTCGCTGCCGATGTGGCAATTGCTACTCATCTATCTGCCGGCCTATCTGCTCGCTGGTTACGAAACGCTCGCCGAAGCGTGGGAGGGCATCATCGACCGCGAACCCTTTAATGAAGATTTGCTCATGAGTGTGGCCACGCTCGGTGCCCTGCTCATCGGTTTTCTGCCCAGCGGCGAGCCCGAAATGGCCGAGGCTGTGTTCGTGATGCTGTTCTTTCAGGTGGGCGAACTCTTTGAAGATTATGCCGAGGGACAAAGTCGACGCTCCATTTCGGCACTCATGAGCCTACGCCCCGACGAAGCCCACGTGGAACGTGCCGGGCAGTTACTCACTGTGGTGCCTACCAACGTAGCTGTGGGTGAGTTGATGGTGGTGCAACCGGGCGAGAAGGTGGCGCTTGATGGCGTGGTAGTTGAGGGAAGCTCGACGCTCAACACCGTAGCGCTGACGGGCGAGAGTATGCCGCGCAGCGTGGCCATGGGTGATGCAATCTTTTCGGGTTGCATCAACCGCGAAGGGCTATTGCGCGTGAAGGTGACAAAACCATTTGGCGAGTCTACCGTGTCAAAGATTATCGCGCTTGTCGAACGTGCCGCCGCCAACAAGTCGAAACGCGAGACGTTCATTGCGCGCTTCGCCAAGATTTATACGCCCATCGTGGTCTATTTGGCCTTGGCGCTGGCCGTACTCCCACCGCTCCTGTCGGGCGATTTTGCCGGCAGTTTCCCCCTGTGGCTCAACCGTGCACTCACATTCCTCGTGGTATCATGCCCCTGCGCGTTGGTGCTCTCCATTCCACTCACCTTCTTCGGCGGCATCGGCGGTGCCTCGCGGCAAGGCATCCTTATCAAAGGAGGCAACTACATTGATGCGCTGGCTAAGGCCGCAACCGTGGTATTCGATAAGACGGGCACGCTCACGCGCGGCGTATTCAGCGTAACAGCAGTGCATCCGGCGGATCTCAGCGAGCACGAACTGCTCCATCTCGCCGCCCATGTGGAGCGCTTTTCTACCCATCCTATTGCCCAATCGTTGCGCGAGGCCTTTGGCAACGAGGCTGATGGTTGCACGGTGGATCAAACCGAAGAGGTAGCTGGGCAAGGCATCCGCGCGCGAGTCAACGGCAAGCTGGTGTGCGTGGGCAACACCAAACTCATGGACAGCGTGGGCGCTCATTGGCGCGCCTGCCATCTCACGGGCACCATAATTCATGTGGCTGTAGAGGGCATTTACATGGGGCACATCGTCATCGCCGATGAGTTGAAGCCCGATGCTGCTGCAACCATCGCGCAGCTCAAAGTCATGGGCGTGCAGCAAACCGTGATGCTTACCGGCGACCGCCACGACGTGGGACAGCAGGTGGCACGCGAGCTGCATATCGATCAGGTGGCAGCCGAGCTTATGCCTGCCGACAAAGTGGCGCATGTGGAGCAGCTCATGTGTCAGAAACGCGCCGGCGGTAGTCTGCTCTTCGTGGGTGACGGCATCAACGACGCGCCCGTGCTGGCTCGTGCCGACGTGGGTATCGCCATGGGCGGGCTCGGTTCCGATGCAGCCATCGAAGCCGCCGACGTGGTGCTCATGGACGACAAGCCGTCGAAGGTGGTGCGCGCCATCAGCCTCGCCCGACAAATCATCGCCATCGCACATCAAAATGTAGCCTTCGCCATTGGCGTCAAGGTGGCTGTGCTTGTATTGGCCACATTCGGGTGGGCCAGCATGTGGATGGCAGTCTTTGCCGACGTGGGCGTCACCTGTTTGGCTGTGCTCAACGCTATGCGCACCCTCCGCCTCAAAAGATAAATGCCGTCCGAAGCACATCACTTTGTGTACCACATGCCCTTCACCCACGAAAAATCCAATGTTTTTATCCAAATTTTAAGATAATAGCAAAAAAAAGAGGAGATTTGTTTGCATATCTCCTCTTTTTTTTAGAAATTTGTTGTCCATTAAACTTCCGAGATTAGAATCCTATTAACAAAGGTATCAACGATGATGTTGCCTACCACAACTTCTCAGCGATGCCGAAAACATTATCTTATAATAACAAAAAACAACACTTATGAAACAACGCATTGTACTCTTCGGAGCTATTTGGCTGTCGTGTTGCGCAGGAACCAACCTTTCCTTTGCAGCGCAACGTCCGCTAATGGTTGCCGAACATCCTGCCAACATCTTGGTGAAAGGAACTGTTGTTGATGAAAATGGTGCCCCCATCGTGGGCGCAAGTATCATTGAGCTTGGAACGACGCGCGGAACAATCTCCGACAGTAAGGGCGCCTTCCAACTCAAAGTGGATGGCTCTGCCAAACTCAAAATCTCATTCCTCGGCTATCAAACGGTCGAGCTGCATGCAAAAAGTAGCATGAATGTGAAGCTCGTGCCCGATAACGCCTTGTTAGATGAGGTAGTGGTTGTGGGCTACGGTCAGCAGAAAAAGGTAAACCTCACCGGTGCCGTAGCAAGTGTCGATGTGGATAAGACGCTCGGCAGTCGTCCCGAACAGGATGTGGCCAAAGCATTGCAGGGAGCCATCCCCGGCCTCACCATCTTGAGCAATAACGGTAGTTTGGAAGGTAATCCATCTATTTCTATCCGCGGTTTAGGCACCCTCTCCAACGACCAGAAATCGGCTCCGCTGATTGTGGTCGACGGTATGCCCACCGACGATTTGTCGATGATTAGCGGCAACGACATCGAATCAATCTCTGTATTGAAAGATGCATCGTCATCAGCCATCTACGGTGCACGCGCCGCCTTCGGTGTTATCCTCATCAATACGAAGCAAGCCAAGAAAGGCGACCGCATCTCTGTGAAATACAATGGACAGTTTTCATGGGACCAAGCTACCGTGCTACCCGACTATCCCAGCGTTCCCGAACAACTGCGTGCCGGTCTCATCGGTAAGAAACGCGCTGGCGAAACAACGCCCGAACTGTTTGGTATGTATTTCGATAAGTTGCTGCCTTATGCCGAAGCCTGGGAGAGACAGCACGGCGGCAAGAAGGGTTACTCGCTGATGCAGCCCTATCAAAGCATGGACAATGTGGGCGACTATTATTTCGACCATGGAACTCCGCTCTACTATGCCAACTATGACATTCGCAAGATATGGTATGACAATGCGGCTCCGGCACAGACACACGATGTGAGCATCTCAGGATCATCGGGTCGCACGACGTTCTACACTTCGTTAGGTTACGACGCGAAAAGAGACATCATGAAGTTCAACCCCGGCGAACGTACCCGCTATAATGCCGTGCTCAATCTGCAAACCGACCTCGCCGACTGGCTCAAAGCGGGCATCCGCTTCAACTATACGCGTCGCCACTTCAGCGCCGCTGATCCTTGGACCAACATCTATCAGTATATCTGGCGTTGGGGATCGTATTTCGTTCCTTCCGGCATCTTCCAGGCAGCCGACGGAACCCAATATGATAACCGCATGATAGCCTTGCAAAAGCAGGCCTCGCGCCGGGTATCAACACACGATGCACTGCGCATGAATGCCTTCTTGAAAGCGAACATCACGAAAGATTTAACCCTGAATGTTGATTACACATATCAGATTGATAATTTCAACAGTAAGACATCCGATCATAGCGTTTATGGCATGAACTGGGCTGGAACTGCGCCCGGATATATCGTAACTCCGTCCAACGCCAACGCTACACGCTCGAACAGCAAATCGAACAGCTGGGTGGCAAATGCCTATATGAACTATGCCCACAGCTTTAACGACACGCACAACCTAAATGTAATGGTGGGTGTAAATGGCGAGAACTTCACCAGCGACTACTTCTCGGCAATGCGCAAAAAGCTCTATGACGAGGCTTTCCCCGAGCTGAATTTAGCTTATGGCGAAATGAAAGATGCCGTCATCGATAGCTATACAGACGACCACTCGTCGGCAGGTTATTTCGGACGTATCAACTATGATTATAAAGGCATCTATCTGTTGGAACTCAACGGACGTTACGATGGCTCGAGTAAGTTCCGCGCCGGCGATCGTTGGGCTTTCTTCCCCAGCTTCTCTTTGGGGTATCGCTTCACAGAAGAGCCCTATTGGAAGAATCTGAAAAATATGGTTTCAAATGGTAAACTGCGCTTCTCTTATGGTGAAATTGGCAACGAGGCCGTGGGCAGCAATATGTTCCTCTCCACAACAGCTGCCTATAACGTATCATCTTCAGGCTTCATGTGGCTCGACAAAAAAGGTGGAAAGCGCAATATGTTCACCAGGCCAACATGGGTGAATCCATCGCTCACTTGGGAACGCATCCAAACCAAGAACCTTGGTCTTGACCTCGGTTTCTTAGATAACGAATTCACGCTGACCGCAGAAATCTTCGAACGATTGACTAAAGACATGTTAGCTCCCGGCAATGCCATTCCTTCGGCAGTGGGTGCCAACGCACCTTACACGAATGCGGGCGAACTACGTTCTCGTGGTTGGGAATTGACCTTAGCATGGCGCAAACAATTCAAGAAAGACTTTGGATTGTATGCCAACTTCAGCATCGGCGATTCGAAAGTGAAAGTGAAGAAATGGAACAACTCCAAGAGGATTATCGGACACACCAACGACGTTTCCAATGCTTACGAAGGCGAAACATGGGGCGACATTTGGGGCTTTGAGACCGATCGTTATTTCACCCCCGATGATTTCACCAGCAAAAATCCCGATGGAAGTTGGAATTACAAGCCAGGTATTGCCAATCAAAAAGGCATCCAAACAGGTAACTTCGTATATGGTCCTGGCGATATTAAGTTTAAAGATCTCAATGGTGATGGTAAAATCGATGGTGGAAAGGGTACATTGGAAGACCATGGCGATTTGAAAGTCATTGGCAACTGCTTGCCAAGATATGAATATAGCTTCCACATCGGTGGTAATTACAAAGGCTTTGACCTTGATTTGTTCTTCCAAGGCGTAGGCAAACGGTCTGTTTGGAATATATCGGCATTCAACTTCCCATTGATGAGAAATCCCGATTTAGCACTCTATGCCAACCAAACCAAGTACAATGTCTATGATCCTGACCATGGAATCGTCAATATCAGCGAAAGCAATGACTATCCCTGTTTGTGGCCAGGCAATGAAGAAAAAGGTAATGTTCCGGCGCTTGCTGATGGCGGAGGTAGTCACAACTACTATCCACAAAGCAAATATTTGGTCAACATGTCTTATCTCCGCTTGAAGAATGTAACCTTGGGCTACACACTTCCTAAGCAGCTCACACGAAAAGCTTACGTTGAAAGCCTCCGCCTTTACGTGAGTGCCAACAACTTGTTCCTACTGCACAAAGGCAATGGTAATTTACCACTCGACCCAGAAATCAATACCGGCGACGGAGTGAAATATGGCGGTTGGGGACGCACTTTGCCTATCACTCGCTCTTGGGCAATAGGTTTGCAAGTAACGCTTTAATAACAACTTTAATACGAAACGAATATGAAAACAAAAATATTCTGTGTCCTTGCAGCTGCATCGTTATTGTTAGCTGGCTGTGATGACTTATTAGATAAGGATCCACGCGATACGTTCTTAAATAACAAAGCGTTTTGGAGTAATGAAAATCAGGTGGAAGGCTATAGCAACGCATTCTATGGTTTCTATGGTTCTGCCAGCAGTTTCTACTTCAATAGCTTAAATGATGACCAGGTTAATCCGTCATTTGACAACTGGACGTACACCACTGTTCCTAACAAATCAGGCGTTTGGTCGGGTATGTTTACGAATATACGCCAAATCAATTACATGCTTGATGGCTTGAAAATTTCAACACTCCCCAATGCAACAAAAGTCCGATACGAAGCTATCGGACGCTTGAATCGCGCTTGGGAATACTACCAATTGGTGCAGATGTATGGCGATGTACAGTGGGAAGACCACGTTATTGACAAATTGGAAAGCGAAGAAGTCTATGGCCCCCGCACCGATCGTGACCTTGTAATGGATAAAGTTCTGGAAGATTTGAACTTTGCTATTGCCAACATTCCAAGCAACACATCCGACAAAACGGAATGGAGCAAAGAATTTGCAGAGGCCATGAAGAGTGATGTTTGCCTGTATGAAGGAACTTTTTGCAAGTACAGAACCTTGGCAGAGAATGGCAAAGCACCCGACTTGACGCGTGCCAATCGCTATCTCCAAGCTTGTGTTGATGCTTCCGAAAGCTTGAGAACGTCCGGAAAATTCGCACTTAACGCATGGACACCCGATGCAAAAGGTAAAATCTACACCATCTACAACTCTTTGGATCTATCTTCAAATGACGAAGTGATTTTCTACAACAACTATGAAAAGGATGTCAAAATGCACGGTCTTTGCGACTTCACCAGCAGCTCGACCACGCAGCGTGGCATCACGAAAGATGCTGTCGATGCCTTCCTTTTCAAAGATGGTCGTCCACTTGCAACAACAACTTTAAACACAAACGATAAAGCACAGCTTGATGCGCAAGGTCATTACTCCATCGCCCATCTGCTGCAAAATAAAGATAAGCGTTTGAGTTTACTCATTGATCCCATCATCTGTTTCAAAAATCATGGCTGGATTCGTAACGAACCTTCACCTGATGGTCCGCTCCCAGCAGAGATGACTTCATCAACGGGATATACTATATATAAATACGATAACCCACAGTTGGAGTTGTATTATCGCACAAACACCAATACCAATTACACTGATATACCACTGTTTTGGTATGCTGTTGTTCTGTTAAACGAGGCTGAGGCAAAGGCAGAATTGGGCACCATCACCCAAACCGATCTCGATAACACTGTGAACCTCTTACAAACGAGAGCGGAATTACCGGCATTGACGCTGACACCTGCTGCCGACCCTGCCAACAATATGGGTGTAAGCAACCTCATTTGGGAGATCCGTCGCACTCGAAGATGCGAACTGATGTGCGACTTAGACTATCGTTATTGGGACTTATTGCGCTGGCATCAACTCGATAAATTAGATAGCAATGTCCATCCCAATATCAATCGAGGTGCCAATGTGAGTGGCGTTGCTGACCAAACCGGCTTGACCGTCGATGGTAATTACCTTGTTGGGACAACTGCCACACGCACTTTCCTGCCTAAATATTACTCATACCCCATTCCATCGAATGATTTAACACTGAATGAGAATCCAGGTATGAAGCAAAATATAGGTTGGTAATCCCCTCCGATTTCTATTCATTTGAACCCCTATTTAATTTCGTTTATTTACTATCGCAGCCTGTTTGCTGCAGGCTGCGATAGTTTTTTTATTCGTGTAATGACAAAAATAGCAACACTTTCCTTGCTTTTCGCATTCCTTTTTTCAGCGGAGAGTTCGGCTCAATCGCTTTCAAATAATCAGCAAACTGCCCTCGAAAAAATACTCAATCAGTACATTTCAGGCATCAGTATGCGTCCCTTACACATTGATTCCATCCACAACGATGCTCAATCGCTGCATATTTATGTCACAAGTGACTTCTCCTATGTTTCGTTTACCCCTGCAAAATGTGACGAAATCCTGCAGAAAGTCAAAGCCATCTTGCCCGATTCTCTTCAGCACCGTGCAGTATCTGTGATGGCCGGACAACAAAATATCTATGATTTAATACCCCGAATTTATCGCAAGAAAGCTGATAAGCCCACGGTTTTCACCTACAATCCTACGGTTCCATTGGTGAAAAATCAAAATCGTCCCTACGCTATTACACACGGACTTGAAGGCAAAAACATTGCAATGTGGCAAAGCCATGGACTTTATTTCGAAGCTGGGCGCAACCGATGGCAATGGCAACGGGCACGTATGTTGCAAACCGTTGAAGACAAATATACCCAACAATACGTGCTGCCTTATCTCATTCCGATGCTCGAAAATGCCGGAGCCTACGTCCTCACCCCACGCGAACGTGACGTAAACCCTTTCGAAGTTATCGTTGATAATGACGGAGGTGTAGCACAGAAAGATTACACTGAGACAACAGGTGCACAGCCTTGGACCACAGGAAAAGCACCAGGCTTTGCCTATCTGCGTCCACAATACCACGATTTCGAAAACCCTTTTCATGAAGGAACCTATCGTGTTGCCACCACAACACGCAATAAAAAGGAGGTAAGTAGCATCTGCTGGCGTCCAAACATTCCGCAATCACGCGATTATGCCGTTTATGTGGCCTACCAGTCATTACCCAACAGTGCCACAGATGCCCATTATACCATCCATCATAGTGGTGGTACAACCACCTTATTAGTAAACCAAAGCATGGGAGGTGGTACATGGATTTATCTCGGCACCTTCCCTTTCCAACAAGGAAAGACGGCAAAAGTTGTGCTCACCAATTATTCTAAACAAAACAATAGCGTCATCACGGCCGATGCACTCCGCTTAGGTGGTGGGCAAGGCAACATCGCACGCACAACCAACGGCGACAGCATCGCCTATGATGGAAAGATTGATCGACAGATTGGACGTAAGCCTCGAAATGCCTATCAACCCGCAATGGTCTATCCCTACCAAGTAAGTGGCTACCCAAGATATTTAGAAGCGGCACGCTATTCCATGCAATGGGCAGGTATTCCCGATAGCATTTACTCTCCTTCCCATGGTTTAGATGACTATAGGGACGACTATAAATCACGCGGGCAGTGGGTGAATTATCTTGCTGCAGGCACAAAAGCATGGCCCGAAGGCAAAGGGCTAAACATACCCATTGACCTTTCTTTTGCTTTCCATAGCGATGCAGGAACCGTTTATGGCGACTCCATCATCGGCACTTTAGGCATCTATGATACCCAGACCTACAACGGACACTTTGCCGATGGCTGCAGTCGACAGGCTAATAGAGACCTTTGTGACCTCGTACAGTCTGCTATTGTCCACGACATCCGCACCTGCTTCGAACCCAAATGGAGTCGACGTGGCATGTGGGATCAACGCTATTTCGAGGCTTGGACACCACGCGTTCCCGCAATGTTGCTTGAACTTTTATCGCATGAGAACTTCGCAGACATGCGTTATGGACACGATCCTCGCTTTCAGTTTACAGTCAGCCGCGCCATCTATAAAGGCATCTTGCGCTTTTTAAGCGATTCCTATGGCTATAACTATGTGGTACAACCGCTACCCATACAGCATTTCTCTGCGCAACTTTTGAAAAATCATCGTGTATTGTTACAATGGGAAGCAACCCCCGACACTTTAGAACCTACCGCCACAGCACAACGCTATGTGGTGTATAAGCGAATGGGCGAGGGCGGTTTCGACAATGGAACGGTGGTACACAAAAACAGTTTCGTAACCGAAATTCCAACAGACAGCATCGTCAGTTTTAAAGTTTGTGCCTTGAATGATGGTGGTATCAGCTTCCCCTCCGAAATATTAAGTGTGGGTATTGCTTCACATTCAAACACGAAACCCATTCTGATTGTAAATGCCTTTGACCGCATTAGTGCACCCGATGACTTTTGCAGTAGTGACGACGAATGGGCTGGTTTCTTAGCCGAAAGCGATAATGGTGTGCCTTATCTACAACAGATTTCATTCGTAGGCAAGCAAAAAGAGTTCCGCCGTTCCATCCCATGGACAGACGATGATGCCTCTGGTTTTGGCGACAGTCAAGCCAATTTCGAGCGCATAGCCATTGCAGGTAACACCTTTGATTACCCGCGTTTGCATGGTGATGCTATCTTAAGAGCGGGCTACAGCTTCGTCTCAGCAGGACGAGATGCAGCAGTTCAACGAGGAATGCTCGACACACAGCAATATGCTGCGATTGACATCATCGTTGGCAAAAATAAACAAAGCAAGTTAGGACGCATACAACCACAACGAGGACTCCATTTCAAAACCTTCCCATCTGCACTGCAACAAGCCATTACAAGCTATTGCAAAGCTGGTGGAAACCTATTTGTTTCTGGTGCTTATCTCGGCACAGACCTTTGGTGCAACCCACTCTCCACAGCGCAAAAGAAGGATATTGATTTCGCAAAGAATATCTTAAAATATCAATGGCGCAACGATAAAGCAGCCGTAACAGGTAAGTTTGCTACTGTAACCTCCCCCCTATCGGCCGACACTTTGACATTAACTTATGCTGCAACACCCAATTCTTCAGTGTATGCAGTTGAGTCTCCTGATGCCATAGAACCTGCCGATCCATGCGCTTATACCGCCTTTCGCTACCCCGAAAACAATAAAAGTGCAGGGATAGTCTTTGGTGGAAATGCAACCGACCATTGGCGTTCGATAGTCTTAGCCGTTCCCTTTGAAACGATTATGGAGACACCTCACCGAACAAAATTGATGCAAATGATTTTAAATTATCTGCTTCAACCAGCTACTTTTTAAAATCTTTGTGTTACATTTGTATGCAGAAACGTAAAGCGTCTATCAATCATGCAGTTGAAATCAATACCAAATGATGCAACAATCTGTACCACATTGCATTGCGATTTGCACCACATTACGCCGCAATCTCTATGCTTTTTCCTACAGAATAGACTGCAAAAACGTTACAACTCCTTTAACTATGGCGTTGAAAACAATAGAAAATTCAAATAAAAACGAAATAAAAAACAAAAATAAAAAATTGATATGCAGAACAAAAAACAAATTGTAGATTGTTTTATTCCTATGGCATCTACCGATGCGCTGAATAAAACATTGGCCAGTTTACAAAGCGATGACCATGTAAATCGAATCGTCGTTTTACAAACAAAAGCTGAGAATGTAGCTGGAGTTGATGATACGTTGACCATCGACACACTGAAAAGCAGTGAAACAATGCGTCAGATTGCTGCCACAGCAACAGCCCCTTACACGCTCGTCTACTTGAAAGAGCAATACATGGAAATGGGTCTCTATGCCTTAGAACGCATGCTACGCATTGCCGAATGCACAGGAGCTGGTATGGTTTATGCCGACCATTATAACATTTCTGCTGAGGGTGTACGCAGCGAAGCGCCTGTGATTGATTACCAACAAGGCAGCTTGCGCGATGATTTTGATTTTGGTTCTGTGCTCCTTTTCCGCACCGACGCACTGAAAAAGGCGGCTGCCCACATGACACAATCCTACCAAGCTGCAGGTTTTTATGACTTAAGATTAAAATTATCTATCAACGAAAGATTTGAACATATCAATGAATTCCTCTACAGCGAGGTGGAGCTCGACAACCGAAAAACAGGCGAGAAGCTCTTCGATTATGTTGATCCGCGTAACCGGGCATCGCAGATTGAGATGGAAGCTGCAGCGACAGAGCACCTCAAAGCGATTGGTGCCTATCTTAAACCCACTTTCAAATCGGTTGATTTAAAAGCCGAACCATTCGATGTCGAAGCCTCTATCATGATTCCTGTGCGCAACAGAATTCGCACCATTCGTGATGCGATCGAAAGTGCTTTAAGTCAAAAAACAAACTTCAAGTTTAATGTTTTTATCGTTGAAAATGGCCCCGATTATCATTCAACCGATGGAACTACAGAGCTTATTGATGAATATAAAAATGACGAAAGAGTGATTCATATCATCCCCAACCGACGCGATATTGGTGTTGGTAACAGCTGGAATATAGCTGCACACCATCCTCAATGTGGCCGGTTTATCGTGCAATTAGACAGCGACGACGTGTATAGCGACGAACACACTTTGCAAAAGTTTGTCGATGCTTTCTATGAACAACAATGCGCTATGGTGATAGGCAGCTACATGTTGACCGATATTCACAAGAATATGCTTCCTCCCGGCAAGATAGATCATAGAGAATGGACTCCTGAAAATGGTCGAAACAATGCGCTCCGCATCAATGGTTTAGGTGCGCCACGGGCTTTCTTCACCCCCATTTTGCGCAAAGTGAAGCTCCCCAATGTCAACTATGGAGAAGACTATGCATTAGGTTTGGCCATCTCTCGTTACTATCAGATAGGTCGAATTTATGACGTTTTGTATTGTTGCAGACGTTGGGATGACAACTCAGATGCTGCACTGAGCATTGAAAAAGAAAATCGGAACAACACTTATAAAGATCGCATTCGCACTTGGGAGCTATTGGCTCGCTTGAAAATGAATAAAGAAGCATAAAAGAGACGAGTGGACATGGTGAAAGGAAGCGCCGCACAGCAATGCCTCCTTTTGCTACACCCCATCCACCTTCTCATGAACAAAGTCGCATGAAAACGAACCAACCCTCACCTTGGATGTGGATTCCTACGCTTTATTTTGCAGAAGGAATACCCTATTTTATCGTTAATAACATTTCGGTAACCATGTTTACAAAGATGGGAGTGCCCAATGGCGCAATGGCACTTTTCACCAGTTTGCTCTATCTTCCATGGGCCATCAAACCGCTATGGAGCCCCTTTGTAGACATTTTAAAAACAAAACGCTGGTGGATTCTATCCATGCAAATCCTCATGAGTGTGACCTTTATCCTCACCACGCTGAGTATTCCACACCCTGATGCTGCAACCATTGCATCACAGACAACACCCATCTCGCTCTTCACGTTCACATTAATCTTGTTCATTGTAACGGCCTTTGCTTCGGCTACGCACGATATTGCAGCCGATGGCTTTTACATGTTGGCACTCGATCAGCAACAACAAAGTTTCTTTGTGGGCATCAGAAGTACCTTCTATCGCCTTTCCTCTATCTTCGGGCAAGGTGTTTTGGTCTATATTGCAGGCTACATTGAGCGTACTTCCCATAATATCCCGCTCTCGTGGACACTCACTATGGCTATTACATCCGTGATTTTCACCCTTGTAAGCCTTTACCACACGTTTGTTCTTCCAAAGCCAAAAGCCGACGGGATACGTCATATAGAGGAGTGTCAACAGCAGCAAGCACAAGCTATTTGGAAAGAGTTTGCACGTACCTTTGTTACATTCATACGCAAACCCGGCGTGCTTTTGGCCATCGTTTTCATGCTGCTTTATCGACTTCCTGAGGCCTTTTTGCTCAAAATGGTTAATCCTTTTTTACTTGATTCTCAGCCCAAAGGTGGTTTGGCTTTAGCAACCGACGAAGTAGGTGTTATCTATGGAACCATCGGTGTGTTCTTCCTTACATTGGGAGGCATCATTGGTGGTGTGGCATCTTCACGCTGGGGGTTGAAGAAAGCATTATGGCCCATGGCGCTTTTTATGACCCTTCCTTGTGCCACCTTCGTTTATATGAGCATGTTCCATCCCACAAATGTAGTGATAATCAGTACCTGTGTCGCCATCGAACAATTTGGCTATGGCTTTGGCTTTACGGCTTATATGCTCTACATGATGTATTTCTCTGAAGGCGAATTTACAACGGCTCATTATGCCATCTGCACGGCCTTCATGGCTTTAAGCATGATGATTCCAGGCATGTTTGCTGGCTATCTGCAAGAATGGTTGGGCTATGAAGGTTTCTTTTGGATGGTAATGGTTTGCTGTGTTGCCACAGTTGCTGTGACCATTGTAGTGAGAAAAGAAATCAATGCAAACTATGGTCGGAAAACAGTGGAGAAAGTTTAGATGAAAAAATTTGTCTTCTCCCTCGCAATAGGCCTTTGCTTGACCGGTTTCTTAAACGCGAAAGTGAAAACAGGCTTAGAAGTTTTAAAACAACAAAACTTCAAGATTTTAGACGGAAAACGTGTGGGGTTAGTCACCAACCCCACAGGTGTGGACGACGCACTGCGCTCAACCGTAGACATTCTGCATGCCGCTAAGAACGTCAAATTAGTGGCATTGTTTGGTCCCGAACATGGCGTTCGCGGCAATGCACACGCAGGAGACCATGTAGGGAATGGCAAAGATGCACAAACAGGCTTGCCCATCTATTCACTATATGGTGCAAATCGCGAACCATCTGATGAAATGCTGAAAGATATTGACGTGCTGGTTTACGACATTCAAGATATTGGTTGCCGCTCGTTTACCTATATCAGCACCTTAGGAAACATCATGAAAGCTGCGGCGAAGCACAATATACAAGTGGTTGTTTTAGATCGTCCCAACCCCTTAGGAGGATTGAAGGTTGAAGGAAATGTTACGGATGATGACTGCATTTCATTTGTAAGTGCATTTAAAATTCCTTACATCTATGGGCTCACTGTGGGTGAGTTGGCACTACTCTTGAATGGCGAGCACATGTTAGGAAATCCCTGTTCGCTTGAAGTTGTGAAAATGAAAGGCTGGAAAAGGAAGATGAACTATGCTGCTACAAAATTAAAATGGGTGGCAGCCTCACCACACATTCCACAAGCAGAGATTGCTCCTTTCTATGCGATATCAGGCATCGTGGGCGAGTTAGACAGCTTAAATATTGGTGTTGGTTACACGCTTCCGTTCCAAGTGTTTGGCGCACCATGGATGGATGCCGATGCATTAACCGCGCGAATGAATGCACTCCATCTGCCGGGCTATTGTTTCCGACCGATATACTATGCGCCGTTTTACAGCAAATTCAAAGGTCAACAAGTGCAGGGCGTACAGGTTTACATCACAGATTACACGCGTGCGCAGCTCTGCGACGTGCAGTTTTATGTGCTGCAAGAACTTTATAAGTTGAATCCTTCTCATGATATTTTGAACGAATCGGGCAATCGAACCGATATGTTTAACAAGGTTTGCGGCTCCAAAAAGATTAGAGAATTATTCTTAAAACATCATCAATGGAGCGATGTTCAGCCTTATTGGACAAAAGATGTGGAGGCATTCAAGAAACTTTCTAAGAAATATTACCTTTATAAATAAAACAAATGGCTACACAAAAAACAAGTCGAATTGAGGCGGTTGATATTCTAAGAGGTATCACTATCGCAGGGATGATTTTAGTAAATAATCCGGGTGGACAGCCTGTCTACACGCCTTTGGAACATGCTGAATGGTTTGGATTGACACCAACCGATTTGGTTTTTCCATTCTTTATGTTTATCATGGGCATCACAACCTATCTCTCCTTACGCAAATATGACTTTGAATGGTCATGGCCTTGCGCAAAGAAAATCATCAAACGCGGCATGCTTCTCTATGTCATTGGTATTGCCATTAGCTGGCTGATGATGTTTTGTCGAGGTCTGTTTAATGAAGATTACGCTGCACTTCCTTTCTTCTCCCATTTATTTGCAGCAGCCAATGTCTTTGACCATATCCGCTTGGTAGGTGTATTCCCGCGTTTAGCATTCTGCTATGTGTTTGCCTCCGTCGTGGCACTCAGTGTCAAGCACCGATTCATTCCATGGCTGATTGCAGCTGTTTTTATCGGTTATTTCGTGGTGTTATGTTTAGGAAATGGTTTTGCACACGATGCATCCAACATCTGTAATGTGATAGACGAGGCTATCTTAGGTCGTCAACATCTTTATAAATGGGATATTCCTGACCCCGAAGGACTATTGAGTTCATTGCCCGCTTTAGGCCATGTGCTGATTGGATTTTGCGTGGGACGCGTTGTGATGTCAGCAACCTCGCTCAATGATAAGATTGAAAAGCTCTTCATCTATGGTGCAGTGCTCACCTTCTTGGGCTTTTTATTGAGTTATGGTTGCCCCATCAGTAAAAAACTTTGGACACCCACTTTTGCACTTGTCACTTGTGGATTGGCCTCCACAACCTTAGCCCTGTTGAGCTGGGTGATTGACAAACAAGGTATCAAGAGCCGTGCCATTACCTTCTTTAGAGTGTTTGGTGTCAATCCTTTGGCACTCTATGTGTGGGCCGACTTGTTGCTCATTCCTCTTTCTATCGCCTCCATTCGTGGCGTAACCTTGCAGGGATGGCTCTTTACGGATGTGATGCAACCCTGCATAGGCACGCAGAATGCTGCTTTGGTATGGGCATTGCTGTTTGTGGCTTTCACTTGGATTTGCGGTTATTATCTTTATAAGAAACATATATTTATTAAACTATGATATTATTAGCTGATAGTGGATCGACCAAAACCGATTGGTGCTTGGTGGATCATGGTAAGGTAGTGGCTACCGTAAAAACAGCCGGAACAAACCCTTTCTTCCAAACAACGGAGGAGATTGCAAATGAATTGGCAACGAATTTACTACCACATCTGCCCACGAAGAATCTTGAAGAAGTGTACTTTTATGGAGCGGGTTGCACCAAAGAAAAGAGTCCCATCGTGGCTGATGCACTACATCAACAACTCAACATTACTGGTGTTTGCGAAGTGGCAACAGACATGTTGGCTGCTGCACGTAGCTTATGTGGCCATCATCCAGGCATTGCTTGCATCTTAGGTACAGGCAGTAACTCGTGTGCTTACGACGGAAAAGACATTGTAGCCAACGTTTCTCCGCTCGGCTTTATTTTAGGAGATGAAGGGAGCGGTGCCGTCTTGGGTAGAACATTAGTAGGTGATGTGCTTAAAAACCAATTGCCACAAGACATCATCGATGCATTCCATACCGAATACTCGCTGACCAATGCCGAATTTATTGACCGCGTATATCGTCAGAAATTTCCCAACCGCTTCTTAGCAAGTTTCGTACCTTTCTTGTCAAAATACCTCGACAACCAAGCTGTCTTCGATTTAGTAGAAAGCAATTTCCGTCGTTTCTTAGTGCGGAATGTCAAACAATATGCGGGCTGGGAACAACTGCCTATTGGTTTTGTTGGCTCTATTGCACACTATTTCCAAGCACCATTGACAAAGGCTTTGCAAGCGGAGCAGATGATGATGGGCAAGATTATCCAAGCGCCGATGGAAGGACTTATTGCATACCACACAACAAATGAATAATCGATATGGCATTCGTTAAAATATCAGAACAACCCTCTCTCTACGACCATTTAGAGGAAAAGAGCATTCATGAGTTGTTGGTTGACATCAACCAAGAGGATCAAAAGGTTGCATTGGCGGTGGAAAAGGCCATTCCCCAGATAGAAAAATTAGTGGAAGCTGTGGTTCCGAGAATGCAAAAAGGTGGACGACTCTTTTATATGGGTGCAGGAACCAGTGGCCGTTTAGGTGTGCTTGATGCTTCAGAGATACCTCCAACCTTTGGTGTTCCGCCCACGCATATTATTGGTTTGATTGCAGGTGGAGACACCGCTTTGCGCAATGCAGTTGAAAATGCTGAAGACGATGAATATCGTGGGTGGGAGGAATTAGAGGCTTTCCACATTGGAAAGCTCGACACAGTGGTAGGTATCGCAGCGTCGGGCACCACGCCCTATGTCGTAGGAGCATTGAAACAAGCTCGTCAACATGGTATGCTCACGGGCTGTATCACCAGCAACCCCGACTCGCCCATGGCCGAAGCGTGTGATATTCCTATTGAGATGATTGTCGGTCCCGAATTTGTTACGGGTAGTTCACGCATGAAATCAGGAACCGGACAAAAACTCATTCTCAACATGATTTCCACCAGTATCATGATTAAGTTGGGACGTGTGAAAGGCAATCGAATGGTGAACATGCAACTGACCAACAAAAAACTCATCGACAGAGGCACACGTATGCTCGTTGATGAATTAGGTCTTGACTACGACCATGCAAAACGATTGCTTCTCATGTATGGCTCAGTGAAAAAAGCGATGGAGCAAGTGCGCCACGAAAATCAGGTATAGCGTTTTATTCTTAAACGAGCTTGAGACAAGAACGTTTTCTAAAAAGTTGGTCATCCCGCTATTATTTTGCAACACTATAGTTGGAATCAATGATTTACAAAACACCTATTCGCTCAGCCCTCAGCCTTTCGCCCAGCTCTTTTTGTTCTATTAGAAAAGGTTTTATTGCTTGCAGTAACGCTGCGAGTAACATTCCTTAAGATTTAGTGCTTGCAGTAACGCTGCAAGTAACATTTCTTAAGGTTTAACGCTTGCAGTAACGCTGCGAGCATTATTTTTTATGTTTTGACGCTTGCAATAACGCTGCGAGCGTTATTTTTTATGTTTTGACGCTTGCAGTAGCACTGCGAGCATTATTTTTTATGTTTTGACGCTTGCAGTAACGCTGCGAGCATTATTTTTTATGGTTTGACGCTTGCAGTAACGCTGCGAGCGTTATTTTTTATGGTTTGACGCTTGCAGTAGCACTGCGAGCATTATTTCTTATGTCTTGGCGCTTGCAGTCCTACTGCGAGCGTTATTAATGAAAGCGTCAACCGGCAAGTGAAATATTACGAATGATGGTAGTGTCTAAAAAGGTGTGTAAGCTCGACATAATTCTTATCTTTGCATTAAGTAATAAAAAACAACAAGAATATGGAACTTACACAAGGACAAATTTCGGAAATTATTTCGAATTACACAAGTAGCAGTGA
>ERZ772807.226-NODE-226-length-37518-cov-6.557483_pt1 | contig 37518 bp, 23 predicted proteins | sample MGYA00511472_ERZ772807 | MGnify/ENA primary metagenome ERZ772807 (study PRJEB29015, sample SAMEA2737947) | human oral metagenome | biome: human oral; feature: human-associated habitat; material: dental | place: China | collected 2039 ... | reverse complement strand
GCCCGCCGATCTCATCGGTCAGCCCGAGGCCGACCGAGTGCCCGAGCGCGTCGCCGATCGCCTGGAGGCCCCGGAGGACGCCGGCTGTTCGGAGGGCTGAGCGTCCCGGCGGCGGGTTGTCCGAATCTGTTGCAAAGGCCCGGATTCCGCCGGGATGCGCGAAGAGGGTCGTTGATATTCCGCGCTTTCCTCCGCCGTCGGTCCCGCCGCGGAGCGCCTTTGCAACAGATTCGGACATGCCCCCGCCCAGGCGAGTCCCAGGAGCCCCATTCGTCCCACCGCACCCGTCTCCGGATCAGCGAACCCGAATAATAGGCGGCGACAGTCCACTAGGGTATGCACGGGCGCCCGTTCGGCCGGCGCCCGATCCCGTACGAAGGAAGAACTATGCGAATCGGCGTCCCCGCAGAGATCAAGAACAACGAGTTCCGCGTCGCCATCACCCCCTCCGGCGTCCACGCGCTCACCCGCCGCGGGCACGAGGTCACCGTGCAGGCGGGGGCCGGGGCGGGCTCGGGGATCGACGACGGGGAGTACGCCGCCGCCGGGGCCGCCATCGGTGATGACGTCGAGGCCCTGTGGGCCGACTCCGAGATGATCCTCAAGGTCAAGGAGCCCGTCGAGAGCGAGTACCGCTTCCTGCGCCCCGGCCTGGTCCTGTTCACCTACCTGCACCTGGCCGCCGCCGTTGCGATCTCATCCGCCGCCCTGAGCGGGTGCGTCATCAACTCGCCCTCCTCCAGCCCCTCTTCCACCGAGTCCTCTAGCCCCGCAGCCGCCGCCTCGCCCGAGGCATCCGGTTCTTCGACGAGTTCCGACCAGAAGACGGACGCTTCCGCGCCCTTCACGATCAACGATTCCAGCACCAAGGTGCGCATTCCGGACGGAACCACGAAGGTGGTGATCAACGGATCCAACCTCGAGGTTGACGGCGACGACGTCACCGAGATCACCGTCAGTGGTTCCAACAACCACATCGATGTGGATTCTGTTCAGCACGTGAGCTTCACGGGCTCCAACAACGTCATCGAATACGACAACGGAAACCCTCCCCACGTCATGAGCGATACCGGAACGAATAACACCGTCACGAACAACTGACGAACACTATCCGGGGGCCGCGCGATGCGCGGCCCCCGGATAGTACGACGATTGGGGCGCGCAGGAAGCTGCGCGCCCCAATCCGTTGCAGTGCTCAGGCGTTGGCCTTGCGGTAGGCCTCAACAATCGGGGCGGGGATGCGCCCACGGTCCGAGACCTGATGTCCCTCGGCGAGAGCCCACGCACGAATCTTCGCGTTCTCGAGACGCTGCGTCGGGTTTCCTGCGTTACCGCGGCGGCGAGTGGAGCCGGTCTTGCGCCCGGCCTTGATGTAGGGCTGGATGGCCTCGGCGAACTCCTCAAAGTGCTCGCGGCTCAGATCGATCTCATACGACGCGCCATTGAATGCGAATCGGACGGTCTGATCGGCAGGCGAGCCATCGAAATCATCGACAACTTCCACAATCTTCGTCGTCTTCTTCATGTATTCACTCCTTCATGCGTTCCAAGAATTCCAGATCCCTATCAACATGGAATTCAATGAAATCAGATTAACGCAATTCACCACATCTTTCTCATCATCCCATTCACGCACCGAACGTGAGTTACGCTGCACTGATTTCTAGCTGTGGGTAATTGAAAGTTATACTCGTAGCCGCCCACGAGGTCGTCATCGGCCTCGCCGGTGAGAAGCACGACACGAGGAGAAGCAGTGAGCCGAGCACACCACCCCCGAGCAGCAGCCTGGGAACTCTACTTCACGGCGACCGCGCGCCTCACCGAACGCATCGAAGCGGCACTCAAGGGCCAGGCAGGACTCTCCATGCCCGAATATTCCGTCCTGCTCATGACCGACCGCGCGGGAGAAGAGGGAATCCGCCCCTCCGTGCTGGCCCATCGGGTCGTCTTCTCGCGTTCGCGCCTCACCCACACGATGAAGCGCCTCGAATCACGCGGGCTCATCGAGCGACGCCCCTGTCAGGGCGACGGGCGCGGCGGCCTCGTCTTCCTCACGCTCGACGGAAAGACTCTCTTCGACAAGGCTGCGCTCATCCAGCGCGCCGTCATCCGACGCCTGTTCCTCGACGACATCACACCCGAGGAGGTGTCCACGCTCACCTCTCTTTTCACCAGGGTCAGCGCGCGCCTCGACGACGATTCACTGTGCTGAGCCACACCCGCCGCCTCGCCGCAGCCACCGTCGCCACCGGCATCATTGCCGGCCTCGTCGGCCTGGCGTGCATTCACCTGCTGCATTGGATCCAGGCGCTGGCCTGGAACATGCATTCGGGCACGCTCCTGCAGGCCGTGAGCGCCGCCTCCCCCGCTCGCCGCGTCGCAGTCCTCGCCCTGGCCGGAACGATCGGCGCACTGTCCTGGTTCTTCCTCTTCCGGCGCAACCAGACGATCACGTCGGTCGGTGCCGCGGTGGGGGGCACGCCGATGCCTCCTCTTCGGGCCGTGTGGCACGCCCTCACCCAGATCGTCATCGTCGGCCTCGGGGCCTCGGTCGGACGCGAGGTCGCCCCCCGAGAGATGGCCGCAGCGCTCTGCGCCGCGGCGGCCGACCGGCTCGGCCTGTGCGCGCAGGACCGCAGGATCATCGTCGCCTGCGGGGCGGGCGCGGGACTGGCGGCCGTGTACTCAATTCCGCTGTCGGGAGCCATCTACACCCTTGAGATCCTCCTCGTCTCCCGATCCGCGCGCGCCGTCGCACCCGCCCTCGTCAGTTCCTCCATCGCAGTCCTCATCTCGACGGGTTTCACCAGGCCCGCCTTCTTCTACTCGCTTCCTCCCCTCACCCCGTCCCTGTCTCTCACGGTGTTCGGGGCGCTCATCGGTCCGCTCCTGGGGGCGGCCGGGTGGGCGTTTCGCCAGGTGGTCGCCTCCCTCGGTTCGGCTCGCCCGCGCGACTGGCGCCTCCTCGTCGCCATGCCGCTCTGCTTCACTCTCGTCGGCCTCGTCTCGACCCGGGTGCCCTCGGTGCTCGGAAACGGGCAGGCCAGCGCCCAAACCCAGTTCGACGCCGTCTGGGCCGCAGGAGCCGGCATCGCCCTCACCGCGCTCGTCCTCGTTGCCAAGACCGCCACAACCCTCGCGACGATTCGCTCCGGCGGCTGGGGCGGCGTCCTGACTCCCGCGGTCGCCTTGGGGGCGGGTCTCGGGGCACTCATCGGACTGCCCTGGGCGGCCGCATGGCCGGGGTCACAGGTCGCGGCCTTCGCGTTCCTGGGCGCGGCAGCCTTCCTCGGCGCGTCCATGAAGGCCCCCTTCACCGGCCTCATCCTGGTCATCGAGTTCACCGGCGAGGGCGCCACGATCCTCGTACCCGCGGTTCTCGCGGTCGGGGGCGCCACCGCAGCTGCCAGCTGGCTTGCCCGCCGGTACTCCCGGGGAAAGCCCGCCGCGAGCTAAACACCCGGATCCCCGGTTCACGGACGAGTCCGGGCGGTGAGGAGGCCTCGCGGACCTCCGTCAGTCGACCGATGCCTCTTCCCCCCTCGTCGTGGTCATATCTGCGCGAGCGCCTGTTCCAGATCCGCGATCAGGTCCCCTGCGTCCTCCAGGCCCACCGCCAGGCGCAGCAGCGTCCCGGGCACCCCGCCCACGCCGCCCGCACGCGTCGAGTGCGTCATGATCGCAGGATGCTCGATGAGGGACTCCGGAGCGCCCAGCGACGCCGCCAGCGCGAAGAGGCGCGTACGCGTCGACAGGCCGATGGCCGCCTCCTCGGTGGCCACCTGGAAGGAGAGCACCCCGCCCACGCCTCGCGGATTCTGGCGCTGCGCAATCCCGTGACCCGGGTCCGAGGCCAGGCCCGGGTAGTGCACGGAGGCGACCTTGGGGTGCTCGGCCAGGTACTCGGCGACCCTCTGCGCATTCTCGCAGTGTCGCTCGACGCGCAGAGCGAGCGTCTTCAGGCCCCGGTGCGCCAGGTAGGTATCCCGCGGGGAGGGCACGTGCCCGAGCGTCATCTGCAGCTTGACCGCCTCCGCGGCCGCATCCGCCTCGTCGAAGAAGGGGGTGACGTGGGCGGGGAGCGTCAGGCCATCGCGCAGCACGAAAGCCCCTCCCACGACGTCCGAGTGCCCGGCCACGTACTTCGTGGTCGAGTGCACCACGGCGTCCGCTCCCAGGTCGAGGGGACGCTGCAGAACAGGGGTCGCGAAGGTGTTATCGACCACCAGCAGGCCGCCCACCTCGTGCGTCAGCTCCGCGATGGCGGCGATGTCGGTCACCGTGAGAAACGGGTTCGACGGGGTTTCCACCCAGACGATCTGGGGGCGCGCCCTCCGAATCGCGCGCGCCGCCACGTCCACGTCGGTCAGATCCACCGACTCCGATGCGATGCCCTCGGCGGGTTTGATGACGCTGAGCAGCTTGTGCGTGCCCCCGTACACGTCGGTCGAGTGCACGATCCGATCCCCCGGCCTGGCCAGCAGGCGAATGAGCGTGTCTTCCGCGCTCATTCCGGAGGGGAAGGCGAAGCCGTTCCGGGCGCCTTCCAGGGCCGCGATTGCCCCCGCGAAGGCGTTGGTCGTCGGGTTAGCGCAGCGGCCGTACTCGTAGCCGTCGCGCAGCTGCCCGGGCCGGTCTTGAACGTGGGTGGAGGCGACGTGGATCGGGGGGACGACGTCGCCGGTCACCGGATCCGGGGCACAGCCGACGTGGATGGCCAGCGTTGCAAGGTCGTGACAGTCGGGGGAGTCCATGCCCTCACGCTACGAGGCCGTCGGCCCCCGCGCCGGATCGGTTCGTTCGCCGGTCGATTGTGACAGCGGAGGGTCGGCGCGCACGCCCTAGATCCAGCCGGCTAGCGCGATGCGCGCCTGTTCCTCCAGGGCGCTCACGGCCCCATCCGACGCGTTCGCCCACGGCACGTAGTGGTAGTGCCCGCCCCCCGCCTCGGTGAAGGTCTCGCGGTTGAGCTGGTCGATCTCCTCCAGCGTCTCCAGGCAGTCGGCCGTAAACCCCGGACATATGACATCGACGCGGGGGCAGTGTTCGCTCCCGAACCTCGCCATTTCCTCGATTGTTTGCGGCCCCAGCCACTCGGCGCGGCCGAAGACGCTCTGGAATGTCGTCGTGAGCGTCCCCATCGGCAGACCGAGCCGAGCTTCGAGGGCCGCCACGGTCCGACGGCATTCGGCGCGGTAAGGGTCGCCCGCCCGATCCATCGCCACGGGAATCGAGTGGAAGGAGACGACCACGCGCTCCCCCGCCAGGAAGTTCGGGCGCCCCTCGCGCTCCCAGTGGGCCTCAAGCGCGACGGCGAGCGCGTCGATGTAGGCGGGCGAGGCTGGGAACGAGCGGTGCAGGCGCATCTCGAATCCGTCTCGGTTGCGTCCGATCCAGGCGCACACGGCGTCGTTGATCGACGCGACCGTCGTCGCCGAATAATGGGGGTAGGCAGGAAGCACGGCCACGCGGCGCACGCCCTGGGCGTGCAGGCGATCCAGCGCGGCGCCGATCGAGAGCTGACCGTAGCGCATGGCGACCTCCACCCGCACGCCGGGAAGGCGCTCGCCAAGGAGGCGCGCCTGCTCACGGGTGTAGTGCATGAGGGGCGAGCCCTGCTCCAGCCAGATGCTGCGGTACTTGCGGGACACCTCGCGGGGGCGCACCCGCAGGATGATTCCTTCGAGGATCGGCTTCCACAGGAGCGGGTTCATCTCGATGACGCGCCGGTCGGAGAGGAACTCGCGGAGGAAGGCGCGGACCGGTCCGGGCTCGGGGGCGCTCGGGGTTCCAAGGTTGACCAGGACGAGGGCGACGGCGTCGTCGGCGTGGGAGGGCGCGGGGGCGGCGAGGGAGGCCTCGGTGACCTCGGGGTCCTGGGAGTTCATCACGCCTCCAGCGTAGTGATCGCGCTCCCCCGTGTCGCTGACGGGGTGTCACCTCCGCCCACGGGTGGAGCGCGGGTGAGCGCCTGGACGAGCGTGCGGGGGCGGGGCACGCCGGCCCTCCCGGTTTGCCCCGCGGGAGCCGATCCCTCAACGGGACCGGGGTGTCCCGCCTTTTAGGCGGGACACCCCGGTGCTGCGGCGAGCCGGGCAGGCTCGCGTCCTCCGCGTGAAGGGGTAGGCTCAGGCCTGGCCGTTTTGCGAACGGATGAACCAGGCCTGCTGCTCAAGGCGACGAATGTAGTCGTTGAGGATGTCTGCGGAGGCCGAATCCTCGGCGTCGACCTTCTCGTGGACGTCGCGCATGGTGGCGACGGCGGCGTTGATCGCGGCGACGGCGAGCTCCTCGGCGTCGTCCGTCTTGATGATCGTCTCGGGCACGGTGGGCAGGGTGTTGCGCTGCGCCACGACCTCGGGCAGGCCGTTGGGGACGGCCTGCATGGCGCGCATGCGCTCGGCGACCTCGTCGGAGGCCTCGCGTGCGATGCCAACGACATCGTCGAGGAAGAGGTGCAGCGAACGGAATCCGTCGCCCGTGATGTTCCAGTGCAGCTGCTTGCCCACGAGGGACAGCGCCGTCACGTCGGTGAGGACCTTCTGCAGGTTGCCTGCGAGGACGTCGGAAGCTTTGAAACCAGTGGACTCAACGGTCATGTTGATTCTCCTTCGCTCGTGTTGTTACGTGGCGGGCTTACCCTCGTGGGGCCGCCTCTCGGTCACATCCATCTTGGTCCTTTGGTCCCGTATTTTCTAGTCCTAACTCGCCGTTCGTTGCCTGTTTCACGGCGCGGCCACTTCCGGGAATAAAACACCGAAAGCGCGCGTTTCACAACCGTTGGCTCACGCGCGACAGGTGGGTAGGAGTGCCTTACCAATCTTGGTCGAGGCCGCGGTTACCTCACGCTCCCGTCCGCCCCGGCGGGCCACGGCTGACCCGCAACTGGGCCGGGCCTCGACACTCGCATCCGACCATGCGCGGGGAGAAGACGGAGAAAACACACGAGCGCCCACCCCGATCGGGGTGGGCGCATCCGAGCCGCCTGTGGGAATCGAACCCACGACCTATTCATTACGAGTGAATCGCTCTGCCGACTGAGCTAAGGCGGCCGCGCCTGCCGTTCCACCGTCTCCGGGGCGCGCAGGCAACGGCACAACTGTACTGGAATGTGTGCCGCGAGCGCAAACCAGGACACCCCCCCTGAGGGATGTCGTGGGTCACGCAGCTATTGGCACATGAGACCGTCGGAGGGGACGGTGCCCTTGACCAGGTAGTCTTCGACGGCCCGCACGACGCACGGGTTCGCGCCGCGCCGGTATGCCGTGTGATTCCACCCTTCGACCGACACGAGGACGCCGCTGGCCAGCTGACCGGAGAGCCCCTGGGCCATCGAGTACGGGGTGGCCGGGTCGTGGGTCGTCCCGATGACGACGATGGGCGCCGCCCCCTGCGCGGTGATGCGCGAGCGCGGGGCGTGGCGCGTGGGCCACGCTTCGAGGGCCGCCGACGGGTAGCCCACGTACTTGCCGAGGATCCGCAGGTCCTTCTTGAGGGAGTCCACCTCGGCGGCCCACTGCTCGCTGTTTCCCTCGGGCGCGTAGTCGAGGTTGTTGATCGCATTGATCGCGTCGAAAGAGTTGTCCTCGTAGGTGCCGTCTTCGTTGCGCGAGTTGAGCGTGTCGGCGATGGCGAGCATGGCGCTTCCGTCGCCGCTGCGCCACGCGGAGGCAAAGGCCTGGGTGAGCTGAGGCCACCACTGCGTGTTGTACATGGCTCCGGTCATGGCGGTCATGGCCAGGTTCTCCGTCAGGGGGCGATTCGGGTTCGACGTGCGCAGCGGCTTGTCCTGCAGAGAGTCCAGGAAGGAACGGACCGTTTCGATCCCCTCGTCGCGACTGCGTCCCATCGGGCACGAGGCCTGGGTGGCACAGTCGCTGATCCACTGTTGGAGGGAAGCATCCAGGCCCCGCATCTGCAGGGCCGCGACCTCATTGACGCTGAGGGAGGGATCGAGGGCGCCATCGAGGACGAAGCGGCCGACCCGCTCGGGGAAGAGCCCGGCGTAGGTGGCCCCCAGGAAGGTGCCGTAGGAGTATCCGAGGAGGTTGAGGGTGTCCTGACCGAGGACGGCACGCACCATGTCGAAGTCGCGCGCCGCGCTGACGGTGTCGATGTGTTCGAAGAGGCTACCGGAACGCTCCTTACATCCGGCGGCGAGGGTGCGCGAGTCCTCCTGGGCCGCTTCGATGGCCGACTGGGGGGACTCATCCCCGGTGTCGGTCGCGTCGTCCTCGCCCGCGTTGCGCTTATCCTTCTCGTCGTCGCTCAGGCAAAAGACGGGGGTGGAGTCGCCCACCCCGCGCGGATCGAGGGCGATGATGTCGTAGGCGTTGACGACGGATTCACCCAGCCCCTGGCCCGCGTAGTACGGAAGAGCAGAGACGACCGCACCGCCGGGCCCGCCCGGGTTGATGAACAGGGCGGGAGCGTTCTTGGAGCCGGAGCGGTGGACGGCGAGGGCCAACGAGATCTGGTTGCCGTCGGGCTGCGCCCAGTCGAGGGGCGCCTTCAGGAAGGCGCACTGGTACTCACTGGAGTCGGAGGAGTCCACCCCCTGGAAGGAGCCGAAGGTACCGGATGCGCACGCGCCCCACGTGATGGTCTGCTCGTAGTACGCCTGAGTCGATCCGGATTGCACCGGGATCGGAGGCGCCGACGACGTGGCCGTCGTTGCCGGAACGGGTCCCCTGTGCTGAGTCCCGTAGTAGCCGAGGATGGTCAGGACGATCGCGACGACGGCGAGGATCGCGACGACGGCGGCCGCGATGGAGCGTGTCTTCATGGCCCCGATTGTAACGGAGATTGCGGGGGTTAGTTTTACGCCTGGGGCCGCAGGGAGATCGCCATGTCCTCCAGGACGAGGAGCGTGTTTCCGTTCGACTTCAGCCGACGCCGCGCCGTCTCAATGTGGTCGACGCGGCTCAGCGTCTGGCGGGGAGTCGACTCGTCCGCGATCGAACGAACCAGGTCCGCCAGGTCCGTGTTGATGAGTTCTCCGTCTCCGCCCACCTGCGTCATGAGGACGTCGCGGTAGATGGCGAGCAGGTCGATGAGGGCGCGGTCGATCGCGTCCGTGAGCGCGCGCTTGGAGCGGCGCTTCTGGTCCTCCTCGAGCTGGCGGATGAGGGTGCGCGAGGCCTTGGTGGCGCGCTCGTCCTCCTCCATCCCGAGCTGGCGCAGGAGCTCCGCTTTCTCGCGCGCGTTGCGCTCGCTGACCTGCGCGTCGGCCTGAGCCTTGGCGGTCTCCAGGAGCCGGTCGGCGGCGAGCACCGCCTCTCCGACGCTTCGTACCGAGACGGGGGCCGTGACGATGGCGCGCCTGCGCGCTCGCATCTCGGGGTCGGCGGCCAGCGCTCGGGCGAGGCCGATGTGGGATTGGGCGGCTCGCGCGGCCTCGAGGGCGACCTCGGGGGTGGCCACGCCCTCGCGCACGAGGAGGTCCGCGACCGCGTTGGCGGTGGGGATGCGGAGGCCGAGGTGGCGGCACCTCGACCGGATCGTGGCGATCATGTCCTCCGGGCTGGGGGCGCACAGGAGCCAGACCGTGTGCTCGGGGGGTTCTTCAATGGCCTTGAGCAGGGCGTTCGCCCCCGCTTCACCCAGGCGATCCGCGTCCTCGACGACGATCACGCGCCACAGCCCCTGGGAGGGGGACGACTGGGCCTGGAGGACCAGGGAACGCGCGGTCTCAACGTTGATGATCGAGGTCTCCGTCGCGGCGAAGAGAACGTCCGCATTGGTGCGCCCCATGGTCGTGCGACACCCCGGGCACGTTCCGCAGCCGACCTCCTCGCCGGTGCACTGCAGGGCCGCCGCGAAGGCTCGCGCGGCCACGGATCGTCCGGATCCCGGGGGGCCGGTGATGAGCCACGCGTGGCTCATCGAGCGAGCGTCCTCCTGGGCGGCCGAACCCGCCCTGGAAGCCACGATCGCGCGCGCGCTGGCCGCGGCCTCGCTGAGCTTAGCGACCGCATCGCCTTGTCCGACCAGGGAGGACCAGACGCTCATCATTCATCCCACAGGGCGCCCTGGGATTCCCCGAGGGCGCCGACCATGGTCGCGGGCTTGCGGGAGGAGGGCATCTCGCCGCCTCCCGTGCGCGGGGAGCGGGCGGCGTCGGGTGCCGACTCCCCCGCGCTCCTCGCGGCTTCCGCGGATACGTCCGCGGCCTCGTCAATGGTGACCGAGCCGCCTTCGAAGCGTTCGACGAGGACCCCGCGGATCTCGGAGAATACCTCCTCGACGGTGCCGACGGCGTCGATGACGACGATGCGATCCGGCTCCGCGTCGGCCAGGCGCAGGTACTCGTGCCGCACGCGCTCGTGGAAGTCCATGGACTCGCGCTCCATGCGGTCCGGGGCGTCGGTGTGGCGTCGTAGCCCCACCTCGGGCGGCAGGTCCAGGAGGAAGGTCAGGGAGGGGTAGAGGCCGCGCGTCGCCCAGGCCGACAGGGATGAGATCTCATCGACGCCGAGGGATCGCGCCGCGCCCTGGTAGGCCAGGGAGGAGTCGATGTAGCGGTCCCCCAGCACGACGGCGCCGCGCTCGAGGGCGGGGGCCACGACCGTGGTCACGTGGTAGGCACGGTCCGCCGCATACAGGAGCGCCTCGGTGCGCGCATCCACGTCCTCTGGCCCGTTTTGCACCAGGCGACGGATCTCCGCCCCCAGCTCGGTGCCGCCCGGCTCGCGGGTGACAACGACCTCGCGGCCGCGCCTCGCGAACCAGTCGCGCACCGCCAGGATCTGCGTGGACTTGCCGGAGCCGTCGCCGCCCTCGAAAGTGATGAACACTCCTCGCGCTGCCATCGTCATTCCTTCGTCGCCGCCTGCTTCGTGGCGCTCGTCTTTCGGGCGGCGGGTTTCTTCGCCGCCGTTTTCTTCTTCGTCGTCGTCTTCTTTGCCGCCGTCTTCTTTGCCGCCGTCTTGCGCGCGCGCTTGGGGGCGGGCCCCTTGGCTCGCTTGTCGGCCAGGAGCTCGTAGGCGCGTTCGGCGGTGAGGTCGTCGACCGTTTCCGCCCGCGGGACGGTCACGTTCGTCTCGCCGTCGGTCACGTAGGGGCCGAAACGCCCGTCCTTGACGGTGACCTTCTTGCCGGAGATCGGGTCCTCGCCGAACTCGCGCAGCGGCGGCCGGGCCACGCCTCGGCCCCGAGTCTTGGGCTGGGCGTAGATTGCCAGGGCCTGCTCGAGCGTGATCGTCAGGAGCTGGTCCTCGCTGGCCAGGGTGCGCGAATCCGTCCCCTTCTTCAGGTAGGGGCCGTAGCGGCCGTTCTGCGCGGTGATCGTCTCGCCCGAGGCCGGGTCAACCCCCACCTCGCGCGGCAGGGAGAGCAGCTGAAGCGCCTCGGCAAGGGTCACGGTGGAGATGTCCATCGTCTTGAACAGGGACGCTGTCCTGGGCTTGACCGCGCCCTTCTTGGCCTTCGCGCCGGCATCCCCCTCGGGCTCGGGAAGGACCTCGGTGACGTAGGGCCCGTATCGCCCGTCCTTCACGATGATCGTGTGGCCGGTGTCCGGGTCGACGCCCAGCTCGCGCCCGTCGTCGGCGGCCCGGCTAAAGAGCTGGTCGATGAGCTCGTCGGTCAGCTCGTCCGGAGCCACCTCCGGCGGAACGTTCGCGCGCGTGCCGTCGGCCTTTTCCATGTAGGGGCCGTAGCGGCCCACGCGCAGGGTCACCCCGCGCCCCAGGTCGATGGAGTTGACGGCGCGCGCGTCGATGTCGTCCCCGAGGGAGGCCACGTCGTGTCGCAGGCCTCCCGTCTCGCCCGAACCGTCGGGGCCAAAGAAGAAGCCGGAGAGGAACTCCGTTCCGTTCTCCTCCCCCGCCGCGATGCGGTCCAGGTCGCCCTCCATGGAGGCCGTGAAGTCGTAGTCCACGAGGTTCGCGAGGTTCTCTTCGAGCAGGCGCGTCACGGAGAATGCCAGCCACGTGGGGACCAGGTACTGGCCGCGGTGCGTGACGTATCCGCGGTCGCCGATCGTCTGGATGGTGGCCGCGTACGTGGAGGGGCGTCCGATGCCGAGCTCCTCCATGGTCTTCACCAGCGTGGCCTCCGTGTAGCGCCCCGGGGGCTGCGTCTCGTGCCCCTCCGGCGTCGCCTGGGTTAGGGAGGCGGCGTCGCCCTCGGCCACGTCGGGCAGGGTCTTCTCCGCGTCGCTCTTCTCCGCCTCGTATCGGCCCTGGTCGCGTCCCTCCTCGTAGGCCAGGCGGAACCCGGGGGCGGTGATGACGGTGCCCGATGCCGACGAGAGGACATCGCGGCGCTTGCCGTCAACGTCGATGCCCGTGAGCACGCGGATCGTCGCCGTGTACCCGCGCGCGTCGGCCATCTGGGAGGCAACGGTGCGCTTCCAGATCAGGTCGTACAGGGCGAGCTGCTGCTTGGACAGGGACGAGGCCACCTCGCCCGGCGTGCGGAAGTGGTCCCCGGCGGGTCGGATCGCCTCGTGGGCCTCCTGCGCGCCCTTCGACGTGGTTCCGTAGGTGCGCGGAGCCTCGGCCACGGCCTCGGCCCCGTAGAGCTGGGTGGCCTGCTCGCGGGCGGCGTGGATAGCCTGCCCCGACAGCGCGGTGGAGTCGGTACGCATGTACGTGATGTAGCCGGACTCGTAGAGGGACTGGGCGGTGCGCATGGTCGACGACGCGTTCCAGTGCAGCTTGCGCGAGGCCTCCTGCTGCAGGGTGGAGGTCGTGAAGGGGGCGGCCGGGCGGCGCCGGTAGGGCTTGCGGGTCACGGAGTCGACGACCGAGGCCGGGGCGTCGGTCAGCGCCTGCGCGTAGGAGCGGGCCGTGGCCTCGTCGAGGTGGAGCACGCCGGCCTTCGCCGCCTTCGCGCTCAGCTCGCCCTTCTCGCTAAAGTCCGAGCCCGTCGCGATCGCCGCCCCATCGACGGAGGTCACGCGGGCGCTGAAGGCCTGACCGGCGCAGGTGAAGGCCGTGTCGATCGACCAGTATTCGGCGCTCACGTGGGCCATCCGGTCGCGCTCCCTGGCGACCACGAGGCGCGTGGCCACCGACTGGACGCGACCCGCCGACAGGGACGGGCGAATCTTGCGCCACAGCAGGGGGGAGACCTCGTAGCCGTAGAGGCGGTCGAGGATGCGGCGCGTCTCTTGGGCGTCCACCAGCGCCGTGTCCAGGTCGCGCGTGTTATCCAGTGCCCGCTGGATCGCTTCCTTCGTGATCTCGTGGAAGACCATGCGTCGCACGGGCACCTTCGGCTTGAGGACCTGCAGGAGGTGCCACGCGATGGCCTCTCCCTCGCGGTCCTCATCGGTTGCCAGGAAGAGTTCGTCGGACTCCTTGAGGAGCTTCTTGAGTTCGGTGACCTTCTTCTTCTTGTCGGGGTTCACCACGTAGTAGGGCGTGAAGCCGTCGTCAACGTTGACGGCGAAGCGTCCGAAGGGCCCCTTCTTCATGTCCTTGGGTAGCTCGGAGGGCTGGGGCAGGTCGCGGATGTGACCGATCGAGGCGGTCACATGGTAGTCGGGGCCCAGGTATCCCTCGATGGTGGCAGCCTTCGCAGGAGACTCCACGATCACGAGCTTCGTCGCTGACATTGCCGTCCCTTCCCGTTCTTCCCCAGCATTTGTAGCATCCCCGCGGCTCTCTTACCCGGGGACGCACCTGGGAAGGACCTTACCGTGTCCGGCGCTCATCTGGGTACCGCAGGTGATTTCCGCGCGTCTCACGCACCGCGGGGTTGACAGCGCCGAGGCGATGTCCGATTCTCACGCGTGCGAGGACGAGGCTCGGCCCGGGCTCCCCGTGGCGTCGGGCGTCCGCTGGCTTGTGTAAGTCACCGCCGATCGTGCACAATCGTCATCGTGATTGAGAACATCCTCTCCCAGGTTCCCTTCCCCGTGTGGCTCGCGATCTTCTTCGTGGCACTCGCGCTGGCGTCGAACAGGATCAAGACGGCGATCAATCGTTCGAAGGGAGCCGCGCCCGCGCCTCGAGACGTGCGCAAGGCGGGGCAGGAAAGCGAGTGGAATGACCTCAACGAGCATCACACGCCGCACCTGCGCGGGACTCGCTCCTCGATGACGACGGACCCGACGGCGCGCCTGCTCGCCCCGTCCTTCCCCTACGCGCTGTGCAACGGAGACACGCTCAACGCGTTGAGTGTGTCCGACCCCGCGGCCACGAAGGAGATGCTCAAGCGGGACTGGGACATCACGGATAGGAAGCAGCTGCTGCGCCAGCTCTACTCGCTCCTGCGCGACGGTCATCGCGAGGACTTCGCGTTTTTGCGCAAGCGCTGCGCCAATCAGTCGTGGGCCGAGGCCGAGATCTCCCGCCTGCGCAAGACCGCGGACGTGTCGACGCAGGACTGGGAGAGGCTCTGGCAGATCCACCGTTTCCAGGCCAACGACCGCGGCCTGCAATCCCTGGAGTTCGCCGCGTGGGACTTCATCCGCGCCGCCAACCTGACCCGCGCGGGCGCGTCCGCCGGGTGGCTCAGCAAGGACGAGGCCTTCGACACCCTCGCGGCCATCAACCGCGCCCTCCAGTCCTACTATTCGTCGTGGGACGAGACCTGGGAGGCATTCCGCACCACCCGTTGGCTGTGGGCCGCCGAAGGACAGGCGCGGGAGGCCGCCAACGACCTGCACGATCGCAACCGCGGCGAGTTCCTGCTGGGCAAGAATGGCATGTGGACAGCCGTCCCGTGGGACGCCCCCTACCCCGCTCCCCGCTTCCTCCTCCTGGACGCTCTCGGGGAGATCGGCGCCCTGCGCCTCCTCTCCTCAGCCAACTGGGAGGATGCCTCGGCCTGGGAGAGGGACCTCGACACGCAGGCACGCACCCGTGCCCCCATGTCCATCGGCGGCAAGCCGATCGTCAACTAACGCACGCTCACCCCTGAGGAGTTCATCGTGTCCAACCTGCCCCACTGCGGCGAGAACCAGGCGCCCAAGCCGGGCGGCAACGGGGGTTCGGTCCACGGCGAGACGCCCCTGGTCCGCAGCAAGTCTGAGCTGACGCCGGAGCAGTACAAGCGCCAGCGCACCAACCTCATCTTCGCGGTGCTGCTCGTCGTCCTGATCCTCGTCGGCTTCTTCGCCTTCCAGTACTTCAAGGAAGCCCTGTTCGGCGCCGCAGCTCTGCCCGCCCCGGCCGCGGCATTCCTCCCGCTGCTGGCCTAGGCTCCGGCCACGCTTCCCGGCGTCCTCCCCCGCAGGCCCGACGGGGACTCCACTGACGCCACGTCATTTCCACGGAAGAGAGCACTATGAGCTACGACTACGTTCTTCACGTGTCAGATGTCGCCCGCTGGCCCGCGGCGCTGTCGAACCTCGGCAACCTCACACAACTCGGCCTGGCTCACGGGATTGCCGTCATCGTGAACGGCACTGGAGTCTACGCGCTCCAGGGCGCGAACGACTGGACTGCGCACATGAAGGCGGCGGCCCACGCTGGCGTGGACTTCTTCGCCTGCGCCAGGTCGCTGGCCAACCACGAGTTCGTCGAAGGCACGCTGCCCGAGTGGCTGGGGCAAGTGCCCGCCGCCATCCCCGCGATCCGCGAGTGGACGAAGGACGGGGCGACGTACATCAAGCCGTGACGGCTCGAAATCCCAGGATCCTCCAGGCTTCCTTCGCCCATTCCCCAAGGTTGGCATCCTACAGTAACTGTTGTCAGACAAAAGGGAGGCGGGAGTCCCGCACAGACCACCGAAGGAGCCAGGTAACGCCACCAACAGCGCGGTGATAACGCGGGAGCACTCGCCCAACCAGACGAAGGAGTCATGTGGAAGTAGTTCACTGATGTTCACGGGGCGGGGAGGAGGCCTGAGCCCCCTCCCCGCCCTTCCCAGTGCAAACACCCATGACGACTCCCCGGGAGACGGCGGCCTCGCGGCCTCCCGACGGACTCCGCCCCACAAACGAGCCGTTCCCGGTACCATGGGCCCATGGACTCCTGACATAGCGCCCCTCGTCCCTCCTCCCCCAGGTGTGTTATGTCCACGATTGTCTTTTCCCACGTCTTCTTTTCCTATGGCGCGCGTCATGTTCTGAGCAACGTCTCTTTCACGTGCGGCCCCTCCGAGCGCCTCGTCGTCGTTGGCCCCAATGGGATCGGGAAGTCGACGCTGCTCGGCCTCGCCGCGGGGACCCTTCAGCCGGACTCCGGGACGGTCACCGCACCGTTTCCTTCTCCGCCTGAGTTGTCCCCGCCGGATCATCACGCGGGTGCCACGCAATCGTCACAGGGTTCGCTGCCGCCCTCCGTTTCTCCGCTCGCGGCGGAGCGGCAGGCCCCCACCGTCGCACAGTTCATTGACGCAACCATGCTCGGGACGCGCAGGCTGGCGGCACGCTTTGAATCACTCACTGAGCGACTCACCCGAGGCTCCGCGCCGCGCGACGAGGCGGAGTACGACCTTGTCCTGGCAGCGATGAACGCACGGGACGTGTGGAACATTGACGCGCGCCTTGAGCACACTCTGGCAACCGTCGACCTGGGAGGCCTCGACCGGACCCGTCCCCTCGCATCTCTCTCGCCGGGACAGCGGGCTCGTCTACGTCTGGTCCTCACCCTCGTCGAACAACCGGAGGCCCTCATCCTGGACGAACCAACGAATCATCTGGACGCCGATGGGCGAGAGTACCTGACGCGCGCTATCGACGACTGGCCGGGACCCGTGCTCATGACCAGCCACGACCGAGCGTTCATTGAGAGCACGGCAACGGCACTGCTCGACCTGGACCCGACGCCGTGGCGGGCGGTGGCGATCTCCGAGGGACAGCCCGCAGACTTCGGCGCCTACAAGGTGAGCGGATCCTACTCGGACTACCTGCACGACAAGGCCGCCGCACGCGCGCGACACCAAGCGATCCACGCGGAGCAGCAGGGCATGAAACGCCGACTCGAGTCCCACCGACGGGACTCGGCGGTGGTGGGGCACGCACGCTTCAAGCCCCGCACCGAGACGCGGATGGCGCAGAAGTACTACGCGGACCGCGCCCAGACTGTATCGACGAGGCGCATCACCGACGACTCCCGCAGACTGACGCTTCTTGCCGCCCGCGAAGTGCCCAAGCCTCGTTACGGCGAGGCGGCGTTTTCCTTTCCCTCCTCCGGCACGACCACCGGAAACAAAACACAGACTCGCCCGCCCGCACAGGTCATCACGCTGTCTGTCGATGACGCGTCGGTGGAGGGCCGCCTAGCACCGGTGTCTTTCGAGACGCGCGATGGGGAGCACCTATTGGTCACGGGTCCTAACGGGTCGGGCAAGACCACCCTGCTGGAGTGGATCGCGCGCGGAACCCCCAGCGGGGCGCACGGACGCATCAACGCCGTCCCAGGGATCGTCCTCGTTCCCCAGGCGCTCCCCCGACCGGGCGACCCCCTCGTTCCCGGTGACGCGTGGCGCCTGGGCATCGGAGAGGCAGGAAGGGGATTCGTCCCCCCGGCGGCGTGGAGCAGGCCGCTCGGCGAGCTCTCCGCAGGCAACCAGCGCAGGGCGCAGCTGGCGTGGGCGGCGCGCGCCAACCCCCATGTCCTCGTGATCGACGAACCGACCAACTATCTGGACCTGGACGCCGTGGAGTCCCTCGAGGAGGCTCTGCGGCGGTGGACGGGGACCCTGGTCGTCTCCACTCACGACGAGTGGCTGATCACCCGATGGTGGGGCCGCATCCACCAGTTGGAGGGGACGCGAGGGCAGTGAGGGCGTCCGCCGCCTCACGGGCGAGGCGCGTGGGCTCGTGCGGCAGGGCGTCCAGGGCGCGCAAGGCCTTGGCGAGCGCGCTCGATCCCTTCATCTTCGGCCGCAGTGCGTCGGGGATATCCACCCCCATGCCGTAGTCCCCCGCGAGGGCGACCAGGGCCTCAACCATGCCGTTCGCGCCCCTGATTCCGTCGAGATCAGGCAGCAGCGCCGCGATCACCTGCGCGACACGGTACCCGGACAAGGCGGAGATGGACGCACAGTCGGTGAGTGTCTGGGTCAGGCGCGAGGGACCAAACCATCCGTTGCGCAGGAGGTAGCCGAGGGCCTCGGCCATAGCGGCGGGGTCGAAGCGGCCGGTGTCGGCGAGGCCCGCGATAGCCTCGGCGGTGATCGCCCGGTAGTTGGCCTGGGCGGCGGTGGATGCCCACGCCAGGGCCGAGTAGGTGGGCGCGCCCGGCGCCCGCCATCCCTCTCCCAGTGCGCGCACTATCACCTCGAAGGCGGTGATGACCTGCGGGAACTTGAAGAACGCACCCTGGAGGACGGGCATCGCGTGGGCGGCCAGAATGTCCGGATTGTGTTGGAGCGCCCAGGCCGCCCACGCGTAGGCGACGCCGCTCGACCGGTAGTCCCCCGATTCCAGGAGGCGCCCGGTGAACTCGGGGGCAACGCCGGCGACGTTGGTGAGGGCCTGGGTGAGCGAGTCGGCACCCGTGGCCGGGCTCTGCCCGGGGATCACCCACGTCTCGCGCATGTCGTCGGTCTTCTTGTACTCGCCGCGCACGACCCTGACGGGCTTCTGGTAGGCGGCTCGAATGATCTGACGTTCCCACTGCGGGTGGATCGGTTCCAGCGGTGCGGTCAGGATGGGGGCGAAGCGGTACATGTCCTGACCGTTCGGCTTGTCGTAGGGCTTGTCACCGCAGGCGACACGCAGCTGCTCGTGGAGGAGCGCAACGGGGCCTCTGTGCTGGTCCCACTCGCTGCCCTTGCGCCGGTAGCCGCGGAAGTGCCCCGCCTCGGGCGCGTCCTTCACCTCGACTCCGTTCAGCAGCCGCGAGGCCAGGTAGGACAGCTGGTTGGCACCCTTCCAGTTGGGCGCGCTCTTCCAGTACGCGGCGAGCAGCTTCTTGTCGGCCTCCGCCAGCTCGATGCCTTCACCGCCAATGCGTGTCAAGAGCGCGGGCAGGGCGGCGCCCGCGGCCGCGTCCTCGAAGAGGGCGTGCAGCACCGCGACGGCCGCGTCGTTGTCGGCGGGCAGCTCGGCGACCCACTCGGCTCGCGGCAGGTCGGTGGCAGGCGCGTCGGGGAAAAACCACGAGGCCTGGGCTTCCTCCTCGGGTTCTCCTCCCCGGGCGCTCGCTCCCATCGAGGCAGTACCCGAGGACCCGGCCTCGTCCGAGCCTTGCGAGCCCGCCGGGGCCACGATGAGCGCGGCGGCGCGGTCGCGCAGGTCGAGGGGGAACTCTGCTTCAGCGACCGCTTCACTAACGGCGGAGGCGCACTCGGGGCGATCCTTGACGAGGGCGGCAAGCAGGCGCATGTGAGCGCGCAGCAGCTTCTTCTCTGAGCGAGCAAGGACCTGAGCGCTGACCTGTACAAGCGCGCCCACCTGCTCTACCGTGAGCTCCCCGACGAGGTCAAGGAGAGCCTTCTGCGCCAGCGTGACCGTCTGCGAGGGCTGGGCCCCGAGCAAGGCGATGAGGTCCGAGGCCGCCTCGAGCTTTTCCTCGCGTGTGGGTTCGAGTGCCTCCCAGGCCAGCGAGAAGGCTCTGGCGTTGTATGCGGAAAAGTCGCGCCGCTGGGCGGCCAGACACTCGGAGAGGATGCGGGGCCGCAGATGCGGGAGGTGCGTCGCCATGTAGCAGATGAGGTCCTGGCTGTGCAGGCGCTCGAAGTCGCCGCCTGGCGCGGAGGGGTCCTCGCGGTACATCCACACGAAGAGGGCTGAGCCAGGCAGGGCCCCCTCGACGCGGAAGAACTGCCAGAACTCGTGGTCGAGGAAGGGCGGGTTCTCCTCGAAGAAGAGTCGCGTCTCATCCGAGGTGGGGTAGGGCGCGGGAATGATCCTGCGCGCGAAGTACTCCAGGGAGGGGGCGGAGGCCAGGTACGCTCCGCGCTCGGCCAGGAGGGAGCGGTAGGTGTGCCAGAAGCCAACGCCACCGGGACTCCCGGCGGCCTCCTCAAGCCACTCGTTTGAACGCTGGGACACCCCGCGCCTGTGGGCAGCGAGCAGCCGCTCCAGGTCCGTTCCCTCGCGCGGGTCACCGCCGCTACGGCCCAACCAACGGGCTCCGTAGTCGTCGCCGGCATCATCACTCCCGGCCAGGGCAGCGCGCAGGAACGCGCACATGCGCACCGTGTCCTCGGGGACGGCCTCATCCCGCTCGACGTCTGGCGGGATAAGTCGCTCGAAAGGCACGGACTTCAAGAGGGATCGCCGCTCCTTCTCCGAGGTGCCCTCCAGTACTTCCTCATAGGCGTCGATGGAGGTCTCCCCGGATGCGAGGAGGCGTTTGAGGGCCGCCCTGCGGGCGGGGAGCGTCATCGGCGAACTCATTGATCCATCTCCTTCAGTGTGCGCGCGTACTTGGCCGCCTGTGAGGAACCTCGGAAAAGGCCAAGCCAGCCGATAAGCTCCTCTCCGAGGGGTGGCGCCCAGCCCTGCTCGCACGCCCGCGAGTACTGCACGGTGACAACGCCCAGCAGCTGGCCGATGCCCGTACGCCCGCGCTCAAGCCCAGGAAGTAAAGCGAGCGCCAGATCCAGCGCAAGGCGTGGATCGATGTCCCCCAGGTCCTCGAAAGCCTGCGCCCACCGGTTCAGTTTCACGGTCTGTTCCACGCCCCGCAGGCCCGCCACGGCCTCGCCGAAGGCGAGATCCCCGCGCGCCACCAGGGCGGCCAGGGTCTCGACGCCGAGGGCACGCGACTCGACCTCGCGCTCGCCCATCGCCTGACCAAGGAGCTGGGCGGACAGCGAATCCCAGCGCCCGCCGTGCTCGCACAGGGCGCGGTAGCAGTCGGCGGTTAGCCCGCTCGAATCGAGAAAGTTCCACCGCGAAGCGAGCAGACACACCGCGAAGTGATGCACCGAGGCGGGGTACGTGTAGCGATGGAAGGAGTAGTTTCCGGCCCCGCCCGTGATATGCGCGAGCATGCTCAGCTCAGGACCCGTCGCTCCCGTCTGCACGCCGGCAATGCGCGGGGTAAAGAACGCATAGACGGGCGAGCCGTCACGCGCGACCTTCGGCTTCCCGCTGCGCGACTCGTAGGCGGGGTGCCCCTCCCACGTCACGGAGAGGGAGGATAGGTAGCCCTCGGCACGTCTGCGCACCACCCCTTCAAGGGCGAGGCGAATGCGGGCGATGGCGGAGGCGGGCAGGTCCGCCTCCCGCTCGTCCACGAGCATGAGCGCGGCCGCGCAGTCAGGATGCTCGGTGTCCACGCGCAGCAGCGCCTGGGTAAGGTCGGCCCCGAGCGGCGGGGCACCCCCGTTGTCCAGGGCACGGCGCACGAGCGTCAGGGGATTCACGGCACCCCGATCGTCGGTCGGCGTCGCCAGGAGGCGGTAGCGCTGCCCACGCGCAAGTAGCTCGATGATCTCCCTGAAACGATTGCTCACATGGGTGGGCACGTTCTCAATCCCGAACCATTCCCGAGCCGACTCCAGGGGATCGGTCGCCTCGGCTGCTCCCCCATCGAGTGCGAGGCGCAGGAGCACCCCGAGCACTTGCTGCGGCCCGGGTAGTCCCCCGATGAGACGCCGCGTAAGCGGGTGCAACGATTCCAGCACGGTCGGGTCGAATTCTGGGGAAGCGAGGAAGGCAAGCAGCAGCTCGTATTCGAGCCCCATCTGCGCGCCCTGCGCCAGGACACCGACCCGCCCAACCGCGTCGTCGGCGCTCATGGGAACCAGGTCGGCCACCTCCCGGGGTGGGGGCAAGAAGGCGGCGGGAGCCTCTTCGGGGGCAAGGCCGGGGTCGGCCTGGTCGGACGCCGAATGCCCAGGGTCAAGGAGGGTGATCGTATCGGCGACGAGCGGGTCCAACTCCGCGTCCGACAGGAGGCGGCCGACCGCTGCGGAGTCGAGGAGGCCCGATCGCAGCGCGTCACTCGCCAGCTCGATGGCCAGAGCCTGCACCTGCGCATGCGGGAAAGACAGCGCGATCGCCAACAGGGGTTCGAGGCCGCCGGGACTCAGGACCTCGAGACCACCGCGCAGGATTGTCAAGGCTGCGAGTGCGTTGGCCTTCGAACCCATGAGCGCACCCTCGCAGCTGCGAGCAAAGAGCTCCAGGTCGAGTCGCCCGGCCTTCGAGAGGGCGCTCAGCTGACGAACCGCCAAGGTCACGGTCGCCCCAACGGGCGCGGACATGAGGGCACACAGGGCCCCCTGGCGCGCCTCGGCCTCGTCGAGGGTCATGGACAGCATCCGCAGGGTGCGTGAATACCAACCGGCGCGCCCCGACGGTAGGTCTGCGGCGAGCATGTCGAGGAGGGCGTCGAGCAGGCGGTCGCGCTCGATGAGGCCCTCGTCGATGCTGGCGGCGAGCGTGCGCGACCAGCCGGGCGTCCGCTCCGAACCCATGGTGGCAGAACGGTCGGAGGCAGACAGGGACACGCCGCGGTTGCCTTCCTGGCGCAGCATCCCCCACACCAGCGCCTCGCGCAGCTCGCTATCAGCGCGCATGAGGGGCAACTGCAGCCCGGGTTCGAGAGCTATCAGCGCCGTTAGGTACTGCTCGTCATGGTCGAGGGTCAGGTCGCCGCTCAGTTCGGCCAGTCTCAAGAATCCGATCCCCTTGAGCCAGGCACCGGTGACCCTGGAGCTGACGTCCAGGTCATAGAGTGTGGGCGGTCCTTCGTTGAGCTCGAGCATGCGCGCGTAGACCTGGTCGAGCGTCCACTCGCCTGGGTGATCTTTGATCCACAGGTGCAGTCTCCAAAAGTCAGCGCATTCCTCCAGGGTTTCGGGACGCCAGCTCTTGTCCGATTTCTGACTCATTGATCCTCCTTGATCAGAGTGGAGACGGCGAGGACGTGCTTGCAGGGGCCTCGCCCTCCCCTGTGTTTCATCCACCACGGGCAGGTGCAGCGGTACTGGCCGATGGCGTAAGGGTCGGCGGGCACCTCCACCCGGTAGCGGTTCGCGCCCGAGGACACGCGGAATCGCGCGCCCTCCTCCCGTGTAACCGCACCGCGCTCAATGAGCGTGCGCGCCCCGGCCAGGCGCGGATGCATGGCCGTTAAGGCGTCTGGCTGGACGGGCAGGGGCCGGTGGAAATAGGCCCCCTCAGTCACGTCGAAGCCGACCTGCCCGCTTGAGGCCAGCAGCGCCAGGCCCCCGGCCACCCGATCCAGGGCCAGGCCTGCGCGAGCGGCCATGAGCTCAGTGTCGATGCGAGGCTCGAAGGACAGCAGGGCGGAGAGCATGTCGGCGTCCTCCTCGACGCGCGGATCACCCAGGGATGCCAGAACCGCGCCCTCCCCGGAAAAGCCGCGCGACTTGGCGGGGCTCAGCCCCACGCTCAGGCGCGCGCCGGGCATGCGGGCGACCCACAGGGAGGCGACCGGCTCGCTGCCCGCGTCCACGGGAGGACCGTAGGCCTCAAGCGAGGTGATGAGGTGAAGAAGGGGCTCGAACACGCGCAGGCGCTCAGGCCCAGCCACGCACGCGGTCCCGGACGCCGGCCGTGTCCCCAGGCGCAAGCCACGCACGGCCCTCCCCGCCCACATAACTGTGCCCGTCGCGCTGGACCGCGGCAGCCCTCGAATGAAGGCGCGGGCCTGCGCGGCGCCCAGCGCATGCACAGGCATCATCGCGGAGCTCAGCATCTGCGTCTCCGCGAATCCCTTGAGCCAGCGCAGGGACAGCGGCACCTTCTCCTCCGAGACCTCCTCGTCCAAGGTCGTGGCCGTCAGCCCCTCCTCGCCCACACCCAGGTGCAGGGGTTCCCCGGCGCGCAGGGATGCCAGGGCGGCACGCAGCGGCTGATTAACATCCACATTGGTCACGCCGACTGCGCAGTGGGTGGCGTCCAGGGCGTCGGCGTCAACGTCGAGGCGCGCGTACACGCCGCAGCAGACGCTGAAGGACTCAAAGCGCAGGCCCTCCGCCGTGCTGGTGACAACCGGGTCAAGCATGCCAATACGAGTCAGACCTCCGCCGGGCGCGACGACCATGCCGGGCGGCACGTAGAAGCGGGTGCGGGCCACGCGCGCGACCGCGAGCAGCCCTGCGGCCACCACGTCGGGACGCTCCATAAAGCCCGAGAAGAAATAGGGATGCGCAGCCTCTCCCTCGGGGGTGGACCCTCCCGAAGTGGCCAACGCGAGCCCCGCACCCTCATCCAGGCGCGAGGGCGCACCGTAGCGGTAAGCCAGCTCGTAGTCCATGTTGCTCCTTCGCTGAATCGTGGCGCCAGGCTAACACAGGGGTCCCACATCTGGAGTCGGCCTCACGCCCCCCAAGCCCGCGCTGACAACACGCCCGGAATGACGCCACAAAGTCAACCTGATACAGCGAGGCGCCGCGACTGCCCCTGCGGCCGCGGCGCCCGCGCACACAACAACGCTCAGAACGTCAGGAATCCCCAGCGGATCAGGTCACGCAGGGGCGCCTCAACCTCCTCGCGCACCTGCTGCGCCTGGGCGCCGGTCAGCGTCGCGACGGCCGCCACGATCTGGCCGACCGTGAGTTCCCCGTCGGAGGCTCCGACGACGGCGGACACGGCCGAGGAGACGGGCACGCGTCGGCCCAGTCCCCCGCCCTGGTGAAGGATCAGCAGCTCCGGATCGGCGCTTCCCGGCACGTAGTGGCGCTCCTCGCGCACGTCGGACGCGCGCGTGAGCGCGGTGTCCCACAGCTGCGGGCCTCGCAGCGAGGTCAGCGCCCAGCTCACGTCGGCCCCGCGGGGCACGCGCCCGTCGAGCGACAGGTCGTAGGCTCGCCTGCCCCCCGAGGCGGCCTCGGCCTCGTCGAGCCGACGAAGCGCGACGAATCCCATGCCGATCGCCCCCGTGCCCGCGCGACGGAAGTCGGCCAGCCACGAGGTGAATGCCCGCTCGTAGTCGGCGCGATCCATGAGTTGGCCGCCCGAGTCGCGGATCCACATGTCAACGTATCTGGCCGGGTCCAGCACGTCGCGCTGGACGACCCAGGCGTCGACCGGTAGCCCCTTGAGCCATTCGTCGACGCGACCGGACCACTGCGTGTCCGGGTCGCGGTCGGCCGGAATCTCCCAGTTGGCGAGCATCTGCAGGGTGCCGCCCGGCGCCATGCACCCCGGCGCCTCGCGCAGGACCGCGCGGACGAGGTTGTCGCGGTCCATGCCCCCGTCGCGGTATTCGAACAGCCCGGCGGCGCCGCGCACCGAGTCCGGCGTGATCACGAACGGCGGGTTCGTGACGATCAGGTCGAAGGTTTCGCCCTCGACGGGTTCGAAGAGGGAGCCCTCGCGCACGTCGATGGTGACTTCGTTGAGGGCCGCGTTGAACTGGGTGAGCGCGCAGGCCCGCGACGACAGGTCGGTCGCGACGACGCGGCTCGCGTGAGTCGCGAGGTACAGGGCCTGGATGCCGCAGCCGCAGCCAACGTCCAGCGCCGATTCGACGCTCTCGCGCACCGTCATCTCCAGCAGCGTCAGCGTCGCCCCGCCGATTCCGAGCACGTGGTCGTCGCACAGTGGCTTGCCGGTCTGTACCTCCGACAGGTCCGAGGCCACCCACCACTCGTGGTCTCCATCCGGCGTCGTGGCGGCGTGCGGGCGCAGGTCGAAGAGGGCGCGCATCCACGGGTCGGGGTCCTCGCCGCTGCCGGGGGCCTCGCCGCTGGGGTCGATCATGGCCGGAACGGTGGCGGCGGGCCTGGCCGTGGCCTCCTGCGCGCCCGCGCGCTTGGCACACAACCGGGGGAGAGCCCGGGCGGCGTCGGCCTCGTCGATAGCGGCGGCCAGGCCGAGGGCCTCCAGGCCCAGCGCGCCGAGGGAGGGCAGGGCCCGGTCGAGGGCGGAGGCGCGCTCGGGCACACCGAGGATGAAGAAGCGCGTGAGGGTTGCCGCGGGGTCTTCCTGCTCGGCGAGTTCGACGAGGGCGGGCAGGCGGGAGTCGCGCATGAGCGCGTCCAGCGCGGCCGCACTGAGCATGGTCTGCAGGTGCTCGACGCTCCAGCGGGAGGCTATCGCGTCGGCGCGGAGCTTGCCGATCAGGTCTCGGTCGAGGGCGGGGACGGGTACGGAAGTCGTCATGACTCAAGCGTATCCCCGCGCGTACAATGCGCGGGTACCCAACGAGGCGCCCCACGCGAGGCCCATAGGAGGAAAGCTCATGTCCGGAGGACTTGTCGCCCTGCTCGACGATATCGCGACCCTCGCGAAGGCCACGGCCTCATCCATCGACGATGTCGCCTCGAGCGCGGTGAAGGCTTCCTCGAAGGCCGTCGGCGTCGTCATCGATGACACGGCCGTCACCCCGCAGTACGTGTCGGGGCTCAGTCCGGCTCGCGAGCTGCCGATCATCGCGAAGATCGCGCGCGGTTCCCTCATCAACAAGCTCGTCATCATTCTGCCCGTCGCGCTGGCCCTGACCTGGCTCGCCCCCCAGCTCCTGCCCATCCTCCTGGTCGCGGGCGGCGCGTACCTGTGCTTCGAGGGCGGGGAGAAGGTCCTGGAGAAGCTCGGGTGGCTGCCGTCCCACCACGGGGACCACGACGATGAGGACACCGCGAGCGCGGAGGATGCGGAGAAGCAGATCGTGACCTCGGCGACGCGCACGGACCTGATCCTCAGCGCCGAGATCATGCTGGTGTCGATGGCCGGGCTGGCGGGAGAGTCGGGCGTGCGGCGCGTCGCGGTGCTGATCGCGGTCGCCTTCTTCATGACATTCTTCGTCTACGGCCTGGTTGCTCTGCTGGTGAAGGCCGATGATGTCGGAGTCAAGCTGGCGCGCGGCGCCCTGGATCCGGCGGATAATCGTCCCGGCCCGGTGGACAACGTCGGGCGTTCGATCGTGCGCGTCATGCCGCATGTTTTCAACGTCATCGGGATCGTCGGCACGGTCGCCATGCTGTGGGTCGGCGGTCACCTGGTCATCGAGAACCTCTCCCAGGTCGGGCTTTCCGTGTTCCACCACCTGCTGGAGGGTGCGGTCCACGCGGCGTCGTCCCTGGGAGCGGTGATGGCGTGGGTGGTGGAAACCGCATTGTCCGGCGTGTTCGGCCTCGCCCTGGGCGCCGTCCTCGCGTGGCTCGTCGTAGGTGTGGCCGCGGCCGTGAGCGCCGTGCGAGGCCGACGCGCGCGGGGGTGATTCCGGCGGTGCGAGTGATCCTCGGCGGCGCCGGTGATTCCGGCGCGTCCGTGCGTGGGGTTGTCGGCCTCGTCCATGAGTACTCTCACGCGGGAGGTTGTCGCCAACCTCTTCGCAACACGGGACCTAAGTACTACCCTAGGGGGTAGCAGACATTCGCTGACGACCCACTGAAGGAGCATCATGACCGCCTACACCCTGCCGGATCTGCCCTACGACTACTCCGCTCTTGAGCCCCACATCTCCGGGCGCATCATGGAGCTGCACCACGACAAGCACCACGCCGCCTACGTGGCCGGCGCGAACGCCGCGCTGGACAAGCTGGCCGCGGCGCGCGAGGCCGGCGATTTTGCCGCCATCAACCTGTGGGAGAAGAACCTGTCCTTCAACCTGGGTGGCCACACGAACCACTCGATCTTCTGGACGAACATGACCGGCGAGGGCGCGTCCCGTCCCGAGGGCGAGCTCGCCGCCGCCATCAACGAGTTCTTCGGCTCCTTCGAGTCCTTCCAGGCACAGTTCGCAGCCGCCGCCCTGGGGCTGCAGGGTTCCGGCTGGGCCGTGCTCGCGTGGGACACGATTTCCAAGCGCCTGGTGACCTTCCAGCTGACCGACCAGCAGGGCAACATCCCCGTGGCGACCGTCCCGCTGCTCATGATTGACATGTGGGAGCACGCGTTCTACCTGGACTACCTCAACGTCAAGGCCGACTACGTCAAGGCCTGGTGGAACCTGGTCAACTGGGAGAACGTTGCGTCTCGCTTCCACGGCGCTCGCCTGTCTTCCGGCCTGGTGAACGCTTACGCGGGCCTGACGGACCTGGGTTCGCAGGCTCTCGAGACCGTCAAGGGTTGGTGGAAGAACTGATCGCTTGATCGAAGGGGCGGGACCGTCGAGATCCCGCCCCTTTTGCGTGTGCGCAGCATGGTGGACTGGCCCGATGCCACGGGCGCCGGGCGCGGGGGCCGACCCCGGGGCGCAGTTCAAGTTCAGGGGGCGGGGGCAGCGCCCCCGCTGAAACCCGGACCACCCGTGCTTCGCGCCCCACACGCCCCCATGAAACCTAGACCACCCCCGCTTCGCACCCCACACACACCCGCTGAAACCCGGACCACCCGTGCTTCACACCCCACACACACCCGCTGAAACCCAGACCACCCCCGCTTCGCCAAAACTCCCGATTTCAGGCACTTCGGAACAGGCACGGGTGGCCCCGGTTTCACGCACGCATTCAACACCCCAGGCAGGGGCGGCCCCGGTTTCACACACCCCCACAACAACCTCGGCAGGGGTGGTCCAGGTATCACACCCACACACCCGCTGAAACCCAGACCACCCTTGCTTCACACCCCACACGCCCCCACGAAACCCGGACCACCCCTGCTTCACCAAAACTCCCCATCTCAGGCGCAATGGAACAGGCACGGGCGGCCCAGGTTTCACACACGCACTCAACAACCTCGGCACGGGTGGTCCGGGTATCACACCCACACACCCGCTGATACCCAGACCACCCCCGCTTTGCCGAAACTCCCCATCTCAGGCGCTATGGAACAGGCAGGGGCGACCCCGGTTTCACGCACGCACCGCTGGTTCTCTTCTCCTCACGCGAAGCCCCGGCCATCCGGGCGCAACACAACAAGACCGCCCGACCCCATCGGGGTCGGGCGGTCAGTGGCGGTAGCGCTGGGATTTGAACCCAGGGTGGCTGTGACACCACACAGCATTTCGAGTGCTGCACCTTCGGCCGCTCGGACACGCTACCTTACCCGCCTACTCTACTACAGGCACCCCCTGCGAACGCAAATCGGCCACGCGCGCTGGGAGCAGAGCCACATTCGAGCGCCCCTTGCAGCCACGGTCACACACCCACGCTCTCGCCCACCAGCGACGGTCGGGATACCCCATGTCCGCCGCACCCAAGCATCCCCACTCACCCATCCGGACTCCCGCTCAACGCAGGTGGACGTGGCGCGCCGCAGGCCGGCGGACCGGGCCAGCTTCGCGAGGGCAAGCACCACGAGAACCTCGCCAAGGCAAGGTATAGGCGCATCGAGGATGACGCTGGTCAGGCTCACGTGGCCCCCGAGCGCCGCAGCACGGCGGACCGGGCCAGCTTCACCATGGCAAGCACCGCGAAGATCCCACACACCGACCCGACACCGAGGCACGGTTTCTCCCCCGATTCCTCGCGTCACGCGGGTTATGGACTACCCTGTCAGGGTACTTACTCAACGCAGTGAAAGGACATGTCGTGTCTGCGCCTCACGCGGCAAAGCAAACGTCACTCAAAGAACTCACCCTGCGCGGCATCATTATTGGTGGCGTTATCACGCTGGTATTCACGGCGGCGAACGTGTACTTGGGCCTGAAGGTCGGCCTGACGTTCGCGACCTCCATCCCGGCCGCCGTCATCTCGATGGCGATTCTGCGTTTCTGGAGTGATCACACCGTTCAGGAGAACAACATCGTCCAGACGATCGCGTCTGCGGCGGGAACCCTCTCCGCGGTTATCTTCGTCCTGCCGGGACTGGTAATTGTGGGCTGGTGGAACGGCTTCCCCTACTGGGAGACGATGTTCGTGTGTGCGGTCGGTGGCGCGCTGGGCGTCATGTATTCGATTCCGCTGCGTCGCGCCCTCGTGACCGGCTCTGATCTGCCCTATCCCGAGGGTGTGGCCGGCGCCGAGATCCTCAAGGTCGGGGATGCGAAGGATTCGGGCGAGGACAACAAGCGCGGTCTGATGGCGATCACGTGGGGCGCAATCGCATCGGCGGCGATGACGTTGCTCGGCTACCTCAAGGTCGCCGCCTCGGAGGTGGGCGCGGCGTTCAGGATTGGTTCGACGGGGACGATGATTTCGACGTCGCTGTCGCTGGCCCTGATCGGCGTGGGGCACCTGGTTGGCATGACCGTTGGCGTCGCGATGCTCATCGGCATGCTCGTGTCCTACGGCGTCCTGCTTCCTCTCTACGCCAATGGCTCTCTTGACGGGGCCGAGGATCTCACCGACGCACTGTCCTCCGTCTTCAAGAGCGATGTTCGCTTCATCGGCGCGGGCGTCATGGCGATCGCGGCCGTGTGGACGCTCGTGAAGATCATGGGGCCGATCGCTCGCGGGATTTCCGAGTCGCTGCGGGCCTCGCGCGGGGCGAAGGCCAGCGGGCAGGGGGTTGAGCGCACGGAGCAGGACATTCCCGGTACGTGGGTGATCGTCTCGATCGTGGCCGCGATGATCCCGATTGCTGGCCTGCTGTGGTGGTTCATGCGCGGCACGCAGATTGAGCACAACACCGCGCTCCTGATCGCCGTGTCCGTCCTCTTCATTCTCCTTGCTGGCCTTCTGGTCGCGGCCGTGTGCGGGTATATGGCGGGCCTGATCGGTTCGTCGAACTCGCCGGTGTCGGGTGTGGGGCTCCTCGTTGTCGTCGTGACGGCGGTCGTCATTCTGGCGGTTCACGGGCGCGGGGCGAGCCTGGAGGAGAACACGGCGCTGATCGCGTACACGCTGTTCACGTCGGCCATCGTGTTTTGTATCGCCACGATCGCCAACGATAACCTGCAGGACCTGAAGACGGGTCAGCTGGTGGGCGCTACGCCGTGGAAGCAGCAGGTCGCGCTGGTCATCGGCGTGGTTTTCGGCGCGCTGATCATTCCGCCGGTGCTGCAGCTGATGCAGAACTCCTTTGGCTTCCAGGGCGCGCCGGGCGCGGGTCCGGATGCTCTGGCTGCCCCGCAGGCGTCGCTGATTTCGTCGCTGGCGAAGGGTGTCCTGGGTGGGGGCATCGACTGGAAGCTCCTCGGGATCGGCGCGGTGATCGGCGTTGTCGTCATCGTCATCGACGAGGCCTTGCGTCCCGCGTCGAAGGGCAAGCTGGCCCTGCCTCCCCTGGCGGTCGGCATGGGCATCTACCTTCCGGCGTCGCTCACGATCCTGATTCCGATCGGCGGCCTGGCGGGCTTCCTGTACAACAGGTGGGCGTCCAAGCAGGCGGACCCGGAGCGCGCGAAGCGGTTCGGGACTCTGGCGGCGACGGGTCTGATCGTGGGCGAGTCCCTGTTCGGCGTCGTCTACGCGGGCATCGCGGGGGCAACGGGTTCGGATTCGCCGCTGGCGTTGCCTTTCATCGGCGAGGGTTTCGCCCCGATCGCGAACGTGCTGGGCATCGCGTTTTTCGCGGGCTCGGCGTGGCTGCTGTACGGTTTCACCCGCAAGATCACGCGCGAGGCGGATCGCGAGTCGGCCTCGAAGTGACCCGCCGAGCAGCTCGCTCGTTTCGCTGAGGACCCCGGCTTCGTCGACAGGGACGAGGCCGGGGTTCCTTTCGATTCGAGGCCGACGCCCCCCTACCGCGTGCGCGAGGTCAGCGCCGGGTACACGCGTGAGGGTGTGCGATGCCTGGGTGCGCCGCCGCGTGCGCGAGGCCCCGGGACGGCGCGGGGCCTAGACGGCGCGCCGCCGCCTGTGCGAAGCCCCGGAACGGCGCGGGGCCGGGTATGAGGACCGTTTTATGCCCACAAGCTTGGGCATAAATCCCACGATGTGACCATTCCCCCTTTCGACATCCGAGCTATTGCGCACGTCAACACGCATTTGCATCATCTTTAGCCACGTTTACTCTTTCATGACTAACAAATAAATGCTACTTTTATTGTATGAACCACATCCTGGAACCGGACGTCGCGTGGCTGCGGGACCCAGGAGCGTCGGTGAACCGCCTCCGGGTTCACGCGACGTGGAGGTCACGTCGGCCGATCCAGATGCTCTCCAGCACCTGGCAGGTCAGTAGCGCGATCGGCACTGCCGCCGAGCTCATTGAGCGCGCCCCCACCCAGCGAGACTTCGGGGCCACCTCCGTGCCCGGCATCCTGGAGTTGGACGGCTCCTGGTCCTCCGAGAAGGAGCGCTCACCCGATGCCACAGCCCAGGATGGGCACGCCGAGAGCCAGGTGCGCGCCTCGATCCTGCGCCGCGAGTTCTCCCTCGACGCCCCGCTCAAGGAGGCAAGCGAGCGCGGGTGGATGATGACGCTGACCTTCGGTGGTTTCTCGGGGCCGCTGTACGCGTGGGTCGATGGCTCCTTCGTCGGCTTCTGTCCCGATGGTTTCATTCCTGCGGCCTTCGACGTGACCGACGCCCTGGAGCCGACGCACACGCACGCGATTAGCGTGCTCCTGTTGGATTCTCCCGTGTGCTGCCACGGCCTGTTCCGGGAGGTGTCGCTGGAGGCGCGGCCCCCCTCCCACATCGTGGATGTCTTTCCGATGGCCTCCCACGACGGGGCATCGGGGAGCCTGCAGCTGGAGATCGAGGCGACGAGGGGCGGGCGCCTGCGCGTCGCCCTGCTCGGCGAGGCCCACCAGGAGGAGATGTGGTCCGCGCGCGGCGTTCCCGACGCCCCCATCGTGGCTCAGGGACTCGACGTGCTCCCATGGAGCGCGGAGGAGCCCGCCCTATACACGCTGGTGGTGACGCTGAGCGCCGAGGACGGTACCGAGGACACTATCGCCCTGCAGGTGGGCTTCCGGGGTCTTGATGCCTCGCCCCAGAACGTTCGGCTGGGTGGACGCCCCCTGGTGCTGCGGGGGGTGCGTCGCAACGAGTGCCACCCCCGCACGGGATTGGCGGTCGGGCTGCCCGAGATGCTGGAGGACATCGTGTGGTGCAAGCGCCACGGGGTCAACGCCATCGAGATCTCGGACGCGCCCGTGCACGCCCGTTTCTACGAGCTCGCGGACGAGTACGGCCTCTACATCATCGACCGCCCCTCCGCGATGCACCGGTCGGGCGAGGCCTTGGCTGAGGCGGTCGAGGCGGCGATTCGTCGGGATCGCGCCCACCCGAGCGTGATCGCCTGGTCGCTTGGCGACAGCGGGCAGCAGGAGCTCGCGCGTTCCTTGGATCCGACGAGGCCGCTGATGGGCACGAGCGGTTTCCCGGAGCTGGAGAAGGTCCGCGGCGAGGAGCTGCACTACGCTCCCGTGTCGGTGGCCCCCTCCTACTCGGGGGTGACCGTGCGCAATCACATGACCTTCACCTCGACGGGCGACCTTGAGTTCCTGTGCCGCACCGTCGAGGACGGGCACGCGACGTGGGAGTATCCGGCGTTCATCGATGTCGCGCCCGGCGAGACGGCTTTCCTCCCCGTGGAGTGGCCGACCTCGGGCGTGCGCGAGGTGTCGGTGCGGCTGTCCTACGGCACGGGGTGGGCTCCGGCGGGCTTCGAGATCGGGCGAGGCTTCATGCCGGCCCCGCCTCAGGGGCTTCGATAGGCAGCCCGCGGCGCGGGGCAGCACAGAGCGCGGGGCACCGCCTCGGCGGGGGCGGTCCGCCCTGGCGAGTTTTTCGGTGACTCCGGCGGTAGGCAGCCCGCGGCGCGGAGGCGGTCACCGGGAACCGTCCCCCGCGCCACCGCCTCGGCGGGTCTGAGCGGAACGCGCTCGAGGAATCCTAGCGGAACGCTGCCCTCCTGCGGGGGATGGTGGGCATTCCGAGCATGACCGCTCCCGATCCACCGGGCGGCTCCTCCGCGTCCACGAGGTGCAGGACGTCGCCGTCGCGCGCGTCGGGGGATTGCAGGGCGGTGGCCAGCATCAGCTTGATGCGGTTGAGCTGGTTGACTTCCGAGGCTCCCGGGTCGTAGTCGACGGCCACGATGTTGGCCTCGGGGTACCGGGTGCGCAGCGCGCGGAACATGCCCTTGCCGACGACGTGGTTGGGCAGGCACGCGAAGGGCTGGGCGCAGATGATGTTGGGACACCCGTGCTCGATCATGTCCACCATCTCGGCGGTGAGGTACCAGCCCTCGCCGGCCTGATTGCCGAGCCGAGCGATGTCCTGGGATCGGGAGATCATCTCCTCGATGGGCCGGTGCGGCTCGAACTTGCCGTTCGTGGCGGCGAAGGCGCGGTGCACGGGTTTCTCGTACTTCTTGAGCGCCCACAGGACGATCGGCATGATGTAGCGCTGCTTGCCGTCGATGCCGAGGTTTTCCTTGTCCCACGCGGCGGTCGCGACGGAGTTGTGGAAGAACTGCATGAGGCCGGGCAACTCCGCCTCGCAGCCCTCGGCCTCGATGACGTCGACGGCGTGGTTGTTGGCGTCGGGGTGGAACTTCACGAGGATCTCTCCGACCAGGCCGACGCGCGGCTTGCGGGGGATGTCGCGCAGGGGCAGGGCGTCGAAGGCGCGCACGCACTCGCGGATGATCTTTGAGTACGAGGTGCGCCCACCCAGGGCGGCGACGCGTCCGGAGGTGATCCACTCTTGAACGTATTCATCCCACGTCCGGTAGAGCTCCATCGCCGCCCCCGGGGTGGCCTCGTAGGGGCGCACGCGCAGGAGCATCGACTGGATGGCGTCGCCGATGACGAAGGCCTGGATGGCCTTGTGGATCTGGGCGGCGCCCAGGCGGAAGCCCGGGTTGTCTTCGATTCCCTGCACCGATAGCGCGATGACGGGCACCTGCGGGTACCCGGCGTCGCGCAGGCCCTTGCGCAGGAGTGCCGCGTAGTTGGTGGCGCGGCACATGCCGCCCGTCTGGGTGATGCCGACGGCGGTACGGTCGGGGTCGGCGCGCCCCGAGATGAACTCTTCGAGGAGCTGGCCGATGACGACGATCGCGGGGTAGCAGGAGTCGTTGTTGACGTACTTGAGGCCCACCTCCATGGAGGCGCGCGTCGTGTGTTCCAGGACCCGCACTCTCAGGCCCGCCTGAGCAAAGAGGGGGGTGAGGAAGCGGAAGTGGATCGGCGACATCTGGGGGGCGAGGATCTCGTACCCGGCCTCGCGCATCTCCTCGGTGAAGACGGCGCGCGGCTGGATGTGGCGGGCCTCCTCTTCTCGGGCGGCATCCCCCGAGGGGTCGCGCAGGGCGGCGGTGTCGACGGCGCCCGAGACGAGGCCGACCGACGAGGCGGGGGCCAGTTCCTCTCCTCGCGCTCCCGTTGCCGCCTCCTCCTCGGAGTCGGCGGTGAGCGAGGCGCGCTCGGCAATGGCGGCGTCGAGGGAGCGCAGGCGAATCTTGGCGGCGCCCAGGTTGGAGACCTCGTCGATCTTGAGGACGGTGTGCACGTCGCCGCGCCCCTCGAGGATCTCCTGGACCTGGTCGGCGGTGATGGCGTCGACGCCGCAGCCGAAGGAGTTGAGCTGGACCATCGCGAGGTCGGGTTCGTCGCCGACGCGGGCGGCGGCCTCGTAGAGGCGCGAGTGGTAGGACCACTGGTCGACGACGCGCAGGGGGCGTTCGAGGCGGGCGTCGATGATGCTGTCTTCGGTCAGGACGGCCATTCCGAGGCCGACGATGACCTCGGGGATCCCGTGGTTGATCTCGGGATCCAGGTGGTAGGGGCGCCCCGCCAGCACGATTCCGCGCACGCCGTGGGAGCGCATCCACTCGATGGTTTCGACGCCCTTGGCCCGGATTTCGGCCTTGACGGCGGCGTCTTCCTCCCACGCCTTGTCGAGGGCGGCCTTCATTTCGTCGACGGGGATGTCGTAGCCGTATTCCTTGAAGGTCTTGGACAGGTGGGCGGGCAGGTAGTCGCGGTTGCCGAAGTTGATGAAGGGGCTGATGAAGCGCACGCCCGGTTCGGCGAGCCGCTCCATGTTGTTGCGGATGACCTCGGGGTAGGTGGCGACGATGGGGCAGTTGAAGGAGTTGTCGGACTCGGTGAGCTTTTGTTCGTAGTCGACGCACGGGTAGAAGATCGTGGTGATGCCCTTGTCGAGCAGGGATTCGATGTGCCCGTGGACGAGCTTGGCGGGGTAGCACACGTTCTCCGAGGGGATGGACTCCATGCCGGTCTCGAAGAGGTCGTGGTTGGAGCGCCCGGAGATCATGACGCGGAAGCCCAGGGCGGTGAGCATCGTGAACCAGAAGGGGTAGTTTTCGTACATGCCGAGCACGCGCGGCACACCGATGTCGCCCCGGAAGGCCTTCTTTTCGGTGAGGCGCCGATACCCGAAGATTCGCTTGTACTTCCAGTCGTAGAGGTTGGGCAGGTCGGACTTCTTGGGCACGCGCTCCAGGGAGGCGCCGCGCTCGCAACGGTTGCCCGAGACGTGGCGCTCGCCGTTGGAGAACGTCGAGATCGTCATCTGGCAGTGGTTCTGGCACAGGCGGCACGTCTTGCGGGTGGTCTCCACGCTGAAGTCCTCGAGGGCCTCGACGGTGGCCAGGGACGAGGTCCCCTCCCCGGTGTCGTGCATGCGCGCGGTGAGGGCCGCGCCGTAGGCTCCCATGAGTCCGGCGATGTCGGGGCGCACCACCTCTCGCCCGGTGAGGAGCTCGAAGGCGCGCAGGACGGAGTCGTTGAGGAAGGTACCGCCCTGGACGACGACCTTCTCCCCCAGGTCGGAGGGGTCCTTGAGCTTGATGACCTTGTAGAGGGCGTTGCGCACGACGGAGTAGGACAGGCCGGCGCTGATGTCGCGCACGTCCGCCCCTTCCTTCTGCGCCTGCTTGACGGAGGAGTTCATGAAGACCGTGCACCGGGTGCCCAGGTCGACGGGCGAGGCGGATTCCATGGCCATGCGGGCGAAGGAACGCACGTCGGTGCCCATCGTCTGCGCGAAGGTCTGCAGGAAGGATCCGCAGCCCGAGGAGCAGGCTTCGTTGACGGAGATGGAGTCCACGGCGTGGTCGCGGATGCGCAGGTACTTCATGTCCTGGCCTCCGATGTCGATGACGGAGGTGACGCCGGGGCAGATGAACTCGGCGGCCCGGTAGTGGGCCATCGTCTCGATCTCGCCCTCGTCCAGGGTGAGGGCGGACTTCACCAGGCCCTCGCCGTATCCCGTGGAGCAGGAGCGCCCAATCTCGCAGCCCTGCGGCAGCGCGCCGCGCACCGCTCGCACGATGTCGACGGCGGCCGCGACGGGGTCGCCCTCGTTGGAGGCGTAGTGGGTGAAGACGATCCGGTCGCACGAGTCAATGACGACGGCCTTGATCGTGGTCGAGCCCGCGTCGATGCCGAGCCAGCAGCGCCCCTGGGCCTCGTCGAGGCTGGCCTTGGGGATGACGTCGAGGCTGTGGCGGGCCACGAACTCGTCGCGGTCTTCGGGGGAGGCGAAGAGGGGGTCCATGCGCGGGGATTCGACCTGGACGGGGGCGGCGGCGAGGCGTTCCATGAGCGCCGAGAGCCGCTCTCCGCCCGCGTCGATGGGGGTGGCGCCGGCCTCCTCAGCCTGGCGTTGCCTCTTGGCGGCCTCCTTGTCGGCCAGCAGGGCGGCACCGATCGCGACGTAGAGCTGGGCGTCGTCGGGGGTGACGAAGGCGTCGGCCTTGGGCAGCAGGGTCTTGTAGGCCTCGCGCAGGGCGGGCAGGAAGTGCAGGGGTCCGCCCAGGAACATGACGGTGCCTCGGATCGGCCGCCCGCAGGCCAGGCCAGCGATCGTCTGGGTGGCGACCGCGTTGAAGATGGATGCGGCCAGGTCTTCGTGCGCGGCCCCCTGGTTGATGAGCGGCTGAATGTCGGACTTGGCGAAGACTCCGCAGCGCGAGGCGATCGGGGAGAGCTGCGT
>ERZ772807.222-NODE-222-length-37963-cov-9.511792_pt1 | contig 37963 bp, 27 predicted proteins | sample MGYA00511472_ERZ772807 | MGnify/ENA primary metagenome ERZ772807 (study PRJEB29015, sample SAMEA2737947) | human oral metagenome | biome: human oral; feature: human-associated habitat; material: dental | place: China | collected 2039 ... | reverse complement strand
TCAGGGAGGCGAAGGCGGTGACGCGGATGAGCGCGCCCTCGAGCTCGCGGATGTTGGTGGTGACCCGGCTAGCGATGTACTCCAGGACGGGGAGCGGGAGATCCACGCCTTCGGCGCCGGCCTTGTTGCGCAGGATCGCGGTGCGGGTCTCCAGGGTCGGGGGCTGGACATCGACGGTGAGTCCCGACTCGAAACGCGATAGCAGGCGCTTCTCGAAGCCCTTGAGGTCTTTGGGCGGCAGGTCGGAGGTGAGGACGACCTGCTTGTTGGCCATGTAGAGGGTGTTGAAGGTGTGGAAGAACTCCTCGAGGGTCTGCTCCTTGCCGCCCAGGAACTGGACGTCGTCCACCAGGAGGATGTCGACGTCGCGGTAGCGGCGTTTGAAGTCGTTCATCTTGCCCTCCGCGACGGACGCGATGAAATCCGAGACGAACTCCTCGGAGGAGACGTACTTGATGTTCATCGTCCGGTACAGGGACCGGGCGTGGTTGCCGATGGCGTGCAACAGGTGCGTCTTGCCCAGCCCCGAGCCGCCGTAGATGAACAGCGGGTTGTATCCGCCGCTGGTGCGGTCGGGGGCGGCGTTGCCGGGCTGCTCGGCGACCTTGAGCGCGGCCGCGAAGGCGAAGCGGTTGGAATCGCCCATGACGTAGTTGTCGAAGGTATAGCGGGGATTGAGGTGCGAGCTCCTGTCGAGGGCCTGAGGGTTCTCGGGGCGCGCGAAGGCGGCGGCCGGGTTGGTGACGTAGGACGGCGTCGTCGACTGGAGGGACTGCAGCGACTGGGGACCGGCGGTTTCGGGGGGCATGGGCGGTTCGGCGGCCGGACGGGCGCGAACGACGGGCTCAGGCGCATCGGCCTCGGCCAGCGCCGAGGACAGGTCGGGGGCCTGCGGAGGAAGATGCTGGGCCGGCGGCCGGGCGACGGCGATGGCCGGTGCGGGCGCTCCGGCGTCCAAGGACGTATCGACGATGACCTCGAACGGAACCTCGCTGCCCCAGACCCGTGTGAGAGCCCGGCTGATGATGGCGCGCGCCTCCTCGACCTTGCTCTTGGTGAAGGGCGAGCCAGCGACGAGCACGAGAGTGCCGTCGACGTCGATCACGCGCGTCATCCGGATGATGGAGAGCTTGCCGGTGCTCAGCTCGGTGGAGTCGGACAGGATCTCCAGGACTGACTGCCATTTCGTTGTTGCTTCGTCCGGCACGGCGTGCTCCTGGCGGGTGGGGGCGGTGGAGGTTCACATCATGGAGTTTTTCCACAGGGTTGTCCACACGTGTGTCTAGTCCGTTGCCCACCCATGCCCGTCCTGGGCCACCAGGGTCACCCGGCGCGCAGCGCGGGCGCGCCCGCGCTGCGCGCCGAGCCGCCCGCGGAGTCCACAGGTGCCGGTATGAGCAAGTCAACAGGGTGTGGATCGGTGCGGGCCCGACGGGCGACGAGCCCGGTGGTGACGGCGTGTCGGGACTCTCATCGCGGAGGCCGCAGGATCGTTTGACCCTGCGGAAAAGGGAGCCGTATGGTTGCGATGACGTTCGTGCGGAGTCACGTCCCGGTCCATGGGGCAGCCGGTGCGAGCGACCGTGTCGCGACCCCCGTGATGCACGGTTCCGATCATCCGACCAGGAGTACACCCGTGAGTAAGCGGACTTTTCAGCCGAATAACCGCCACCGTGCCAAGGTGCACGGTTTTCGCAAGCGTATGAGTACCCGCGCCGGCCGAGCCGTTCTCGCCTCGCGTCGTCGCAAGGGTCGCGCGCGTCTCGCTGCCTGAGGTGCTTCCGGCGGCGCATCGAATGCTGCGGAGCGAGGATTTCTTCGCCGCAGTGCGGTTCGGTGCGCGCAGTGGCAGCCGCAGGCTGGTCATTCATTACAGCGCCGGCGAGACCGGGGAAACGACTCCGGCTCTCGTCGGTGTCGTCGTCCCGAAGAAGCAGATCTCGCACGCCGCTCACCGCAACCGGATCAAGCGTCGTGTCCGCGCGCTCATGAGTGCGCGTGTCAGTGGTATCGAGCCGGGCGCTCGGGTTGTCGTTCGCGGCCTCGCCGGGGCCGACGGCGCCACGAGCGCCGAGCTCGGGGATGATCTCGACCGACTGCTCACCCGCAGTCGTGAGGCCGCTCGTCGCGATCGTGAAGAATTGGGGAGTGGTCGCGGGTGAGCAGGAGCGTGATCACCATGATCGGTGCGGTCAACGTGATCCATGATCATGCTGTGCGCGCCGTGATCTATCCCGTGCGCTTCTACCAGACGAGTATCTCTCCGGCGTTGCCGCGCCGATGCCGTTACTATCCGACGTGCTCCGCCTACGCCGTTGAGGCAGTTCGTGTTCATGGGGTGCTCAAGGGCTTTCTACTGGCAATCTGGCGGCTCGTGCGGTGCAATCCTTTTACCCTCGGCGGTGTCGATCACGTGCCCGATCCGGGTCGGTGGCGCTACGCCTATCCCCATGATATTCCCCGTTTCAAGGTCGATCGGTCCAGCGACTGATCGACGGCGGGAGCAGGCCGGATGTCCCGGTCGGCGGGAGTCGAGCGATCGACGCTCGCCACGCCTTAAAGCAAGGAGTGCAATGGACACGATCCTGTGGCCCCTCAAGGTTGCCGTAGCCTGGGTCATGGTGTACATCCACAAGTTCCTCGTGCTCATCGGCATGGGCGATGGGCCGGGCGCTGCCTGGGTTTTGTCGATTATCGGCTTGACGATCTTCGTGCGTATTCTCATCATGCCGTTGTTCGTCAAGCAGATCCGGGCCAGCCGTGGCATGCAGCTCATGCAGCCCGAGCTCCAGGCGCTCCAGGCGAAGTACAAGGGGAAGAAGGATGCCGCTTCCAAGCAGCGCCAGCAGGAGGAGATGATGGCGCTGTACCGCAAGCATGGGACGAATCCCCTGTCCTCGTGCATGCCGATTCTCATCCAGATGCCGATCTTCTTCGCGCTCTTCCGAGTTCTGGCGAATCTTGAGGCTATTGCTGATCATTCCTACCAGGGACGCGATTCGATAGGTCCGCTCACCGCTGAACTGGCTAATCAGGTTCAGCACTCGACGGTGTTCGGGGCGAGTCTGTCCTCGTCCTTCATGAATTCTTCGGATACGACCGTCAAGGTCGTCACGGTCATCATGATCATCGCCATGAGTGCGACTCAGTGGTACACGATGGCGCAACTGAGCATGAAGAATATGCCCGAGTCCTCCAAGAACTCGGACAATCCCATGATGCGCTCCCAGCGCATGATGATGACGATCATGCCCATTTTCTTCGCCTTCACCGGTGTGCAGTTCCAGATCGGTGTGTTGATCTACTGGGTGACGTCGAACCTGTGGACCATGGGACAGCAGTTTTACACCATCAGTCGCATGCCGGCTCCCGGATCAGAGGCGGAGAAGAAGTTCCGCGCTCGTGAGAATGCCAGGCGTGCGCGTAAGGGCATGCCGTCCCTCGAGGAGGAGGAGCGAGCCAAGGCCGAGGCCGAAGGAACGGCTTCGACCGGCGGTCAACGCGTGCAACCGGTGCGCAAGAACCGCCAGAAGAAGAGTTCCGAACGTTCATCGTCGACTGCGGGGGAAGGGAGCGAGACTGCTGCCGATAAGGGCGACGATGATGTCGCGACGTCCGCTGGGGGTTCCTCATCCCGTAGGCCTGGAGGGCTGACGGATGAGGAGATCGCACGACGTCGCTACGAGAAGCGTGCACGTGAGCGCAAGCGCGCGGCTGAGCGGCGCAAGGCTCAGAAGAAGAAGCGCCGGAATTGATCTGCAGTTCCGAGACCATTGAGAAGAACGGACTCACCATGAGCGAGAACACCGCCCCGTCCAATGCCGTCGCGCGTCTTGAAGAGGAGGGCGAGGTCGGCGCCGACTACCTCGAGGAACTTCTCGATATCGCCGATCTCGGCGGAGACATCGATATTGATATTGATCACGGTCGGGCGTCCATTGCGGTTGTCGCCTCGGAAGAAGGGGATGCGCGCGAGCTGGCCGATCTCGTCGGACGTGATGGAGAAGTGCTCGAAGCCGTTCAAGAACTGACTCGTCTGGCGGTGCAGACGCGTACCGGCAATCGGTCTCGTCTCATGCTCGACATCAATGGCTACCGTGCCGCACGTCGCGTCGAATTGACGAAGATCGCGCAGGAGGCCGTGAGACGTGTCCGGGCCGCCGGAGAGCCTGTGTCGTTGAAGCCTATGAACCCTTTCGAGCGCAAGGTGTGCCATGATGTGGTGGCCGCTGCGGGATTGGTCTCCGAGTCCGAGGGAGCCGAACCGCATCGTCATGTTGTGGTGATGCTTGCTGGAGAGGATGCCGAGGAGTCCGGCACGTCCGTCGCCGAGGAGGCGGGTTCGCCATCGGACGGCGGCTCTAACGCCTCTGAACGGAACTGAACGTGGTTCGGGATGTCGAGGGCGATGCCCGATCGGCGCAGGATGCCGATGGCTCGGTTGAGGTGGAACGACCCACCGACGAGGCCCGCGAGCTCTTCGGAATCGCCTTCGCGGGCGCGGAGCGTTTCGCCGAGATGCTCGCTGCCGAGGGCGAGTTGCGTGGGCTGGTCGGGCCACGGGAGTTGCCTCGACTGTGGACTCGGCACATTGTGAACTCCGCTGCCGTGGTCCCGTTCCTGCCGGCTCGTGGAACGGTGGCCGACGTTGGTTCAGGTGCGGGATTTCCAGGGATTGTGGTCGCACTTTTGCGGCCGGATCTAGAGGTTGCGCTTATCGAAATCATGGAAAGACGTATGGATTGGCTCGGCGACGTCGTTAACGAGCTCGACCTGGACAATGTCACCCTGCAAAGGGCTCGAGCCGAGGACGTCAAGGAGCGTTTCGATGCCGTTACCGCCCGTGCCGTTGCAAATTTGACCAAATTGGTACGACTTACGGCGCCGCTTCTTCGCCAGGGAGGAAGTCTGCTGGCGCTCAAGGGTGCCAGGGCCGAGGTCGAGGTCGAAGCTGCGAGACATGTCGTGAGGAAGGCCGGACTCAAGCCCGCGGTCATTCACGAGGTCGTGACGCCGGGAGAGGAGCTCACCAAGGTTGTTCAGGTGCGTCGTCCCCGGCGTTAAGGCGCATCCCGGGTGTAGCGGTTTGTGCTCACGAGAAGCCACCGGTCCGGTACCACGACATGGGGGAACGACCTTCACGCGTCTCATTGAGCATGGTGCATACGGCGGGGCTGGTCGTCGACGTCGCTGGGCTCACGTAGACTGAAGTACCCGGCCCGTGGAGGCGGTCGGGGACGTCGTCCGAGGAGAATGTTTTGTCGGGATCGTCTATCTTCGAGCAGCTGCGTGCCGACCATTCGGCGCTGGAGGAGTTCGCTGGAGTGCGCTTCCCGCATCCGGATCAGACCCGCATCATCGCCGTCGCCAATCAGAAGGGCGGGGTCGGTAAGACGTCGACGACGGTCAATGTCGCGGCTGCGCTCGCGGAGGCCGGGCTTCATGTGCTTGTCATCGATGCTGATTCTCAGGGCAATGCCTCGACGGCGCTCGGCGTGGCGCATGACGATGAGCAGGTCTCCATCTATGACGTGCTCGTTGACGGGACACGGATCGAGGAGGTGGTCGTGTCGACGCACTTCTCGGAGACTTTGCTGTGCATGCCGGCGACGATTGACGTGGCGGCGATCGAGATCGAACTCATCAGCACATCAGAGCGCGAGTCTCGTTTGCATCATGCGCTGCAGGAGTACTTGAGGAGCCGGGAGGCCGCAGAGCTTCCCCGTTTGGACTATGTTCTCATCGACTGCCCGCCGAGTCTGGGCCTGATGACGATCAATGCCTTTGTCGCGGCCGGTGAGGTTCTTATTCCTATGCAAGCTGAGTATTACGCCCTGGAAGGCCTGGCTTTGCTCACGCGCTCGGTGGAGCGCATCGCCAGGATCCACAACCCGGCGTTGGCGGTGTCCATGATCGCGTTGACCATGTTCGACAGGCGCACGACTTTGGCTCGCGATGTCGAGGAGGAGGTTCGGACGTACTTCCCCCATGCAACGCTTCATACGCGTATCCCGCGATCGGTACGGGTAGCAGAGGCTCCATCTTTCGGTGCACCTGTGGTCTTCTGGGATCCGCGGTGCTCAGGTGCAGTGGCTTACAAGCAGTTGGCGCAGGAGATCGCCCAGCGTGGAGTGGCCGGTTGGGAGGACTCATTGGTGGTTCGCAGCGATGACGTGGACGACGTCGATGATACGGACGACGCAGACGACGCACAGGAGGTGTGACGATGGCGCAGAAGAGGCGCGGGCTTGGACGGGGACTTCAGGCGCTCATTCCTGAGACGCAGACGGAGACCCCGTCGGCGCGCCCGACGGACGTCTTCTTTCCCGAGTCGCAGGAGCCCTCCGAGAAGAACGTCGACTCGCTCGAAGGCAATGGGACGGACAGGTCATTGCCGGACCAGGATGACAGCACACAACGTGGCTCGGACGACATCACAGCGACATTGCTGGCGCCGTCGAAGCGGGCGAGAAGGTCGACGGCGAAGGGTTCTGCGCGGCGACATGCGACGAAGCGGGACAGCTCGGAGTCTGGCGGCGGTGCGAAGAAGAAAGCGTCTTCGAGATCGACGCGTACTCGTGCCTCGGAGAGTGTTTCACGTGAAACACCATCGAGGAGGACGACTGAGGAATCCGGGACTCGCCGGAACGACGCTGCGGCCGCCAGAACGGAGACGCCTTCCGACACCGAGGTGAAGGGAGCGACAGAGACTGTGAAGTCTGACGAGGCGGTTCCGAAGGTCGACGGTGCTGAGGAAGCGTCGCTCGTTCCGGTTCCGGGAGCAACCTTTGCGGACCTGCCTGTGGACGTGATCGCCGCCAACCCGCACCAGCCTCGGCAGGTCTTCGATGAGGAGGACATCACCGAGCTCGCCGCCTCGATCAAGGAGGTTGGCCTGCTGCAGCCGATCGTCGTGCGCCGGCGCGATCGTGAGGATGGCAGTGACGCCGACTATGAGCTGATCATGGGTGAGCGGCGCTTGCGAGCCGCCAAGGAGGCAGGACTCGAGACGATTCCTGCTGTTGTTCGTTATGCTGCGGATGACGAGTTGCTCAGGGACGCCCTTCTGGAGAACCTGCACCGCGTTCAGCTCAATCCACTGGAGGAGGCGGCTGCTTATCAGCAGCTGCTCGAAGACTTCAACTGCACACATGCGGAGCTTTCTCAGCGGATCGCGCGTTCGCGGTCGCAGATCTCGAATACGCTGCGCTTGATGAAGCTGCCGCCTCTTGTGCAGCGCAGGCTCGCGGCGGGAGTGATGTCGGCTGGGCACGCTCGGGCACTTCTCGGTCTTCCCGATGCGGCTGCTATGGAGCGCATCGCTCAGCGCATCGTGGCGGAGGGACTGTCGGTCCGAGCAACGGAGGAGCTTGTAGCGTTGCATGATGAGCCCGACTCACGGCGCTCCAAGCCACTCCGAAACCGGTCGGCTACTCTTCCGGCGTTGTCAACGCGACTTTCGGATGCATTTGACACACGGGTCAAGGTGACGAGGGGGGCCAAGAAGGGGCGGATCACGATCGAGTTCGCAGGTGATGACGATCTGGCACGTATCGTGACTGCTCTAGCTCCTGGAACTTCTTTGGAAGAGGACTGACATCTCGCGATTGAGCGGCGCGACTGTTGGTGAGATTCGTGATGACTCCGTGCCACTGGGGTTCGTCATGTGCGCCCGAGGAATGAGGTTCTTCCGCTCATGCTGACGGATGCGTCTGGTGGACGTCTGAGACGCAAGCGACCTGATGCTTGTCATCGGGCGGTCCTAGTGAAGGTTCGACTCTGGTGACGATGCTTGACGATGAACAACCGGAGAGTGAGTTTCCGGTGGCGGATGCCGGTCTGTTGGTCTGCGTCGACGACGAATGGAGACGTTCCGCGATGAGACGCACGGCGAACTGCAACCGCACGGACGCATGGACAATGACGTCGCATGTCGAACGATGTTCTTTCGCCTTGGGGCGCAAACGACTCTCGTGGCCGATTCAAGGTCTCGGGAGGATCTGTGATCCATTGCGACTGGTCCATGAGGGCTAGTGATGGTGTGGGATGTGATGACTCGATGGAGAAGTCATGTGGCCCGTAGAGGCACTGACTCGTTCACTTCGCCCGGATCAGCGATCCGCACAGAGGGCGTTGGCTCATATCGATGACGGAGGTCGTGGTTGTCTGACATGCGTGTGGACTGATCCTCCCATCACGGAATGCATTCGTTCGAGGCGAGTGTTTTACCGAGATTCGGTGCCCATCATGGCATCACGGACGTGGCCATCGGTTTCACGTGAAACACTATGCCGCTGCGCGCCACGCGTGTTCGCTGGATCCACTCCCAGGTACTTCTTCCTTGCGAAAGCGACTGGCCTGGGTGACTGGCTTCACGAGATGCGACTGAGGGTTCGTCATATGTGGTTCCAGGTGGGTGGTGCCGCTGCGATGAGATCGTCTTCGAATCCCTCGGAGCGGTAGATCTTGTTGATGAGGAGAGCCAGCGGTGAGGCTCTCCGAGCGAACGGAGATTCTTGGCAGGATCTCACCTTCGTCTCGATGTGAGGATCGGTCGGGGCCAGGCGATGGGGCGAAGCCCATGCGGTGGCCGTTGCTAGATTCAGGTACGGGTTCCAGAGCCTGCGAGAGTAGAAAGAGTAGAGGCATGATATCCGTGACTGACTCGACTGACCAGGCCAGAACGGTAGGGGCGGGGTGCAGGTGGTTGCATGTGACAGGACGCGGTGACCAGCCGTTCGTCGTCGGCGCGAATGTCTGCGCCGGGGTGAGACAGTGACCAGTTGGCTGCTGGTGCTTTGGCGAGGGGGCGGACACTTGCTTCATCGTGCCTGGCCACTCACAGTGAGAAACGCTCCTGTCCGACAATGCGCAGTGCCATAATGCTGGTGTTGTTCGCTGGTGCGTTCCGGCAGGGTGGGTATCGCCATCAGGGTGATGATCTCGGTGTAGCGATGGGTGACGGGGGCGATGGGCGTCTGTAATCGCGGTTGCGGAGCCTTGCGACGGCTCGTCGGCGAGCCGCCAGTCGTGATCCGGGATGTGCTGATGGGGAGGTGGCAGGTCCGGTCCACCTTTCTCAGGCTCCCGGTGCATGAGCAGGGACATTACGCACCGGTTCTGCGATGCTCTGCTTCTTTCGGTCCAGTGGTCGCGCCGATACTGCATTGAGGAAGGTGGAGAATATGGAGAGGGGCAACGTGGGGGCAATCCTGCGCCGCGCTGCGGGCGACTGCTTCGACCGGAGGCATCCGAGTCTGTTTCGCTGGCCTCTGGCCCATCCCGACAGGACAAATTCGCGTCGATCAGAGATGTGCACTGGTGAATGACGTTGTTGCGGTTTCAGAGTTCTACGAACGTTGGATCAGAGGATCTTCGCATGGTCGATCCGATTTCCTTGAGGAATCAACTTGTTGACTCATGGAACATGGATGGTCGTTTCGACACTACCACGATCTCACAGTACTGAAGTGATGTCGTTACGGCACTCGTGTGTTGCATTCGTTCCTGAACCGGTCTACGCGTCACATGTGTTGTATGTGAGTATCCAGGTCAAAGGGGGAGGTGCTTCGAATGGCGGATGAGTAGGCGGTTAGCGGGCTCACGAGTCTTGTGCAGGTGGCGAAGGAGAGCTCTTCCTCATTGACTGCGGTTGACGAAGTGCATGAGTCTCGTCGTCGAGTCCTTCGGGGTGTCATGGACATCATCTTTCCGGGATCGGTCTGCTCGAACCTGGTTGGCCTAGGCACTCTTGTCCATGAATTACGCAGTCACGACCGTCCTGAGTCGCTGTTTCACGTGAAACATTAGCACAGCGAACTGGGTCTCCGTTCCGTTGTGGCAACGGAGTGTGGGGGGAGCTTGTCTTGTAAATGCCGGCCGCTGAACGAAGGAGTGAATGGAACTCACGCATGCTGATGGCTCAGTTGAGGGATGACGGTCCTCTCGAGGCCGTATGCCAGTTCGTTCCTGGGACACGTAAAGGGCAGAAGACGTGTAGCGCTCCGCATGTCGCTGTCAGCCGGTGACGATTGGGGCGTGCCCTTGGCCAGAGGTTGTGCCAGTACTGCAGTCGTCAGCGATGAGTGGGAACTCCTTTTCGAACTCAAAAGGAATCGGATGTCAAGAAGGCGCTACGGGTCTTTGCCGATCACGTCGGGGTATGTCCACGGCAGTTCAGGAGCGCTGTTCGCCTCCAGAGCGCCGCGTTCGGTTCCGGTGGTGCGGCATCTGCGAATCGCATTGGAATGTCGCAGGGTCTGTCTGCGGAGACTTGCACATAGCAGCCAATGAGCCGGGCCTCATCGACGGTTTCACGTGAAACCTAGACCGATTAATATGCGTGTGTGAGTGCTGGAAGGACGGTTACTCGCAGTCGGGGTACTTTCCCGGAAGATGTCTACAGGAAGAGTTCCACGGGGCGCGGTCGCGGTCCTAGAAGATTGATATCGCCGATTCGTACTCTCTACCCTGCGTTCCCGGGAGATTCATATAGGTGACTGACGCTCGGAGGATCTTGACGCAACGAGCGCGATGAGCACCATCTACATGTAGAAGTCCTGATGGTCATTGATACGTGGAAGTCGCTCATGACGACCTACTGCCGCTCACAGTGCTATGTGAGCGGATAGAGCCCCGCGCGATGGCGAGAACTGCTTGCCGAATCGTTCTCGGGAGGATCAATGAGTTCCTTCTACTACGTGGCTGCGTCGATGCGAGTCCGGCAGAGGAGTCCATATCCAGTCGTGCAAGACAGGAGAGGGGCCCCTTGAGAGACAGAGCCGGTTGCACGTCATGTCATGCTGTAGGTGCGGCCTTCTCTCAGTGACCCGGCCGTCTGTCGATGAAGCCATACCATGTGCTGGACCGAGTGATGCGACGATATGCTGAGGTCCAACAGGCACAGACGCGGGGCATGTGCGGTCCGCTCGACGCCGCTGGCGGTCTTCGCCATAGTGGCTTTTTGATCCTCGATCATGGTTTCACGTGAAACAGAGACGGGTTCCTATGGGGCTGGGGTGATGAGGTGGAGTGAATGATGTGAACCGCATTGAAGCGCTTCGTGTGGTAGACATGCCCGGGTCGTACGTACCTTGGGGTTGACCGGTAGAAGGCCGGCTGGCCAAACGACCTGCGACGGGACGGTCGACCGTTGCTCCGGATGAGCATAACGACCGATGGGGTTACGTGAGTCAGGGCGCTGTTGAGAGTCAGCATCAGAGATATCGGGAACGGTGGGAACGGTGCAACGCGGTCCGAACAGTTGATGACACTGGAGGTGACTGGCTATCCGCCTTCGACGACGGCACATTCCGTTGGCGGGGCTTGCATGTGCCTATGCGCTGCATTCGTGGTGTGCGGGTCGTCGTGAAGGTTTGACGTCGACGTCTGTTGGAATGCTTGGGGGGAAACGTAGGCAGGAGCAAGACTCGATCCTAGGCGGCCATGGAGTCACAGGTGCCCCAAAAGTGGTGCTCTGGAACGTGGAGACGAGTGGGACGGTGACGCATCGAGCACGCGATTCGAGGATGAGCGTTTGCGAGCCATGTGAAAATACTTCAACTTCTCGTAATATCCAACGCTCGTCAGCGACGACCGACCGCCACTTGGCAGTATCACCTTTCATGACTCCTGGGCGTACAGATCTCGCGCAGGCTTGGAGCGCTCTGCGCGGATTGGTGCTGGCCACGGCGGTGTTTCACGTGGAACATCCTGCTGCGAGGTGTCGAGTTGCAGGATCTCATCACAGGTGGAAACCTCGCCGCTGCAGTGTATGGCATCGAGAAATGCAGAAGGAGACCTGAGAGCCGGGGCGCTCACTATTAAAAGGCCCTACGGTGGACACCGTTCAGGAGAGGAAGACAATGTCGTATCCCTGAATGGACGGGTGATTGTCACGTCGCCCTGCGCTCGTTGTGGCAATGTTCAGTCGCATCATGTGCGACAGAGGTCCGGGCACAACGGAAGCACGGCCATCATCATTGACCCCGTCGCGGCACGGTAGCCAGTCAATGAGTAGTCGGTGAGTCTGCTAAGTCCGGAGCGCTGTGAGTGCGGGTGGCGATGTTGCTGACGTTGGTCGCTGGCAACAGTGGGGAGAGAATCCGGACGACGCGTGATGGTTGATGGTGACTGGTCATGACATGGATGTACATGGAGCCTGCTCCGCTACGACCCTTGGGGTGCTCAACGGACAACACCCGGACTCGTTTCCTCGCGTGCTGTCACGTGGTGGCACGCGGAGAAGACCTCCTCATGAGCACCGTGCCCGGCGATCAGATCAGCCTTTCCACGAGAGCGACCATAGCGTCCATGAGGGAGAGCGATATGCTCAGCGGGCCGGACGTCCTCGTCGCATAGGTGGCCATGTCTGACGGGGTTTCGCAAGGATCACCGCTCCGACTGAGCGCAACGGGCATTCGTCCCGATACATGTTCGCGACGTTCAACGTGGCATCATCTCCTGGACATGGTGACTGTCTCTGTGGCACGGTATGCCTCCGTGATCGGCTGAGGACATCGAGCAGTGGTTTTGGACGATCCTGGGTTGCAGTCGGTGCATGGCCGAATCGCGCTCGTCCGTGTTGGCATCCCTACGCGCCGCTTCTATCTGAACGCCTATACATGACATGGTCGCGACTGCATGTGTCGAGGTTTTCGCAGGAGAGCGATAGAGAGACCTTGTGTTTCACGTGAAACCACGAGACGATCGCTGAGGATTAACGTAACTGTCGGTGTCGATCATATGAACTGGATTCTCTGCGAGTCAGGTCTCCTTCCCCGCGGTGGTCATGCTGTCCATGTCATTGTGGCTACTTGTCGTGTGAATATCAGTCTCTACAGCCTAGTTGATCAACGGCCGTAGGTTCGAGGTAGACGCAGATCGCCTGTGTTCCTTGCTCTGCGAACGACCTCGGTCCGGGTGCCGCAATAGACGAGCACATCGCCGCTATACTATTAGTAACCTATTTTTCTTGATATTTTAATAGGAAATGTGATTAGTCGCACGATGCACACGTCAGTGACGGCGCCATACGGACGGTCCCATACGCGCATGTCCGAGGGACGCAACCAACATTCTGATCACGTGGTGGGCGCGTCTGGTCGTCAGGAAAAGGACGCCATCTCGGGGGCTCGATGATGGAGGTGACGTGCTGGAAGCAGCACAATAGGAAGGCCATGACCCCCTTCATCAGAACTCGGCGCATCGTCAAGCAGACCATGCTCATGCTGCGTAGGCACCAGCAGAGGACCAGGTCCGGGCTCGCAACCTCCCGACGCGACTGACAAGTGGCCGCGCACGCGCTCCGCTGTTCGAGGATCCTATAGACAGGTGTCACTCCAGTTGCTGCCGAACGACGACATGGCCTGTCCTATCTGGAACATCATCCCAGCTGATCCCGTCGTACTCCACAGCGGCGGGGATCTGTCGTATCCGATGTCGAGGAGATGACGGTTCACAGTGTGGCGAGCAACCTGATCGACTGCTTTCCCGAGCGGAGATGTTTCACGTGAAACACACCGCCCTCGACATTCCTGACCCTTCGTGAACCGGAGGATGCTATGAGACCGGAAGTCCGATCAAGGGCGGACGAACGGATGATGGACGAGCGTGTTGTACAGACCGGGTAGATCGCCTGCTACGTCGGCCGTCAAAGGCAGCAACGATGTCTTGGTCATGCCCGGTACGACGTTCACGTCGATGAACCAAGGCGTACCATCGTCATCAAGAATCAGATCGGTACGGGACAGGTTGCCGAGACCGAGTGTCTGATGCACAGTCACCGCAGTGTCCTGGACCCGCTCGACCAGTTCAGAACTGAGTCGTGCGGGAACGAAGTACTCCGAGCGGCCGGGGTTGTACCTGGCGTCGAAGTCGTACTGCCCTTCCGAGACCACTTCGACAGGTGGGAGTGCTCGTGGTCCGTCTCCCGCGTCGATGACTGAGATAGCCACCTCCGTGCCAACGATATATTGCTCGATGAGGGCACGCTCGTCATACGCGAAACACGACACCATGGCGTTGCGAAGTTGGTCCGCATCACGGGCCAAGGAAACGCCGAGACCGGAACCGCCCTGATTCGGTTTGACGATGACTGGGAGACCAAGGTGCGATGTGACGATGCCGAGTGCTTCCTGGGCCCCGAGTTGGGAGAAGTAGACTTTCGGCAAGGTGAGTGAGTCCGGTGTTGCCACTCCTCCCGATCTCACCGTGGCCTTCGCCGTCGGTTTGAATGAGGCTCGTTGACAGCCGTCCGAATGCGTCCCCACATAGGGCAATCCAAGAGCGATCAGCACGTTCTGGAGACCGCCGTCCTCCCCGTGCCCACCATGGACAAGCGGCCACACGACGTCGGGTCCGAATGCACGGAGCGACGAAATGGTGCGAGCATCGACGTCGAGGACAAGCACGGTATGTCCCAGATGCTTGAGAGTGGATGCGACCCGGCGCCCGGAGCGAAGAGAGACATCGCGTTCGTGGCTCAGTCCGCCGGCGAGGACCGCGATACGTAGTGGTTCGGTTGTGATGGACATGCGTGTCGATTCGGTCGGCTCAATCATGGTGCATCCTCAGATCTGGTCCGGAGCGGGAGCGGAAACGCCTTCAGCGGGACGAGTATGCAACATATGCGACGGGCCGAAGAGATTGATGAGCTCGAGGTCATGCGTAATGACCTCAGAGAGCCGTCGCACTCCCTCGCGAATCTCCGTGGGCTCGGGGTAGCAGAAGGACAGTCGGACATGATCATGGCCTGAGACTCCTCCGGAGTAGAAGGCAGTACCCGAGACATAGGCGACGAGATTGGTGACCGCACGCGGCAGCATGTCCTTGGCGTCCAGTCCGTCAGGCAGACCAACCCACACATAGAAGCCGCCTGCGGGCACGTTCCATGTGCACATGGGCGTGAACTCCCCTAGCGCGGAGATCATGGCGTCACGACGTCCGCGATACATTCCTCGGAATTCCTCGATCTGGTTCTTCCAGTCGAAGTTTTCCAAGTATGTGGAGACGGAGTACTGACCGACCGAGCTCGGGCAGAGAATCGCTGCCTCGGAGGCCAGTTTCATCTTCTCCCCGACAGCGGGCGGAGCCACTGCCCAGCCGACCCTGTAGCCGGGTGCGAAGATCTTCGAGAAGGAACCGAGGTAGACGACGTCGTTCGGGGCGAGGGTCTTGAGAGCCGTGTAGGTCTGCCCCTCGAAGCCCAGCAGGCCGTACGGATTGTCTTCGATGACCAGGACATGGTGCCGTCGGCAGATGTCGATGATCGTGGGCCGGCGATCCTCGGACAGTGTGACACCAGCGGGATTGTGGAAATTCGGAAGACAGTAGAAGAACTTGATGCGCCTGCCTTCGCGTTCCAGACGCAGAATCATCTCATCCAGCGCCTCCGGTATGACGCCGTCGGCATCGATCTCAACCTGTTGGACGTCGGCCTGATAGGTGGCGAAGATCGACAGCGAACCGACGTAGGTCGGTGCTTCGGTGAGGATGACATCTCCTGGATCGATGAAGAGCTCGGTGACAATGTCAACGGCCTGCTGAGAACCGGTGGTGACGATGACATCCTCGGGGTCGGCGTCGATGCCTTCGAGCTCCATGATCTCGGGAATCTGCTCACGCAAACGAGGAAGTCCCTGCCCGTTACCGTACTGAAGCGCTCGTCCCCCATCCTTGCGGATCATTCGAGCGGTGGCCTCGGCGAGTCGATCGAGAGGCAAATCCTTGAGATTGGGCATTCCACCGGCGAGAGAGACGACTTCAGGACGCGCGGCCACAGCGAAAAGCGACCGGGTCTCGGAGGCGCGCAAACCATGGGCGCGGGCGGCATAGTTGTCCAGCCACGGGTCCAGTCGGTTCCCCTTCACGTGGGCCGCATCAGTCACGTCGTCGTCCTTCCCCTGACAGGTACCGCCGTAGGGGCCAGTCTGCCACGGTAACAGGGGCCTTGCTGGTCCGTCCTCGGAATGGACTGGGGTCACTGAGCTCACCCCTCGATCCCGGTGGTACTCCGCGCCCGGCAAGCGACCCGCTCTACGATGTTTCACGTGAAACCCGAGAAGGACGGTGTCGGGTGCGTAGAGAGGATGTGGAGAGCACAATGGTAGGACAGGTCCCCTCTCCCCCGGGTGCGGAGCCACAGCAGCAGGACATGGAAATGGAGGTGCCGCATGAGCGATCAGAACGGGGATCGGGACGCGCGTACAGAACGTGAGAAGTTGGAGGCCGGGGACCTTTACTGTTTCCTGGATGCAGAGGTTGCGGCGCGCAAGCAATCCGCTGTCGTGGCATGCCGGTATTTCAACGACGCCGATCCCACTGATGTTGAGGCCCAGACTCGCATCGTGCGAGAACTATTCGGCTCAACTGGCGAGAATCTCTCGGTACAGCAGCCGTTCAGATGCGATTATGGTCCCAACATTCATGTTGGCGATGGCTTCCTCGCCAACTACAACGTGACCATTCTTGATATCGCTCCGGTGGTCATCGGTGACCATGTCATGATCGGTCCGAACACACTCATCACGACCGTGGGCCACCCTTTGGATCCCTTGGGGCGACGGGCCAAACTCGGCCAGGCATCACCCGTGCGCATAGGCGATGACGTGTGGCTCGGAGGAAACGTCGTCATTCTGCCTGGAGTCACGATCGGAAACAACGTTGTCGTGGCGGCGGGTGCGGTCGTGTCCAAGAGCATTCCGGACAACCGCATTGCAGGTGGAGTTCCGGCCCGTGTGATTCGGCAACTCGATGCTGAGACAGCGGAATAACACTGTTACGTCAAACGAGCGCCCGGGTGCATTCAGACCTCGAACATGCAACTACATGTGCAATGCATTCTCCATAATTAGGGTGCGTAGAGGAGTCATGTCATTGGAGATTGTGATGACGTGTTGAGGTCGATCCAGAAGAGCGGCGATCTCCGTCGTGCGCATGTACTCGGTTCCCAGTGCCTCGGCGATGGTCTCGCCGAACTTCGCGGCCTTCGCCGTCTCGAGAACCAGGGTCGGAACGTCTGGTTCCATGAGTCGGAGCGCTACCGCGATGCCGTCAGCCGTGTGCGGATCGATGAGTTCGCCCGCGGCCGAGTGCACGAGACGAATTGTCGCAAGACGATCGGCGTGAGTGGACGAGCCCGAGACGAAGCCGAACTGTGCGCTCAGGCGCCCGACATGATCGGACAGGTCGAGAACACCGTCCGCCTCCAGCGCGGGCCAGCGCCGCTCGAACTCCTCCGGGCCGAGCAGCTGCCAGATGAACCGCTCGAGATTCGAGGCCTTGGAGATGTCCATGGACGGACTCGAGGTCGCCAGAGTCTCCGCGCTTCCCCGCGGACGGTAGACGCCCGTCGAGAAGAACTCTTCCAGCACATTGTTCTCGTTGGTGGCCAGGATGAGACGCCGGATCGGCACCCCCATTGCGCGAGCGAGGTGACCGGCGTAGATATTGCCGAAGTTCCCGCTGGGCACGGCGACATCCACGACATCGTCGGAGCGCTTCCCCTTCCCCATGGCGTCGGTCACTCGCAGCCAGGCCCAGATGTAGTAGACGACCTGCGCGGCGATGCGCCCGATATTGATGGAGTTGACCGCGCCGATGGAGTGGGCGGCCTTGAAGGCCGCATCGTTGTTGAGCGCCTTGACGAGGTTCTGACAGTCGTCGAAGACGCCGTCCACCGCGATGTTGTGGATGTTGGCATCATCGAGCGAGTACATCTGAGCGCGCTGGACATCGCTCATCCGGCCCAGTGGCGAGAGCATGAAGACGGCGACTCCGTCCTGCCCCCGGAAGGCGTGCTCGGCGGCTGAACCGGTGTCGCCGCTCGTAGCGCCGAGGATATTGAGGACTCTGCCCTCGCGATCCAGCACGTACGGGATCGCCTGGCCCAGGAACTGCATGGCCAGGTCCTTGAAGGCCATGGTCGGGCCTTCGGAGAGGCCGACGATCATGAGTCCGTCGGCGACGTCGTCGATTCGACGGACGGGTACGACAGGGGCCGGGAATCGCTCGGGTCCGTAGGCAGCAGCCGTCAGGGCACTGAGGTCCCGGGATGGGATGTCCGTGGCGAATAGACCAATGACATCAGCGGCCAGTTCGGAGTAGTTCGACGACCGCCACTGCTCGAGCTGCTCGCGGCCGATCGCGGGAATGCTCTCCGGCACGACCAGGCCACCATCGGGCGCGAGACCGGACAGCAGCACATCGGTGAAGCCTGCGGGGATCATGCCCCCGCGGGTGGAGATGAAACGCATGAGTCCGCCTTCGCGTCGTCGGAGTGCGAGTACGTCCTAGTCTATCGGGCAGTGCTCCATTCGCCCTCTCGGGACGCGCCGCCCCGCCCGGAGCGTGGATGGTACCGATGATGATAAGCCGGTACCATCCACGTCCCGGGATCGGAGTGGGATCGACGGGTCAGCCGATGGCCTTCTCGACCTCCTTGGCGAAGGAGCCCTTGGGGCGCGAGCCGGAGAACTGGTGGACGACCTGTCCGTCGCGCACGACGGCGAATGTTGGGATCGAGCTGACGCCGAAGGAACGGGCGGTGCCCGGGTTGTCATCGACGTCGATCTTCACGAATTTGGCGCGTCCTTCCAGGCCGGCGGCGACCTCATCGATGACCGGTGCCATCTGACGGCACGGACCGCACCACTCGGCCCAGAAGTCGATGACGACGGGCACCTCCGACTTCAGCACCTCGGAGTCGAATGTGGCGTCGGTGACGGCAAGTGTGTTGGACATGGAATTCTCCTTCGACGGGTCTGATGCCGGGTCAGACGTTGAGAGTGGTGAGGTAGTGCTCGGCGTCCAGCGCCGCGCGACAGCCGGAGCCAGCGGCTGTAATCGCTTGCTGGTAGTGCGGGTCGGCGACGTCGCCGCAGGCGAAGACGCCGGGAATTGCGGTGCGCTGGGACGGCGCCTGAACGGCGATGTAACCGGCGTCATCGAGGTCGAGAACGCCGGACACCAGCTCGGAGCGTGGAATCTGGCCGATGGCCACGAACAGGCCCGCGGCGGGGATGTCGCGCCGCTCACCGGTGACCACATCCTCCAGAGTCACTGACGTCAGGGCGTCCTGACCGTTCAGAGCGACGACCCTGGAGTTCCAGGCGAAGTCGATCGTCGGGTCGCCTTGTGCCCGCTCGGCCATGACGGCGCTGGCGCGCAGCTCGTCGCGGCGATGAACGACCGTGACGGACGAGCCGAAGCGGGACAGGAAGAGCGCCTCCTCCATGGCGGAGTCCCCTCCGCCGACCACGACGATCGGCTGGTCCTTGAAGAAGAAGCCGTCGCACGTGGCGCAGTAGGACACTCCGTGCCCCGAGAGCCGATCCTCGTCCGCCAGGCCCAGTTTGCGGTATTCCGAACCGGTCGAGATGATGACGGTGCGCGCCTCGTAAACAGCGTCATCGGTAGTGACACGCTTGATGCCGCTTGTGAGATCGAGCGCCGTGACATCCTCGTGGCGAACGTCAGCCCCGAAGCGCTCGGCCTGCTCCTGCATCCGGGTCATGAGCTCGGGGCCCATGACTCCGTCGATGAAGCCGGGGTAGTTCTCGACCTCGGTGGTGTTCATGAGCGCGCCTCCGGCTGTCACGGAGCCTGCGAGGACCACCGGGCTCAGTTGGGCACGTGCGGCATAGATCGCGGCGGTGTAGCCGGCCGGACCAGAACCGACGATGACGACGTCGTGGACCATGACTCTTCGGATTCTCCTGCACTAACGGGCGTAACGGGTTCGGGCGTGACCGCCTCGCGAGTTAGAACTAATGATGAGAAACAGATCTTCCCTAAGACGCTCTTATTTAAGAGTGATCTCTGACACACTTATTTTGAGTTCGCCGTCCGGAGCTGTCGGGGGGTCCGTCACCCATATGACGATCGACTGAGTCGATGTCGCCGGGAAGGTGAAGCTCGTGGTGCCCGAGGTGAAGGCGCCCTCGGCCAGGACTGTGCCGCCGGTCGGGTCACCGGGAGTCGTGGCCCGGATCTGGACGTTCCCGCCCTGGCCCGTGCCCTGGATGTCGATTCCCGAGACCTCGGTCGCCTGCTCGAGGGAGACGGCGATGCCGGTGCCGCCCTTGAGGTTGCCGAACTTGGCGCCGTAGTAGTGCTGGGAGTACCAGGTCGTGGAGGTGTTGCCGTCGACGGCCAGGCCCTCGTTCTCAGGGTGGTCCCCCTGACCCCCGGACGAGTCCACCGACTGCGCGCCGGTGATCCTGATGGGCGCGCTGGTGGGGGTAGTGCTGTCCGGCGACGACTGCTGGTCATCCTGCGCGGCCGCAGCCGTGGTCGGCACCGTGCTGGCGGCCGGAACGTCGGGGTCGGTGAAGCTCAGATTGAGCAGGCCGAGGATGCTGTTGACCGCGAAGATCACCCCTACCACCATGACGACGAGCATGCCGCTGATCACCGCGATGGTGGTGCGGGATATCGAGCGCGAGACCTCGTCGTCCTCGTCCTCGTCGTCGGCGCGCAGCGTCCCGGCCGTGTTGACCGGCGGACTCGCCGGCTGCACGGCTGGCGGGATCGCGGAGAAGTCCCGCATCTCATTGCCGGCCTGCGGGGCGGCCGGCGGCGAGGCGATCGGCGACGACACAGCAGCGGATGGTGCGAAGCTTTGAGGCGTCTGGGGCGCAGTGGTCTGGGACAGCGCATCGGCCTGCGGCTCGCCGGGGGACGGATCGGCCGCCCCGGCGGCGGGCGACTCGTGCGTCGAGGACGCTCGACGCAGGCGCGAGAGCACTCCCCGTAGTGCGGGTTCGGGCGTGCCGTCGGGTGAGGACGACGCGGCGGAGTCCGCGGTTGTCCGCGGCAGGAGGGAGGCATCCCATGATCCGAGCGCCCTGGCGACGTGAGATGCCGACGCGGGTCCCTCTCCCGCCCAGGTGCGGGCCACCAGGTCATCGAGGTCGCCGTCGTCCGGGTTCATGGACGTCGCCAGCATGGAGGGTGGTACCGGTGCCCCGTCGGACGTCGTGGGCGCCGAGGGGAGCCCCGCGCGCTTGCCCGGCCAGCGCTTCGTCAGGCCGTAGTAGAGCAGTTCGACCAGGGCGCGGGCATCAATGCGATCGGCCTCCAGCGGATCGGAGGCGGCCTTGGCGTCCAGGCCGAGAATCGCCGCCTCGACGCCGATGCCGGTGACCTGGACAGTGCCGTTGGGGCGGAGCCGGACGGACTCGGGAGACAGATTCAGGTGATGCAGACCTCGACGGGAGCAGGCCTCCAGCGCCTGGGCGATCTCGCCGACGATGGCGCGCACCTGAGCGGCCTCCAGCCCCTGGCCGACCAGCTCGGACAGAGGACGTCCGTCGGCGGGCTCGGTGACGATGAAGGCGGGATGGTCCGTCTCGACGTCGAAGACCCGCTGGATGCGTTCGTCCTCGACGAGAACGGCTCGACTGGCCGACTCCAGGACCTCGGCCCGGTGAGGAGTCGCGTCGGTGAGCATGAGGACCGTCACCGTGCGGTCCAGGATCGTGTCTCGCCCGACATGGCGGACTACTCGTGGAAGCGTCGCGGGCAGAGTGGCGGCCAGGGCATAGCGTCCTGTGCCGATGGGGGTTGCGTCCGTCATGAGGTTCCCTCCTCCCGTGCCAAGGAGCCCCAGTGCATGCGGAGCGAGTGTACCGGGCGTGAACGCCCGGACGGAGGCCGCTTGGATGGCCAGATCCGCGAATGTGGGGGGTGGCGCCGGAATCGCAGGCGGTGGAGCTGGTGCTGGGCGCGGAGCGTCCACGGCTCTCAGCATGGGTCTGTAGGTGGGCGGGTAGGACGGCGGGAGCTCGGTGCCCGCCCGGTCGGCCGAGGTCGGTGCCAGGACATGGGCCAGGTGCAGAACCGCCTCGCCCGCGCGTCCCGGCAGGAGCCGTCCGATCTTGGCCACGATGCGCGATAGTGGGACGAAGAGCACACCGAGCTCCTCGACATGCAGCACGCGTGCGGCCACGAGATACGTGACCGTCATGAGAAGGGCGGCTACGAGGACGGTGAGCATGGCGTCCGTCGGCCTGGAGCCGGTCAGAGAGCCGTCGGCCGGTCCCAGAAGCGCTCGCACGCCCAGCCCTACGAGGACCGCGGGCGTTGCGGCTGCCCCCAGACGACCGTAGGTCGTGATGACGCGACGGCCGTCCAGATCGGGCAGGTGCCGTCTGATGAGCGGGATCACCACCGCCGAGCCGCCCAGCTGACTGAGCATGGAGCCCACCGCGGCCCAGGTCATCCAGTGATTCGCCGGTGCCAGTGCGTAGGCCGCCAGGCAGACGACGGCAGGGACGACGCCCACGACGGTATCGGCTATGAGCAGCCGCTTCGTGTCCGCGTAGGCCAGCATGACGCGCTGGGTCGTGAACCAGATGCCCTGGAAGATGATGCCCACCGCCAGCACCGCCAGGATCGGGCCCGCGGCCGTCGCCTCGGCCAGGGACAGCGAGGGGACGAAGAGCTGGAGCGAAGGCGTGGCCAGGGTTCCGATGCCCGCGGCGAACAGGATGGTGAACACCGCTACGCTGCGCAGGCCCAGTGACAGGTCGTCGCGCACGCCTCTGCGGTCGCCGGCGGCGGCCTTCTCACTCATGCGTGTGAACAGGGCGGTGATGATGGATGTCGTCACCAGCGACTGCGGGAGCATGTAGACCAGCTGGGTGTTGTCGTACAGCGTCTTGGACGGCACGATCTGATCGGCGTACCTGGCCGACTCCGCCGCGGTGACGGCCTGGGACCCCAGGTTCGCCGTCGCTATGTCGCCCAGTGAGACCACGGCCGTGCCGAGCAGCGCCCACAGCGCCACCTTCGACATCGTTCCCAGGCCCATGCCCCGCACACCCCATACGAAGCGCGGGTGGAAGCCCGAGCGCACCAGGGGTATGTACAGGATGAGGGCCTGCACGGCGATGCCCGCCGTCGTCGTGCCCCCGACCAGGGCGATGCGACCGGCGTCCCATATGCCCGGGTCCTGGCCGGAGGTGTAGCGGCCGTAGATGTGCAGGTAGGCCATGATCGAGGCGATCGAGATCACGTTGTTCAGGACCGGGGACCACATGTAGGGCCCGAAGCTCGACCTCGCGTTGAGCACCTGCCCCCACAGGGCGTACAGGCCGTAGAAGAAGATCTGCGGCATGCACCAGAAGGCGAAGGCGAAGGCGAGGGGCTGCCAGCGGTCCAGTCCCGAGGCGTAGAGCATGATGACCAGCGGCGCCGCCACCGTCAGCACGGCGGATACCGTGGCCATGGCGACGGAGGCCGCTGTCAGCAGCCGGTTGACGAGCTCCTCCCCGTTGCGCTGACGCAGCGCCTGCACGATCTGCGGAACGAGGATCGCGTTGAGCACGCCCCCGATCACCAGGTTGTAGAGCTGGGTGGGCAGGTTGTTCGCGATGTTGAAGGCCTCGGCGGCGCCCGACGCCGTCGCGCCCAGGGCGGCGATCAGCAGCGCGTTGCGCACCAGCCCCAGAAGGCGGCTGGCCAGCGTGCCCGCCGCCATCACAGCACTCGAACGGGCGATCGATGAGCTCTTGTCGCTGCCGCTCATGTCTTCTCCTCGATGCGGGGGACGGGCGCTGCCGTGCGCCGCCCGCGGCGCACGGTTCGCACGATGCCGCCAACGAGCAGGATGGCGAGTCCCGCGCCCATCGCCCGGGTACCCCTGGACTCCCAGTCGGCGTGCACGCGCATATGGATGGTCTGCGGCGCTCCGACCGCGGTTCCGTCGGCGGCCAGCAGCATGATGGTCAGGTCGACGTCTCCGCTGCCCACCGCCCTGACCGGCACGGTGGCGTTCGCCTGGCCGTCCGCCGGGACCGTGAGCGGGATGTCCTCGACGGTCTGCAGTCGCGCCGAGCCGGACAGCAGGCGCACCACGACGGTGGCGTCCTGGTTCAGGGACGAGGTGATGCGCACCGGCAGATTGGCCTCGGAGGCGATCAGGTTGATCGTTCGCGATGGCACTGCCGTGAGCCCCGTGGTCACCGCCGTGCCGCGCTCGCGGGCCGATTCCGCCATGTCTGTGCGACCCGCCGGGTCCGATCGCCACACGGAGGACGCGGTGCGCACCACGACCTCGGAGGCCGAGCCGATCGCCGCCCGAGGATCGGGGAGGATCGAGGTCACCGAGGTGAGGTAGTCCCGGGTCGCGCGTGCGGCTGTCATGTCGGCCGACGAGAGCTCCGTGTCCCCGATGACCTGGTCGGGCACGTCGGCGCGGTGCATCTTCACGCCCTCGTCCTGCTGGGCGGCGGCCTCGGCCGTCAGCGCCTCGAGGCCCTGGGGGGAGGTCCAGGAGGACTCGCGCAGCGCCCTCAGGCGCGCGGCAAGCGCCTTGGTGTCGATCGTCGCGGCATCGGCCCGATCGAGGGTCATCACGATGGAGCGGCTGATCGCGGGGGCCTGTCGCGTGATGACCGCCGTCTCGCCGCGCAGCAGCTGAACGGCGTCGAGATCCGACAGGCGATTGGTGGACTCGTCCGTCACCAACGTGCCGCCGAGCGTGTCGGACAGGTTCGTGTCCGGCGTCAGCACTGTGCGCGAGCCGACGCTCGTCACCTGGGAGGGCGTGTACGTCATCTCCTCCGTCACCGGCAGGTCGCCGGGGGCGGTGACGATCGTCCGTGCCGATTCGGGCAGTGCATTCAGTGTCGCGGAGTCCAGATCGCCGGCCAGCCAGGTGAGCGACGCGGGCGCGCCCACCGCGACGGTCCGCGAGTCCCCGGTGCGTTTCCAGGCGTCGGCGAGCAGATCACTCTCCCCCAGATGGGTCAGCCCGGCGACGTCGATGTCCGCCCACGGCAGGGCGATGACGTCACCGGCCGCGAGGGCCTCGGTGAGGGCCCTGGTCAGGACTCGACCGGGAGACCTCCCGGTCGAGTCCTGACCAGGGCCCGACGGGGAGGCCGTGGCCGACGGTGTTGATGGTGCTGCTGACGGGGAGTCCGTCGGGGGGCCGGCCGACGCCGACGGTACGGGGCTCGCCTCGCCGCCGTCGGCGTTGCCCGTATCGTTGGCGGAAGGACTCGCGCTCGCCGACGGAGTCGCGGCGGATGGCGGCTCCTCGGTCACTCCGAGGGCCTCGAGCAGTGCCGGGTCCACGGCCAGGACGACGCCATCGCCGGCGAGCGCCAGGAGCGAGGTGATCCGTCTGCGCAGATCGGCCAGCTGGGCGTCCGTGGGCGGCTCGGCGCCCGTGGTCAGCAGCGTTAGATCCTCGGCCGAGGCCGTCACCGGGATCAGGGCCGTCACCCGTGACCGAGCGGCCTTCTCGCCCGTGTCCCATACCAGGAGTGTACGGTCCTGGGCGACGGCGTTGCGGCCCTGGGACGCCGTCACCTCCATGCCCCGGGGCCCCCACTGATCCTCCTGCCCGAGGGAGAGGTCGTCCGCGGCGACGGTGAGGGAGAAGGTCTGGACCGCGCCGGGGGCGATACTGCTGTCGAGGACGCCCAGGTCGATTGCGCGCGTGGCGGAGTCGCGCTCGCTCGCCAGCCACGACTCCAGACCCGTGACGGTCAGCTCTGTGGAGTCCTGCACACGAGCCGTGAGGGACAGGCCCTTCAGGGGCTCGTCGGTGCCGTTGGCGATGGTGCCGGAGATGTTCAGATCCTGTCCGGAGGTGATGATCTCGGGGGCCAGGGAGTCCACGGAGAGCGTCACCTGGCCGTCGATCATCTGGGCCGTCGCGGGCGCGGCAGTCGCGTGAGCAGTGCCCTGAGCGGAGAAGGCGGGAGCCGTGCCCGCCGTCACCGTCATCGCCGCGTCGGCGCTCGGAACAGGGTCCACGAGAGCGACGGATGCGGTCGTCACCGCGGCCAGGGCGACCAGCAGGTGCGCCCGGGAACGGTGGAGGCGATGACGGAACCTGATCGGGATCACCCATCCCCCACGAGGATCTCACGCGCAGCGGCGACGATGCGTCGCTCATTGGGGTAGGCCAAGCGACGGGCGACGTCATCAAGACTCACCCACTCAACCTCCTCGGCCTCGTGATCCGGATCGTTCTCCGTGGTGAGGTCGCCGCCGATCGCCTCGAGGAGGAAGTGGTGAACGACCTTGTGGACCCGATGGTCGTCGCCGGCGAACCAGTAGTCAATGGTAGCCAGATGACGTAGAACGCGGCCTGATATACCGGTCTCCTCGGCGATTTCGCGCACGGCCGCCTCTTCGGCGGTCTCCGCGCCCTCGAGGTGGCCCTTGGGCAGGCACCATTCGAGACGTCCACCACGGTTGCGGCGTGCGATGACGGCGGTGACCGCGCGCCCCTTCTGCACGTCGATCACGAGTCCGCCGGCGCTGGTCTCATCGACCACCGGCAGGAAACGCGCACTCGCGCGCCGTGGCGATGCGCCGGCGCGGGGCTTGCGAGTGCGATGGGAGGGCATGAGGACACTCTAGGCGGTCTGGCTGAATGGGTCGGATGTCGGAGACGGGTGAACGGGTCGGCTGTCGGGGGCTCCGCGTGGCAGGCTTGGGCCGATGACTGACCCCGCCGCTCCGTCCGCCTCCCCCCCGTCCGCCCCCGGCTCATCCTCCTCCGTGTCCGCTGCGTCCTCAGCGTCCGTCTTGCCGGGTGCGTCGAGCGGGACCGCTACTTCCGCTCCCGAGGTCCACGTGCTGCTCGACGAGGCCCCTGACGCCGGGGGCCTGACCCCCACGGCTCGTAGCGCCCTGAGCGCGCTGCCGCCATCGTTGGCGGCGCTCGGACGCCTCTTCGCCCGTGCGGGTCACGAGCTCGCCCTCGTGGGCGGTCCGGTGCGCGACGCCTTCCTCGGCGTCGTGCCCCACGACCTGGACTGCGCGACCTCCGCGCATCCCGAGCGGACCGAGGAGATCCTGTCCGCCTGGGGCGACACCTGCTGGGACGTCGGCAGGGATTTCGGCACGATCGGCGCGCGCAAGGGCAGGACGATCGTGGAGGCGACCACCTACCGCACCGAGGAGTACGAGGTCGGCTCCCGCAAGCCGGTGGTGGCCTACGGCGACACCCTTGAGGGGGATCTCACCCGACGCGACTTCACCATCAATGCCATGGCGCTGCGGCTGCCTGATCTCGAGCTCGTCGATCCCTGCGGCGGGTTGGCGGACCTGCGCGCCGGGGTGCTGCGCACGCCCGTGAGCGCCGAGCAGTCCTTCGATGACGACCCGCTGCGCATCATGCGCGCCGCCCGCTTCGCCGCCCAGCTGGGCTTCGACGTCGAGATGGACGTCATGACGGCCATGGAGGAGATGGCGCCGCGCTTGGAGATCGTCTCGGCCGAGCGCGTGCGCGCCGAGCTGGAGCGCCTCCTGATCTCGCCGTGGCCGCGTCGCGGGCTGGAGCTCATGGTCCACACCGGGGTCGCCGACGTCGTCCTGCCCGAGCTGTCGGCCCTGCAGGAGACGGTCGATGAGCACAAGCGGCACAAGGACGTCTACGAGCACACGCTGACGGTGCTGGACCAGGCGATGGCCCTGGAGACGGGCCCGGATGGTCCTGTGCCCGCGCCCGACCTCGTGCTGCGCCTGGCCGCGATCATGCACGACATCGGCAAGCCCGCGACGCGCCGCTTCCTGCCGGGCGGCACCGTGACCTTCCACGGCCACGACCACGTGGGCGCGCGCATGACCAGGAAGCGCCTGCGCGCCCTGCGCTTCGACAAGCAGACGGTCAAGGACGTCGCCCGACTGGTGGAGCTGCACCTGCGCTTCCACGGCTACGCCGACGCCGCCTGGTCGGACTCGGCGGTGCGGCGTTACGTGGCCGATGCCGGGTCGCTGCTGGAGCGTCTTCACCGGCTCACGCGTGCGGACGTCACTACTCGCAACAGGCGCAAGGCCCGCATGCTCGATGCCGCCTACGACGATCTGGAGGCGCGGATCGCGGCGCTGCGCGAGGCGGAGGAGCTGGCCTCCATCCGTCCGGATCTCGACGGGGCGCAGATCATGGCCGAGCTCGGGGTGGAGCCCGGGCCGGTCGTGGGGGAGGCCTACCGCTTCCTGCTGGACCTGCGCATGGAGCGGGGGCCGCTCGGTGAGGAGCCGGCGCGGCAGGCGCTGCGCTCCTGGTGGGCCGCGCGCGGGGAGAGATGACGGCGGCGGGAGTCGGCCGAAAGGCACTACGAAGGGCAGTGCCTCGACCCTTGAGCCGATGCTTCGCCTGCGCGAGGTGTACAGCATGGAGGTAACCGGCGAAGCACGCGAAGGGGACGTGCCGGCGACGTTATCGCCCGGACTCCACAGGCGGTGTTCGCGACGCCCTTGTCCACAGAGTTCGCACCGGCCGCTGGCGGCGTCGTCGGCCAGCGGTGAGTCTGATGGCATGCAGCGCTACCCGACTCCGCCCGAGCCGCCCACGGTCGTCTTCGCCGCGGACCGAAGCGGGCAGGACCTCGGTGGACGCCATGACCTCGTCCGTGTTGGGCGCGGCGCTTACATGGTGAGGACGCCCCCGGGTACGCCCGCCTGGCGCGTCAAAGAGCTTGTGACTCTGGCCCGCTGCGAGGCGGTTCTGCGCGCCGTGCCCTCCGCACTCTCCCTGACCCACGAGGCCGCGGCCGTCGTCCAGGGGCTGGCGGCCCTCGAGGCCGAGCCGGATATTCGGGTGGCCGTCCCGTCGACCCGCTCGCGCATGAGTCTGCCTCTGCCCCGCCTGTCCTACGGGTCGTCGGACCGGCCTCGCCCCGGTCTCGGGTGAGCCTTCGGCGCTCTCTCGTGGCGCCCGCTGAGAGCGAGATCCACGTGGTGAGCGGGCTGCTGGTGACGACGCCGTTGCGCACCGCGCTCGACTGCGCCTTCGACCTGCCGGTGCGCGAGTCCCTCCCCGTCATTGACGCCGCCCTGCGACTGGTGTGCCGTCCCGACCGCTTCACCCGGCGCTGCAACGGTGAGATGACGCTGGACACGGCCAGGGCGCGGCTGGTGCGGATGGTTGAGGAGCAGGGCGGGCGCAATGGCAAGCGCCGAGCCCGGGTGGCGGTGACGCTCGCGGATCCCTTCGCCGAGTCCCCGGGTGAGAGCGTTCTGCGGTGGACGGTGGCGGTGGCCGGCCTTCCCGATCCGGTGACCCAGTTGCGGTGGGTCGATGTCGAGGGGCATGAGTACTACCTCGACCTGGGTTTCGAGACCTTCCTGGTCGATCTGGAATTCGATGGCTACGGCAAACTGGCGACGCCGGAGGATCTGCGGGCGGAGAAGCGCAGGGAGATGGCGCTGCGTCGAGCCGGTTGGGACGTGGGGCGCACTGAGTGGAAGGAGCTCTTCAGTCCCGAGCGCCTGGTGAGGCGAGTCACTGAACTATTCCCACCCGGGGCGCTGCGGACGGCGCGGCGCCGTCGGGATCTGTGGCTGTAGCCGGCCTCTTCACGTACTTCGCCACTTGGACCGATACTTCGATCCTCCGCGGTATACAGCACAGGGTGAAGTGGCGAAGTACGCGATGGTCGGGCCTCTCGATGCGCTCGCCGCGCAGAGGGCCGGGAGCCCCGGCTCGCCAGCTCCAGGGGTGTCCGCCGAGCAGGACATGACGATCCCATTTCTCGGACGCGGGTTATCGTGGGGCATGCGCGTGTACAACTTCTCCGCCGGTCCCGCCCAGCTTCCCCTGCCCGTCCTGGAGCAGGCCGCCGCCGAACTCACGGACTGGCGGGGCTCCGGCATGAGCGTGCTCGAGGTCTCCCACCGTGGCGAGGACTTCATCGACTGCGCCGCCGAGGCCGAGGCCGCCCTCCGCTCCGTCGCCGACATCCCGGAGAACTACCGCGTCCTCTTCCTCGCCGGCGGCGCCACCGGCCAGTTCTCCGCCGTCCCCGCCAATCTCACCGCGCCCGGCGACGCCGTCGCCTTCCTCAACACCGGCCAGTGGTCCGCCAAGGCCATCAAGGAGGCGACCCGCCAGGGCGTCGTCGTGAACACCCTCGTGGACGAGTCCGCCTCGTCCTACACCACCACTCCCGCACCCGGCTCCTTCGCCGTTCCCGCCGACGTCGCCTACCTCCATTACACGCCCAACGAGACCATCGGTGGCGTCGAGTTCCCCTACATCCCGGACGCCGGCGACGTCCCGCTCGTCGCGGACCTCTCCTCCGCCTACCTCTCGCGCCCCCTGGACGTGTCCCGCTTCGGCGTCATCTACGGCGGCGCCCAGAAGAACCTGGGACCGGCCGGCCTGGCCGTCGTCATCGTGCGCGAGGACCTCCTCGGCCATCCCCGCTCCGACGTCCCCGCCATCTGGGACTGGACCGTCATGACTGCCAAGGACTCCATGCTCAACACCCCGCCGACCTTCTCCATCTACCTCCTGGGTCTCATCCTTCACTGGATCGAGTCCACCGGCGGCCTGGCCGTCATGGGTGAGCGCAACCGGGCCAAGGCGCAGCGCCTGTACGAGGCCATCGACGCCTCCGACTTCTACACCAACCCCGTCGAGACGCGCTCGCGCTCCCGGATGAACGTCCCCTTCACCCTGGCCGACCCCGCCCTCGACGCCGATTTCCTCGCCGGAGCCGAGGCCGCGGGCCTGACGAACCTCAAGGGGCACCGCAGCGTTGGCGGCATGCGCGCCTCCCTCTATAACGCCATGCCTTCCGAGGGCGTGACCGCCCTCATCGACTACATGACCGAATTCGAGCGCACCCGCGCCTGACGGGGACCGGCCGCCTCGGTCCGTCGCCCCGGCCCACTGGGCCGGGATCGCTCGACAGGGGACGCTCGGCAGGGCCCGGCGGCCCGGCACCGCGTCCACTCGAGCCTCGAACCCACCGGCTCCGCACACCATCGAAGGATCCCATGACCACTCGCAAGCAGTTCCGTGTTCAGACCCTCAACGCCATCTCGGGCGCGGGGCTCTCCCGCTTCCCCGATGACCTCTACGATGTCGGCGGCTCCCTGAGCGACCCCGATGCGATCCTCCTGCGCTCGGCCAGACTCCACGACGTCCCGATCCCGGACTCCGTCCTGGCCATCGGCCGCGCCGGCGCCGGCACCAACAACATCCCGGTCGATGCCATGACGGAGCGGGGCGTGCCGGTCTTCAACACGCCCGGCGCCAACGCCAACGCCGTCAAGGAGCTCGTCCTGGCCGGCCTGTTCATCGCCTCGCGCAACCTCATCCCGGCCGCCCGCTTCGCCCACACCCTCGAGGGGGACGACGCCGCCATCGCCAAGGCCGTCGAGGCCGGCAAGAAGCGGTTCGTCGGCTTCGAGCTGCCGGGCCGCACCCTGGGAGTCATCGGTCTGGGCGCCATCGGCGTCCAGGTGTCCAACGCCGCCCTCGGCCTGGGCCTGAACGTCGTCGGCTTCGATCCGGGCATCAGCGTCGAGCACGCCTGGCACTTGAGTGCCGAGGTCGAGCGTGCCGAGTCCATCGAGGAGGTCTTCAAGCGGGCGGATATCCTCACCGTCCACGTCCCGCTCATCGAGGCGACCCGCGGGCTGGTGAGCACTCAGCGCATCGCCCTCATGAAGGACACGGCGGTCATCCTCAACTTCGCGCGCGCCGAGATCATCGACACCGACGCCGTCGTCGCCGCCCTGGACGAGGAGACCCTGGGCGGCTATGTGTGCGACTTCCCCTCCACCCTGGTTCACAAGCATCCCAGGTGCATCTCGCTGCCCCACCTGGGAGCCTCCACCAAGGAGGCCGAGCGCAACTGCGCCATCATGGCCGCCGACTCCCTGCGCGGCTTCCTCGAGGACGGCCAGGTGCACAACTCCGTGAACTTCCCCGAGGCCGTCATGGCGCGGCAGGAGGACACGCACCGGCTCGTCATCGTCAACCGCAACGTGCCCAACATGGTCGGCCAGGTCTCCACGATCGTGGCCCAGCACGGGCAGAACATCGCCAACCTGCTCAACAAGTCGCGCGGTGAGCTGGCGGTGACGTTGGTCGACGTCGAGGGCGACATCGAGCCCAGGATCCTCGAGGAGCTGCGCGCGATCGACGGCGTCCTGTCCGCTCGCGGCATCTGACCAGCTTGCTTTCTCGGCCGGGGACGAACCTGCACGGCCGGGACGAACGACGCGTGCGGGGACAGGAGCTCCTGTCCCCGCACGCGCAGGATGTTCCCGACCAGTTGTGGGTCAGAGGTTGTTGACCCAGGCCCGGCGGTGCCCGAACAACGAGAGCGTGGGCTTGTAGAGCAGCACGTACTGACCGCCGGCCGACACGTCGGTATCGAAGCAGACATCGCCGCTGACCGAGCCGCCCGCGATGAGAGTGGAGGAAGACAGGTGGTTGCTCGACCCCAGGAAGCCGCTGTTGCTGATCGCCCCGGCCGGGTTCTGCAAGGTGAAGTCCAGGGCGTTGACGTCCAGGGTGTTCTTGGAGCCGTTGGTGATCGTGATGGTCGAGCAGGCGGTGGGGCCCAGGGTGGCGTCGCCCGCGGCCACGGTCGTGGCGGTCACCTTGACACCGTCGTCGTCGATCGTGTCACCGGCCTTTCCGACGACGTCTCCCGACTGCTTTCCGGGGAAGCTCAGGCCGGAGTCGGTCTTGCCGGCATCCGTCTTGCCCGTGTCGTCGGCCTGAGTCGTCTGCTCGGGGGCGGGTGCAGGGGCGGCATCCTGTCCGGCTGTCTCCTGGGGGGCCGCGCTGGCGACGGACTGGGCGGTGGACTGGGCAGCAGGCGAGGCGGCGGCGCTGGACTCCCCTGCGCCTCCGCCGCCGTTGAGTGCGGAGGCGACGATGCCGACGGCGACGAAGGCGCCAATACCGGTGAGGATCTTGTGGCGGGCGAACCAGGAGCGCTTCGGCTCAGGGGCAGACATGGCTGCCGGTGGCCAAGGGTATCCCGGGGCGGGGCTGCCGACGGGTGAGGGCGGGACTGGGCTGGCCGGGTTGGTCATGATGGGTCCTTCGAGATGTAGGAGGTGAGGCACTGAACCGGAAGCGGCGGCGCCGACCGGGATACGAGTCATGGCTTGAGCCGACGGGATCAGCTGACGGGAACAACGATGGCCCCGGCTGCGCAGTGGGCACATCGACCGATGAGTCCGAGACGGCTGTCCAAAAGGGTGCTTGTCGGGACTGTCCGAAAGGACGACGACTCGGGTGCTCGATCGTCCGGAATCGTGTCCTATCGGGTGACTATGTGTGTCAGTACCCGGCTCTACAGTGAGCACATGTCAGTCTCCGGCCACCCGTCCGCTCCCGCACCCGGCACACCGTTCGTGCCGGGGTGGAGCGGTGTCGCCGGCGTCGGCCGGGCGGCGCCCACCTCCAGGACGCCGGGCCCGCAGAGCCGGCCCGCCTACCCTCCCTATCCCACCTACCCGGGGTATCAGGGGTACTCGGGATACCCCATGCCACCCTCGTATCCTGCTTATCCCACTCCTCCCAACACTTCTGCGGGGGCGGTCCCGAACCTCCGCCCTCCGATGGCTGCGACTCCCTACGGTCCTGCACCGCTCACCCCTGCGAGACCGGCTCCGTCGTTCAAGGAATCCCTGTCCCCGTCGCAACGCCGCACTCTCGAGGTCACTCTCGCGGTCCTGCGCTCCCTGGGACTGTTCGTCCTGTGCCTCGTGGGGTTCCTTTTCTCGCTGGGAATGCGTTCCGCTCATGAACAGGTTCTCAAGGAGAGTCACCCACTCCTCGACACCGCCGGAATCCTGACGGGGCTGGTGCTCCTCGTCGCGGTCTTCCTGCGCCGGCGCTGGCCGGTGCCGATCACGATCGTCTCGGCGCTCGCGGGTGTTGCAGCCGCCCTGGACACGACGTTGGGACTCATCGCCTTCACCACCGTGGTGCGCCGGTCCCGGTCCCTGCGAGACCCTGTCCCGTGGGTCGCAGGCGCCCTGCTCGCCGTCGGCACCCTGGTGGCGCTCTTCCGCGACGCGAGTTACGGATCCACTGGGAACTCCTTGATTGGCCTGATCATCTCTGCCTCCCCCGATCCCAATGCCGTGACCCATGTGTCGGCGCTGCAGGTGCTGTTCCTCGCGATGGTGGTCATGGCCTTGCCGGTCGCCGTCGGGCTGTGGTTGCGCGCACGTGACGGGGAGAAGGAGGCGCGACGTCGGGCCCACGAGGCTGCCGCCGCCTCGGCCCGCGCTGAGCGCACCGCTGAGGAGCAGGCACAAACCTCAACCCGTCTGGCGGACACCGTGAGCCTGCAGGCCGAGCGCGAGCGGGTGGCCCGCGAGGTGCACGACGGGCTCGGCCACCGCCTGTCGCTGCTCGCTCTCCACGCCGCCGCCCTTGAGCAAGGGGTGCTGGCGACGCCGGACTCCCAGGGTGCCGCGGGCTCCGCTGACCCTGCGGATGAGGAGAGTCCTCAGGCCGCCGCCCAGCGCGTGCGGGAGGAGGCCCAGGGGGCCATGAAGGACCTGCGCTCCCTGCTGGCAGTCCTGCGCGAACCGGTGGGTGCGGCCGAGCCCGCCCCGCGCCTGGAGGACCTCAAGGAGGTTGTCGACGGGGTGCTCGCCGCCAGCCAGCCGCTGAGCTCGTCGATCTACCTCGATCGGGCCGCGGAGGCCGACGAGGTGCTCTCCCGCGCCGTCTATCGGATCGTCCAGGAGTCCCTGACCAACGCCCGCAAGCACTCGCCCGGAATGAGCGTCCAGCTGCGGGTCGAGGGCGGGCCGGAGGCCGGCATCGACATCACCTGTTCCAACCGGATACCCCACCAGAAGCCGACGCTCGAAGCCGGTGCGCATGGTGAGGAGGCCTGTGAGGCGCCTCAGGTCGTCGGCTCCGGCTGGGGACCAGGAGCAGGCTCAGGAGTCGGTGCCGTGGCCGGTGACACCCAGGGCGGCTCGGGCCTGCGCGGCATGGCCCGGCGGGCGGAGATCTGCGGCGGCACCTTCCGTGCCGGCCCCGACGGCCACGGCAGGTTCGTGGTGAGCGCGCACCTGCCGTGGCGCTCGGTGGACTCGTCCCCGGCCGGCCGCTGACCGGCCCGAGCCTCGGGAGATATGGATAAGGGCGCTGGGCACTCGGCCTGAAGAATCCTCGTGCGTCTGGGCCGTTGGGACGGTGATCGTGTCGGCGCACGCACCTAGGCTGGCCCCGTGCCCGACCCCTCCGCCGCTCCGGCCCCCTCGCCGTCCTCCCCTGTGCGCATCATCCTCGTCGACGACGACCCGCTCACCCGCGCCGCCATCAAACCGCTTCTGCGGCCGCGTGAGGACTACGCGGTGGTCGCCGAGGCCGGTGACGGTCGCCAGGCGATCGAGGCCGTTGAGCGGGTTGAGGCCGATATCGTGCTCATGGATCTTGGGATGCCCGTCATGGACGGGATTGAGGCGACGCGCCAGATCTGTGCGGCTCCGCGTCATCCTCATGTCGTGGCTTTGACCACCTGGGACGTCGATGACGCCGTCGTGCGGGTCATTGAGGCCGGTGCGGTGGGCTTCCTGCTCAAGTACTCGGCCTCCGAGGAGCTCGACGCCGGACTGCGCCGGGTCATGATGGGCGAGTCCGTCCTGTCTCCGGGCGCACTGGCCGAGCTGTTGCGCTACGTGCGCTCTCAGCCGGTGGCCGCAGCCCCGGTGATGGCGGCCTATGACGCTCGCGCCGAGGAGCGTCAGCGCGCCGTGGCGCAGGCCCGGCAGGCCGCGGCCGGGCTCAGCCGGCGCGAGCTCGATGTCATCGCGGCGGCCGCCGAGGGACTGACCACCGAGGAGATCGCTACCCGGCTGTACATCTCGACCTCCACCGTCAAGACCCACCTGCACAGCGCCCAGGACCGGGTGGGGGCCCGCAACCGGGTGCACCTGGCGGTCCTCGCCGAGCGCGCCGGCCTGCTGGGGTAGCGGCGAGCTCATCCCCTGGCCGGCGAGGGCGGGTGGCAGCAGCCTGCCGGATTCGAGGTGCCCAGACGCTCGAGGACGCACCTTAAGGCCCGCGGACTGTGACCGCGAGGTCCGTGCTCGCAGGCTCAGGTGCGTCCTCGACCAGCCAACCGCGTGCAAGGTCAGAACTCCTGGGACTGCCTTTGATGTTCGCAGCATGACCTAGATCGCAAGGATACGACTGGTGGCCCAGGCCATGAAGGTCTGGGCCACCAGTCACGTTGTGGAGACCAAGTTGCCTGGTAGCGCGGCAACTACTTGGCGACGTACAGGGTGATCTCCTTGTTGGGGCCGATCGGCTGTCCCTGCTGTGGGTTGGAACTGATTACCATTCCAGATTGGGTTTGTGGATCGTTCGCCTTTTGCTTCTCAATCTTGACCTTAAAGCCTCGACTTTCAAGGTCTGACTGCACGGCTTCGGAGTCCTTCCCGTTCACGTCCGGCATGATGGCGGCGTTGGGATCTCCTGTTGCAGTCGCGGTCGGCGTCGGCGTGGCCGCGGCCCCGCTGGAGAAGTGCACGGTGATCGTGTCTCCCGCTGAGGCGCTGGAGCCCGCGGCCGGGTCGGAGGAGACGGCCTTGCCCTGCTCGACCTCGGCGGAGGTGACGTCGTCGCCGTGCTTGAACTTCAGGCCGGCGTCCTCGATGGACTTCTTCGCCGTGGCCTCGTCCTGGCCGGCGACGTCGGGGACGGAGGTATTGCCTGTGGAGAGCACCAGGTTCACCGTGGTGCCGCGCTCAACGGAGGTTCCCGCCGATGGGTCGGTGTAGATGACCCGGTCCTTCGCGACGCTGGAGGAGTCCTCCAGGGTGGTGTTGCCACCCTCGAGTCCGGCGTCCTTGAGGGCCTTGCGGGCGTCCTCCTGGGTCTTGCCCTCCAAGTCGGGCACCTTGACCGTCGCCGATCCGGTGGAGAAGTGGACGGTGACGGTGGTGCCCGGATCGATCTTCGTGCCCTTCGACGGGTCGGAGGAGACGGCCAGGCCTGCGCTGACGGTGTCGTTGGCGACCTCGTCCTTGGCGAACTTCAGGCCGGCGTCCTCGATGGTCTTCTTGGCCGAGTCCTCGTCCTGGCCGGCGACGTCGGGGACATCCACCTTGCTGACGGTCGCACTCGGCGTCGGGGTCGGGTGAGAGTCGAAGGCTCCGGAGGCCCACAGCCCGGCGACGACGGCCAGGGCCATGAACAGCAGGAACACGAGGATCCAGACCCAGGCGTGGCTCTTGGGCTTCTCCTCGGGCTCCTCGGCATCCTTGGCGGCCTGCATCGGAGAGGACCCGGAGGGCACCTGGGCGAAGGCGGAGGTGGGCTGAACCGGCTCAGCGGCCGGCGAGGCCATGACCGAGGTGGCCGGGGACCAGGAGTCGGCGGCCGGTGCGGCCACGGACATGCCCCGGGCGGCCGCCTGCAGGTCGGCGCGCATATGGGCGGCGTCCTGGTAGCGGTCCTCGCGGCTCTTGGCCAGCGACTTGAGGATGACCCGGTCCAGGGACTCGGGGACGTCGGCGGCCAGCGAGGAGGGCCGTTTGGGAATCTCCCGCACGTGCTGATAGGCGATGGCCACCGCGGAGTCGCCCTGGAAGGGGGGCTGACCGGTGAGGAGCTCGTAGAGGAGACAGCCGGTGGAGTACAGGTCTGAGCGGGCGTCGACGGACTCGCCACGGGCCTGCTCCGGCGAGAGGTACTGGGCGGTGCCCACCACGGTGTGGGTCTGGGTCACCGTGGAGGCGGAGTCCTCAATGGCCCTCGCGATGCCGAAGTCCATGACCTTCACCGCACCGGTGGAGGTCAGCATGATGTTTCCGGGCTTGATGTCGCGGTGGACGATACCCACCCGGTGGGAGTACTCCAATGCATCCAGGACGCCGGAGACGATCTCCACGGCCTCCGGGATCGGGACGGCCTCGCCCTCGCTGAGGAGCTCGCGCACGGTGTGCCCCTCGACGTACTCCATGACGATGTAGGGCACGGTACGGCTGGCGCCGCCGGGCTGAAGCAGCTCCTCCTCGCCGGAGTCGTAGACGGCGACGACGGCGGGGTGATTGAGTGCCGCCGCCGACTGGGCCTCGCGGCGGAAACGGGCCTGGAAGGTTGGGTCGCCGGCGATGTCTGAACGCAACAGCTTGATGGCCACGACCCGCGACAGGCGGGTGTCGTAGCCGAGGTGCACCTCTGCCATACCACCACGTCCGATGAGGTCGCGGA
>ERZ772807.219-NODE-219-length-38181-cov-6.933746_pt1 | contig 38181 bp, 34 predicted proteins | sample MGYA00511472_ERZ772807 | MGnify/ENA primary metagenome ERZ772807 (study PRJEB29015, sample SAMEA2737947) | human oral metagenome | biome: human oral; feature: human-associated habitat; material: dental | place: China | collected 2039 ... | reverse complement strand
CCCGCAGACGCGGGGGCCGCGCCCGTCCGCAGAGACTCCGAACTCGTCGGAGTCACGAAGTCGCCTTCTAAAGAGGTCCTGCCCCTTTCCGAACTTGAAACCTCTGCGGAAGGAGCGTCGCAATAGGTCCCGTTGGACCTGAAGAGGCCTCGTCAAGTGCGCCCGTGGGCAAGACGCCAAGCGTGCGCGAGAACATCATCGAGAACGTCACGCGGATTCTTGAGCGAGACAGGAGCGAGCGGCTCGTTGTTTGCGTGCTCCCCCCCCCGGGGCCGGTCGATGTCGGTGTCGATCGTCGGAGACGCCGGAAGCAGCTTTCTCGACGCCGAGGGCAATTTGCTCGACGCCGAGGCCAGCTTCGTTTAGGAATCCAAGCAATGAAAGGCTGCCGGCGCTTAGATGCTAAAAACTGGGACCGCGAATGGATCGCATATACGATTGGCCTATGGGCGATGAGCAGTCCGCGGTTGAGGGCGGCGGCGCGTGTGAGAAAAGCTCGCGCGGGCACCGTTTACAAGGGCAAGAGCCGCGCGTGAATGGGAGGGACGACGCGCCGCGGAACCGCGCGCCGGGAGGCGGCCTGCGAGACCGGGCCCGCGGGATGTTCGTCGGCCTCGCCGTCGGCGACGCGATCGGAATGCCCGCAGAATTCAAGGAACCCGGCGAGTTCGAGCCGGTCGGAGGTCTGCGCGCCGGCGGCCCGTTCGACCTTCCGGCGGGGCATTGGACCGACGACACGTCCATGGCCCTCTGCCTTGCGGACAGCCTTTTGGCTTGCGGCGGCTACGACTCCTACGACGTCATGGACCGCTACCGTCGATGGCGGCGGGAGGGGTACCGAAGCTCGACCGGCGTCTGCTTCGACGTCGGCAACCAGGTGGCCGCTGCGATATCCGAATTCGAGGGCAACCCTTGGGTCCCCAGGGGCAAGCCACGGGTTCTGTCGGCGGGCAACGGCTCGATCATGCGCCTGGCCCCGGTGATCGTCGCCGCCTTCGGGGCGCGCAGGCCGGAAAGCATCGTCGAAACGGCCGGAATCTCAGCGCGGGAAACCCACTATTCCGTCGAAGCCGAGGCGGGTACGGAGCTATTCGCCGCGATGCTTGTGCGGGCAATGGAAGGGGCGGACAAGCTGGAAATATGCAGCCCGCGCTCATTGAGCACGGGAAAGCAATTCGATGCGACACTCGACCGCGTCGTCGGCGTCGAGAAACTCGAAAACACCGGCTATATCGTCCATAGCCTGCAGGTCGCAGCATGGGCATTCGCCAGTCACAAGAGTTTTCGCGACGGCATGCTCGCGGCGGTGAACCTGGGCGGAGACTCGGACACGAACGGCGCGATATACGGCCAACTCGCCGGCGCCTATTACGGATGCGGGGCGATCCCGCGCACGTGGCGAGACGGGGTCTTCATGGCGAGCGAAATCGCCGCCTTGGCTGACGATCTGCTCGCCATGAAGACCTGCCCCGTCTTGCGGACGCGATTCGAAGAAGACTGATGCTCAGTCCTTCTTAAAAGCGCCCTTGATCTTCTCTCCTACGGCCTTGACGTCGGACTTGACGTCCTCGGCGAACTCCTTCACTTTGCCTTCGGCATGCTGGGCTTTGCCTTCGGCTTCCGTGTCCTTGTCGCCGGTGACTTTTCCGGCGAATTCCTTCGCCTTTCCGGCGACCTTGTCGAACGTTGAATCGTCTGCCATGGCCTTCCTCCTTTTGGCGGAGCGTTAAATGGACGTCGCCATCGTCTCATCATTTGAAAAGAAAATCTACATTCCCGACGTCGCAAGGAAGAGGCGTCCCGCACTTAAACGACAGGCGTCCCGTCTTTGAAACGCACAGGCGCATCGGCCCTCGAAACGTAGAATTCTCCCATGAGCATGCCGCCTGCGAACATTGAGTTGACGCCCTGCACCGCGAACGACGTCGATAAGCTGAGCGCCGTCAGCGCGGCAACCTTCATCGAGACGTTCGCCGAATATTACAGCGCCGAGGACTTCGACGCGTTTCTTCGCAAAGCGTACGCGCCGGGGACTCTCGCCGAAGAAATCGCCAACCCCGGTTCGGCCTTCTGCTTTGCGCGGGTCGACGGCGAAATCGCCGGATACGCGAAGATCAACGTCGGCGAGGCGCAAAGCGAGGACGCCATGCCCGACGCTTTGGAGATCGAGCGAATCTACGTTCTGAAAAGGTTCAAGGGGCGCGGCCTGGGCCGGCTCATGCTGGAGAGGGCCTTCGAGGATGCCCGGGCGCGAGGAGCCGAGTCCGTGTGGCTCGGCGTCTGGGAGCACAACGACGCCGCCTTGGGATTCTACGAGCATCTCGGATTCGAGGTGTTCGGGTCCCACGCATTCCACATCGGCAAGACGCGGGACACGGACCTGCTCATGAGGCGCAAGGTCGGTCCGCGAGATTGAGCGGGCGGGATGTAAGCCCGCCGGACCGCTCCGTGCAGGGCCGGCCAAGTGACCGAACAAGGCCGGCCAAGCGATCGAACAAGGCCGGCCGAGCGGTTCGAGCGTCGTCGGCCGGTCAGTTCGGCGTGTATCGGTAGATTGACGGCCCCTTGGCGTAGTAGAGGTTTCCGTCCGTTCCGCGCACGAGCCCGCTGACCCCTCGGGCGACGGGCGCGGAGGCTTTGAACGTCTGCGCGGAGATGGGAAAAAGCGCCGTTCCCGGCTGGAAGACGCCGTAAAGCATCCCGGATTTGTAGACTAGCTGGCTGCGGTTGACCTCTTTGCCGCCCGAGACCTTGGCGCGCTTGACGACGTCGAGGGTATTCGGATTGAGCTCGAAGACGTACCCGCCGGTCGTGCCGTACAGCTTGCCGTCGTCGCCGAAAGTCAATGCCGTGACGGCGTACTGTTGGAAACCGGGAACGGGAGTCTTCACAGCCGTGACCGCCTGCCTGGCGACGTCGAAGACAAAGACCTTGCCCTCGGACTTGCCGGAGTGCTCGAATTCGGAGCCGCTGCCCCCGCGCGCCGTGGTTCCCACGTAGAGCTTTCCGTCGCGATAGGCCATGGAAATCGGCGAAAGGCCGTCGAGTGAGCCCCTGAGCGCCGGATCGGCCACGGGCAGGTCCTTGAGGAGGTAGACGCGGTTGGGCTCCATTTGGTTCTTGGCGACGTCGTAGAAGCCGAGCGCTCCGCCGCGCTCCCCGTATCCCGGCACCGTTCCCACGGCCACCCGGCCGTTCGCGACGCTCGTCATGGCAAAGGGGCGGTCTTGATTCTTTCCCTTGGCGACTTCGATCGGCTTGCGCGTTTCGCCGGTCTTCAGATTCCGCGATTCGAGCATTCCGCCCGTGTACAGGCCGGAAACCAGCCAGTCGCCGCTTTGGGCGAAGGATTCGACCTGCTTGAGAGACTGGGGGAGCAGGCTGTAGGAGCGCGACGCCGGGTCTATCCGCGCGATCTTCCGCGTGTGCATGAACCAGCCCGCGTAAAGCTTGCCGTCGCTGGGGGCGATCATCGACTGAATGCTGCGGGGGGCGATGTTTAGCTTGGCCTTGAATGTGGTGCCGGTTTTCGCTTTGGCGTCGTAAACCGTGATCCCGTCGCGATTGATATTGGTTGAGACGAAGAAGTCGTGGGTGACCCAGGCGGACCTGCTCAGGTTGTCCGCGAACTCGTCATTCGTGAAAACCGGGCGTTCCGAGCCGTTGTCGGGGTTGTGCTCCATCAGATTCCGCTCGGATACGCCCGTTCGCGGATTCTTCGCCGTCGCGAAGTAGTAGACCTTTTTCGCCTCGCCCGGCCTTGCGACGACGCGCTTGGTGAAACTCCGGGCCTTGCCCAGAAGCGCTCCGGTGTTCGGGTCCAGCGCGCAGGCGCCGTCGCAGATGAGACTGCCGTCGGCGTTCCGCATATCCGACATGGTGACGTACAGGCGGCCGCCCTTGGCCTCGAGGCTTGCGACCGAGCCGGAGCCTTTGCGCAGCGCGGCCGGGACGTTCAGGCGCTGCGCCCGCGGATTCGCCGTCGGGATCCTGTAGATCGACGGCTTTGTCATGCCCGTTCCGGCGTAGACGACGCCGTTCTCGTAGGCTATCGAGCGGACGTCGCGCTCTCCCTCCTGAATCCGACTGCCGGTAAGTTCGCCCCACCGGCCGCTCTTGGCGTCGTAGGTGAGGACCCTGCCGCCGTGCCCTTCGCTGGAACTGGCGATGTACAGCCTGTCGTGTTCGTCCGCGACGACGTCCCAATAGAAGCTGCCCCGCCTTGAGATCTCTTCGTAGTTCTTGTTCGACGAGCCATCGTCTCCCAGTCGTTTCACCGTGTAGGTGTCGGGATCGATGTCGTAGAGCCTGCCGTTGCTGCACGCCGCCACGACGTGCCTGTTGCTGAGCGTGGCGTAGCCCCATGGGTAGAGTTCGGCGCCGTCCTTGTCCAGGACGGTCTTTTCGACGTCGATCTTCCTCTTGTTCTTGAGGTCGATGACGTTGAGCGAGCCCCCGTAGCCCCCGGAGACGACGAAGGCCAGCGGCCTGCCGCCCTTGTCGGTCGTAGTCCCGTAACTGGGAATGTTCGGTTCGTCTGGGATTGGCGTGGACACAAGCTCCTCGCGTCCCGCTTGCGTCGCCGCCGGTCGAGGAAGGCCGGCCGGCGCCAAAGCGCCGGGCGACATAGACTTTCCGGACGCCGCCGATCGGGCGGCGATGGACGAGGAAACCTGGCCAGCCTTGGACGCCGGCGCCTCGGCGGCCATCGATGTCGAAATCGTCGATGCGGACAGGGCAAGCGCCAGTCCGGCTCCCAACGTCGTCCTGCGCAGACTCGGACGCCGGATCGAATGCGAAATCGAGCCTTGGTCTGAGCGCGGATTCGGGCCCGGGCGTCGATTCGAACGTGGGTCCGGGCCTCGATTCGGGCGTGGGTCCGGGCCTCGATTCGGGCGCCGGCCATGCGTGAAGCGGGTCGCGCGGCTGTTTTTCATTGTTTTCCTTTCCGACGTTCCGGTTGGTCCGTTCGCCGATATTCTGGGCGCCGTCGCTCGCGGCAAACCGACGATTGGTTGATCGTAATATTTTTGATTCTTCAATTACTTTTGGCTGCGATCATTTCACAGACGGGCGGCCGCAGGGAAGCGATTTTGAAAAATGACCCGAAGTTGGAATTGTTCAGTTCAACAGTTGGAATTGTTCAGTTCAGTAAATGCACCCGCGTGGACTAGGCTCTTCCTCAAAAGGCAGGCTCCCGAACGAGGAAATGCGAGGAACGGATATGTGCGGCGAATCCAAAGGCGAGTGCGTCTTTTTCCTCAGGGGCGTCAACTTGGGCGCTCGCAGCAGGGTTTCCATGCCGCTGCTGCGCGAACTCGTCGCGTCGAAATTTGGCTTGGAACGGGTGCGCACACACCTTCAGAGCGGAAACCTGCTGTGCACTCCGCCGGCGGGTCCGCAGGACTTCGCCGACGGCCTGACGAAGCTCGTCCGCGAATGGTTCGGCGTCGACAGCCCCGTCGTCTATCGCACCGCCGCTGATTTGCGGAGGGCCGTTGACGCCGACCCCCTCGCCGACGTCGTTGGAGACGAGACGTTTTCCCACGTCATGTTCTTTGACCGCGACGTCGATTCCTTCGGCGGCCGGCGCTTCCGCGACGCCCTCAAGGACGGCGAGGACCTGGCCTGGGCGCCGCGCGAACTCTACCTGTGGTACGGCACTCCGCGAGGGCTCCACGGTTCGCGCATCACCCAGGCCTATGCAGAGCGCCATCTGGGCGTCACCGTCACGGCGCGCAACATGCGCACGCTGCGAAAGTTGGCGACGATGCTGGACTGAAGCTTCTGCGAGCCCCGCCCCGGCGTAGGCGCACGCGGACCCCGTTGTCTGCGTGCGGCCGCGCCTTGGGGCGGGGCTCACACTCGGCGGTCGAGATCAGATCTGCTCGACCACGACTTTCACCGCCCGCACCAGCGAGACGGCCCCCGGGTCCGGGGTTCCCAGCGACTTCTCTCCGAGGGGCCGGGCCCTGCCGAGCTTGGCGACGAGCTGCACCGTGGACTCGGCCCCAGCCTGGCCCGCGGCCACGGCGGCCTCGCCTTTGGCCTTGAGGTCGCCGTCGGTCGAGACGAAGGCATCGACCAGCGGAACGAGCGCGTCGACCATCGTCTTGTCGCCCACCTGGGCGCCGCCGAGCCTCTGCACGGCTGAACGCCCGGCGATGACGGCGTCCGTGATCGAGTCGAGCGAGGGGGCCTCTTCGTTTCCTAGCGCCGCGCCGATCGCGGTGAGAAGGGAGCCCCACAGGGCGCCCGAGGTGCCGCCCGCGCGGTCGGACCAAGCGTCGCCCGCGGCGCTCAGCGTGGTCGCCACGCCCGCGCCCTGATCCGCGATGGCGCGCGCCGCCTGGGCGGCGGCCTTCGATCCGTTCGCCATTCCGATGCCGTGGTCGCCGTCGCCCGCGATCGAATCGAGCTTGCCGAACTCGTCCTTCGACTCCTCGAGCATCTCCGAGACCTTTTCGAGGAGCCCGACGACGACGCCCGCAGCCTCCCGCGAACTCTCCGAGCCCTTCTCGGTCACGACCACGGTTGCCGCCGCCGAGTTGAGCTCGGCGTCGTCGCGCTCGACCTCGCCGACGGAGCCTTTCCTGTAAGCGGGGGTGTCGCAAGGCGCGTCCCAGTAGGAAAGAAGCTCGTCGTCGACCCACACGAGGGTGAGAGAGACGCCCGCCATGTCCAGCGAGGTGACGAATTCTCCCGATTCGACGTCTGCGATCTCCACGCCGGCGGCCTTCAGGCGGTCGACGACGGACCCGACGACGACGAACAGCTCCTCGTACTTCGTGTCGCCCAGGCCGTTGACGATGGCAATGACGCGATTTCCCGCCGATTCGGGGCGATCCTCGAGGAGGCCTTCCACGAGGGTGTCCGCGACGTCGTCTGCAGAGCCCAAATCGTCCTCGGAGACCCCGGGCTCGCCGTGAATGCCGAGGCCGATTCCCATCTTGCCTGCGGGAACCGTGAAAAGCGGGCCGTCGGCGCCGGGGAGCGTGCAGCCGGAGAAGGCGACGCCGAAGGAGCGCGTGGCCGCGTTCGCCTTGGCGAAAATGCGCTTGACCTCCTCGAAGTCCTTGCCCGCCTCGGCGGCCGCCCCCGCGATCTTGAAGACGGGGAAGTCGCCCGCAATGCCGCGGCGCTTGTCGAGTTCGTCCTTTGCGCCGGAGGCGATGTCGTCGGTGACCACCAGGGTGTCGGCGGGGATTCCCTCAGAGCGCAGACGCTCGATGGCTTGGCCGAAATGCAGGACGTCGCCCGCATAGTTCCCGAATCCCATCAGCACTCCGGCGCCGCGGTCGGCAGCCTTGAGGACCGAGTACGCCTGGGCGCCCGAGGGCGAGGAGAAGATGTTCCCGCACACCGCGCCGTCGGCGATTCCGGCGCCCACCCAGCCGGCGAATGCCGGGTAGTGGCCCGATCCGCCGCCGTAGACCACTGCCACCTTTCCCTGCGGAGTCGCGGTGGAGCGGACGACGCCGCCGTAGACCGGCTTGACGTAGCGCTTGTTGGCCAGGACGAACCCTCGCAGCGCCTCGGCGGGAAAATCCGCGGGTGCATTTACTAGTCGCGTCATTGCGTGCCTTTCCTAGTTGCCGCCCGTCGCCGGACGGCTGCGTGATGTACGTTGATCTTATATCCCAGTGACCGGGTACACAATTTTGCAGGAAACATCGCGCCGGTTGAGGATGACGGCGAGAATTCGCGCTTCTTACTGGTGTGTTGTTACATTTTTTGCCTGCCTTTGCACTGTCGCTTTGCAGCGCCGCGGCAAACGGCAGAGGCAGCCGATCGGCCTTCCGAGTGCGGGAAGGGGCGCCCGAACGCGTAGGCTAGGGCCATGAGCATGAACGCCGCCGTTCTGCACGGCATCGACGACCTGTCCCTCACGCGCGTCCCCGTTCCCGAGCTCGGGCCCGGCGAAGTCCTCCTCAAAGTCGAGGCGAACACGATCTGCGGCACCGACCTGCGCATTGTTTCCGGCGCCAAAACCGCGGGAGTCCGCCCCGGAGTGATCCTAGGCCACGAGTTCGCCGGAAGGGTCGCGGCCGTCGGCGAAGGCGTCGAAGGGGTCGACGTCGGCGTGCAGGCCACGTGCTCGATCGTCCTCTCGTGCGGCCGCTGCCTCCAATGCCTGGCCGGCCGCGAGCACCTGTGCGAGAACTTGCGGCTCTTCGGATACGAGATCGACGGCGGGCTCGCCGAGTATCTGCTTGTGCCGCGCGAGGCGATGGAACGCGGCAACCTTGTGCTCGCGCCGCGCGAACTCGAACCGACGGCGCTTGCGTTGGCCGAGCCGGTCAGCTGCTGCCTCAACGGGGCAAGGCAGTTTCGGGTGAGCCCGGGCGAGGCCGTCGTCGTCCTAGGAACCGGGCCGATCGGACTGCTTCACGTCGCGCTCGCCAAGCTTGCAGGGGCCACGCGGATTGTGGCCGTCGGGCGCCCCGGACGCCTCGATCCAGCGCTCGCCCTCGGCGCGACGCACGCCCTGGCCTCGCAGGGCGAGAAGCTCACCCGCGAGATTCTCGACGCGACCGGCGGCGGGGCCGACGTCGCGATCGTGGCCGTCGGCGACCCCGCGCTGGCCAACCAGGCGCTCGAAGTGGCGGCCATCGGCGGGCGGGTCAACTATTTCGCCGGTTTCCCCAAGGGGTCGACGGCGGTGATGGAGCCGAATATCGTCCATTACCGCGAGCTGCAGGTGACGGGCGGCTCGAACGCGCGCAGGGCCGACGTCCGCCGGGCCGTGGAGCTGCTTTCCAGCGGCGCCCTCGACGTCGGCAGCCTCGTGACCCACCGGTTCCCGCTGACCCAGATCGACGCGGCGATCGCCGCGGTGCGCGAGCGCGCGGGCCTCAAAGTGGCGGTGGTGCCCGACTGAACGGCGCCCGCGCGCCGTTCCGTGCTTCGGCCGCTGCCCGGGCGCGCGCAGCCGCCGAAAAGCGCGCCGCCTGCACGGACGTCGCTCAAACGCGGGATTCGCCGGGCTGTTGTGGGGCTTGGCGCTCACTGGAACGTCGGCAGCGTGAGCTCGCCGGCTATCGGCCGCCCGATCCACGTTGCCAGATCGTTTCCGCGAAGCCCCTGAGACAGAAGGAAGACGATCTTGGAGTACACGGCCTCCAAGGTCATGTCGCCGGCGCCGACGGCCCCCGCCCTAGCGATGGCGTCGCCGGCCTCGTAGTGGCCAAGAAACACTTGGGCTTGATGGCATTGGGAGGCGACGACCACCGGGACGCCGTCGGCGATCGTCCGCTCGAGCACCTCGGCCAGCCCGGGTTCGGCCGCGGGCACGTTGCCCACGCCGTAGGCGCGCAGCAGCACTGCCTCCGGACGCGGGGTGAGAAGGGCTTCGAGCCGTGAGGACGATATTCCGGGCGCGAGGTCGAGCACGACGACGTCGTGCCGTGTGTAGGGAGCGGGATCTCGCCAATCGTGTTCTTCGGCGCCCCTGGCGCAGCCGACGCCGTCGGCGGGCGCCTGCGCGGCTTCTAAAAGGGAAGCCTTCGCTCCGGAAACCGTCGCCCCGGAAGCCTGCGTCCCGGAAGCCGTCGATCCTGAAGGGGAAAATCCCGAAGCCGTCCCTCCCGAAGCCGCCGCCCCGGAGGCGGCAGGCTCGGGCCCGGCCGTCGGCGAGACGACCTCGTCGGTGGCGTACCACCGCCAGGGCGCGCCCGTTCGCGCGAGCGGCGGGACCGACGGCGAGGCAAAGCCCTCGAAGGACCACGAGCTCGTCTTTGTCACGCGGTTGCCGGCCAAAAGGTGGTGGCCGAAGAAAAGGCTGACGCCCTTCGCCCTGCCGGAGGCCGCGGCGCGCAAGGCGCCCGCCACGTTTCCCGCGGCGTCGGAGCCGACGTCGCCCAAGGGGTATTGCGCCCCGGTGAAGACGACGGGCCGGTCAAAACCTACGAGGGCGTAGGAGAGGGCGGCGCTCGAATAGCTCATGGTGTCCGTGCCGTGAAGCACCACGAAGGAATCGGCCTCCTCGCGGTGGGCGCGCAGATCGTCGATGATCGCCTGCCACGATTCGGGCGTGGCGTTCGAGGAGTCGATGAGCGGCTCGAGCTCCGTCAGGCTCACCCGCCCCTCGAGCTCGGTCCCCGCGATCAGAGAGTAGAGCCATCCCTTGAGGTCGGCGCCGGGGACGAGGCCGCTGGGCGAGTCGATCATGCCGATGGTTCCGCCGGTGTACGTCACGTGTATGCGCATTTCTTCCTTCCTTGGAGTTTGTGCACGTCGAACAATCTTAGCCGCGGCCGGCTCACGTCGTGCAGGCTGCTTAGCGCTCGCCGCCGGCCGAAAGGGCCTGGCCGCCGTCGGCCGCAGCCTCCTCGTCGAGAACGCGGTCGAGAAGGGCCCCGTCCACCCGCCCGCGAACGAAGTGCCAACCGCCGACCATCATTGCGACCACCGGCACGAAGAGCGCGAGCGTCCATCGGCCTTCGGAGCTCGTGAGATTGGAGCCGACGACGACGGCGAAGAACGCCAGGGCGATGTAATTCGTGACGGGGGCGCCGGGCATCCGGTAGGAGGGGCGGGTCTCCTTGCCCGCCTTCACGCGCCTGAGGAAGGCGAGGTGGGTGACGAGGATCGAGGCCCACGTGCCGGCGATGCCGATGGCCGCGAGGTTCATGACGACGTCGAAGGCGTCCTTTTCGAGGACGACGTTGAGAAACACGCCGACGAGGCCGAGGGCCGAGGTGATGACGATGGCGCCGTAGGGCACGTGGTTCGCGTTCATGCGGGTGGCGAAGCGCGGGCCCGAACCGGCCACCGCCAAAGAGCGAAGCGTGCGGCCCGTCGCATACAGGCCTGCGTTGAGCGAGGAGAGCGCGGCGGTGAGGACGACCACTTGGATCACGCTCCCGGCGTGCGGCACGCCGATCCCCTTGAAGAACGTGACGAAGGGGGATTCGTCCTTCGAATATGCGGTGTACGGCAGGACGACGGCCATGAGCGCCACGGCGCCCACGTAGAAGACGAAGATGCGGACGATCATCGAGTTGATGGCCTTCGGAAGAACGCGTTCGGCCTCTTTCGTCTCGCCTGCGGCAACGCCCACCATCTCCGTGCCGCCGAAGGCGAAGACGACGCCGAGGGTCAGCGCGAAGACCGGGGCGAGCCCCTTGGGGAAGAAGCCTCCCGACTCGGCGATGTTGTGGAAGCCCGCGGTGTGGCCGCCGACGTCGTGCCCGACGACGATCGCCCAGACGGCAACCGCCATGAAGCCGACGATCGTCGCCACCTTGATCGCCGCGAACCAGAATTCTGCCTCGCCGAACATCTTGACGCTCAGCAAGTTGAGGGCGAAGACCAAGGCGAGGGCGACGAGGGCGATGAACCACTGCGGAATTCCTCGGAATGCCGTCCAATAATGCATGTACAGGGCGACGGCCGTGATGTCCGCCATGACGGTGACCGCCCAGTCGAGGAAAAACATCCAGCCCGCGACGTAGGCGCCCTTCTCGCCCGTGAACTCGCGCGCGTAGGAGACGAACGCGCCCGAGGAAGGGCGGTGGATTGCCAATTCGCCGAGCGCCCGCACCATGAGAAACGCGAAAATCCCACAGATTCCATAAGCGACGACCAGCCCGGGGCCGCCCTGGGCGAGGCGGCCGCTGGCCCCGAGGAACAGACCCGTTCCGATGGACCCGCCGATGGCGATCATCTGGATGTGCCGAGGCTTGAGCTCTTTGCTGTATCCGGCGTCGCCCCTGTCGTGTTTCGCGGCGGTCGATGTCGGGAAGTGCGCGTCTTTCATCGTTCCTCCTGTCATTGGCAAACGAGCGGTCGCGAGTGCGCGATTGCGGCAATTCTACGTCCGCGGTGGTTTGCGATTCGATCCGTCGGAGGCGGTTGCGCCGGCGGCCCGAACGTCGTCGGCGGCGCGCCGGGCGCCCGTGGGACGAGCCGGCGCGGACATGCCCGCACGGAAATGAGTTGACTGCGCGCTGGGGCCCGTGGGACGAACGGTCTGGCGGCTTGCGGCTCGGCGTGGGAAAATTGGCACATGACATACACCCTGGTGCTGCTCCGCCACGGCGAGAGCGAATGGAATGCAAAGAACCTCTTCACCGGTTGGGTGGATGTTCCGCTGTCGGACAAGGGCCGCGCGGAGGCTACTCACGGTGGCGAGCTCCTCAAGGAAGCCGGAGTGAAGCCCGACCTCCTGTTCACCTCGATGCTGCGTCGAGCCATCATGACCGCCAACCTGGCGCTCGATGCCGCTGATCGTCACTGGATCCCCGTCGAGCGCAACTGGCGCCTCAACGAACGCCACTACGGTGCGCTGCAGGGCAAGAACAAGAAGGAAATCCGCGACGAGTACGGCGAGGAACAGTTCATGCTGTGGCGCCGCTCCTTCGACGTTGCCCCGCCAGCCATCGAGGCGGGTTCGGAGTTCTCTCAGGACGCCGATCCGCGCTACGCCGGCGAACCCGTTCCCATGAGCGAGTGCCTGAAGGACGTCATCGCGCGCCTGCTCCCCTACTGGGATGCGACGATCGTTCCGGCCATCAAGACCGGTAAGACCGTCATGATTGCCGCGCACGGCAACTCCCTGCGCGCCATCGTCAAGCACCTGGATGAGATCTCCGACGCGGACATCGCCGGCGTCAACATCCCCACCGGCATCCCGCTCGTGTACGAGCTCGACGAGGAAACCCTCAAGCCCATCAAGAAGGGCGGCACCTACCTGGATCCCGAGGCCGAGGCGAAGATCGCCGCGGTCGCCAACCAGGGCAAGTGAGCGACGCGCAAGCCCCGGCCTCGTCCGTCGAGACGAAGCTGGGGCTTCGCCGTACGAATCGGTGCCGACCGGCGCGACTCCCGCCGCGCCGGTCGCACCACTTCTTCCCCGGAGCGGGGCGCCTGAACGCCGGGTGAGACACGCGCCGACGTTCGTTTGTGTCGCTATGGCGATGAGTGTAGTGTTGAGCTTTCACACTGTCTGGGCGCTATACGACTCTCAGCTGGTAGAATGGGTGTGCTGTCCACGCAAGCATCCAGGAGTTCTTCCATGTCGTTCGAAATCGGTCAGACGGTTGTCTACCCGCACCACGGTGCTGCCACGATTGAAGAGGTCATGACGCGCACCATTCGCGGTGAAGAGCGCACCTACCTGAAGCTGCGTGTCAACCAGGGGGACCTCGAGATTCAGGTCCCCGCAGAGAATGTCGACATGGTCGGCGTGCGCGACATTGTTGACGAGGACGGGCTCGAGGAGGTCCTCTCCGTCCTGCGCGCCCCCTACGTTGAGGAACCCACGAACTGGTCTCGCCGCTTCAAGGCGAACCAGGAGAAGATCGCCACGGGTGACATCGTGAAGGTCGCCGAAGTCGTGCGCGACCTGACTCGCCGCGATGATCTGAAGAAGCTGTCCACGGGCGAGAAGCGCATGCTGACGAAGGCCCGCTCCATCCTGACCTCCGAGCTCGCCCTCGCCCGCAACATCGAGAAGGCCGCGGCGGCCGAGCGGCTCGATTCCGTTCTCGCCGAGGGGCGCATCGAGATCGAGGACGATGCCCTTGCCCAGTGAGGTGCGCGCGGTCCTCACGGCCGCGGGGTCCGGGTCTCGCCTCGGCTGCGAGTGCCCCAAAGCCCTCGTCGAATTGTCGGGTCGCCCCCTTGTGTGGTGGGCGGCCCGAGGCCTACGCGCCGGGGGAGTGGGCGCGATCGTCGTGACGGCCCCGGCCTCGTCGATCGAGGAGTTTCGCAGCGCCCTGTCCGATATCGACGACCTCACCGTCGTCGTCGGCTCCGATCGCTCGCGTCAGGAATCCGTGGCCCTCGGCCTGACTGCGCTCGGGAAGTGCGAGCCGGACTCGATCGTCCTCGTGCACGACGCGGCCCGGCCTCTGACGCCCCCCGAGGTGACGCGCCGCGTCATTGGCGCTGTGCGCGGCGGGGCGAGGGCCGTCATCCCCGTCCTTCCCGTCACCGACACTCTCAAGACCGTGGACGCCTCTGGCGCGGTCGTCGGCACGCCTCGCCGCTCCGACATGGTCGCCGTGCAGACTCCGCAGGGCTTCCGCTGGGACGTCCTCATTCGCGCGCACGAGTCGGGCGCCTCCCTCGGTGCGGACGAGGCGGCTGCTGCCACGGACGACGCCGGCCTCGTCGAGGCCATCGGAGGTTCCGTTCAGACCGTTGCCGGAGATGAGCTCTCCCTGAAGGTCACGCGCCCCCTCGACCTGGCCATCGCGCGCCTCCTCGCCGACGCGCAGGCCTAGTTGGCGTCCGGGTCTTGCCCTCGTAGGAGCGCTCGTACCACGTCAACGCCGGTCTCGGTGCCGAGAGCGCGCCGCCGCCGGGAGTTGGAGGCGAAATAGTTAATGAGTCGCTCCAAGGCAACGTAGGAGAGCCCCGGATCCTTTAAGGGCAGCCACGTGACGCCGTCCTCACCATCCGAGGTCCAGTGGATGGCGGTCATGCCCTTGACGGTCTCGCCCACGCCGGTCACATTGCACCAGTCCACCATTTTGAGCCGAGGGAGAAGGTCTTTCTCGGCGAAGGCGAAACCCGAGGGGATGAGGAGGAGCTTCTGTGCTTTGACGTCGCGCGGTTGTGGAAAATACAGATACGTCTGTTTCACGAGAAAGGAAACGATAAGGATGCACGCCAAGAGTGACATAAGAAAACCATTCTTGGTGCTCGAGGAGAATGAGAGAGGAATAAGGGAAATCAAAACGCCGCTCACTCCCCATGTGAAGCCGGCGAGGCGCCTCTGAGAGAAGGTAGTGTCACCGGTGATCATCAGCTCGGTGACCGTGCGTTCCTCCTGGCGCGTCGTGGTGGCAGTGACCGTCGGCGGGCGGCTGGGTGCGCGCGCGTAGGCAACGGCGGCTGGAATGAAGGTGACGAGGAGAATGCAGACGATAGCGAGCCCGTAACGCAGGCCGAGGGCGGGGACACCGAGTGCGATGAGGGCGACGAGAATGAGTGCTGCCGCGACTCCGGCGGCATAGAAGCATGCGGGGACGATCCACGCTCGTTGCATGATGGCGTCGGCTTGTGCTGGGGTGAGAGGACGGCGGATGAGCGTGAGGGGGAGCATGCGCCTAGCCTGCCGTCAGGATGTCGGTGACGAGCTGCGGCCCCTGCGGTGTCCCGAGCGTTGCTTGATCCTCGGGGTGGGCGACAAAGTGGTTGATGAGACGCGCGAGTTGCCAGTAGCAGATGGGCATCCCCTTCATATCGAAAACGAGCGTATCCTCGGAGTCTCGGGTGGATACGTGCATCAAGTGGTGCGGCTCATTGGCGACGACGAAAAGCTCGAATCCCTCAATCTGGGGGTTGCGATCCCAACGGATCCGTGTCGGGTTGTCGTCCAGGAGGGGGTGAATAGACAGATGCTCGGGGGTGAGCGTGATCAGCGGTGACCGGTGGATGCGTGAGGGGCGATATTTGGTGGTGACGAATAGCGTGTAGGCAAGGAAGGAGAAGCAAAAGCCGATAATAATGCTGGTAATGCTTTCTGGCCGAACGAGATAGAACGCAACGGAAGCGGGTCCCCATGCCATCATCATGATGACGCATGCAAAAGAAAAGCGAATGACCGTTGTGTACGGATACAACGTCACTGTGCCATGCTCGACATGGAGCGCAGTTCCCCGGTGGCGACGTATGAAGCGCTCTACTCCGATGTAGACAACGCCAAGCGTGGCAAGCGACAGGTAGGCAGCGAAAAAAACAGCAATACCCGCTGGCATAATAAAGCATAGAAAAAAGCTCAAGGCGGTGCATGCAACCAGCAATATGATTGGTTTGAACAGCCGGCCAGCTGTACTGAGTTGTTCATCCGCATCGGAAAGGCTTTGCAAATGAGGTGACTTTACCATGATCCTCCAAACATGTAGTAGGGTAGATGCGTGACAAAGGCGTCAGCTCTTTCGCGATATTCAAGTGGAATCTCTTCGTAAAGAGTGTCGCCTCCTGCTGCAGTGATGATGCCTGCTACGACGCCTGTAATGGCTCCAGCGGCTGCGCCAACGGCAGCGCTCGCAGGGCCGCCAATTGCGCCATCCAATGCGCCTGCGACCGTATCCGAAACCACGGCACCGGCGATGGTTCCTATGGCCAAACTTGCAGAACCTGTGATGGCTTTTTGCGCGGGAGTGTCTGATGTGACCACCTCGTATCCAAGATGTGCGACTCCAATGGCGGTTGCTGTTTTTGAAAGTGTTGAGCCAATGCCGCGCATTCGCGCCACAGTGTCGTCACTAGCAGATGCAAGGCGTGTGACGGAAGCTTCGGTTATGGCTGCTGGCACCTGCTTCGCGGTACTAGGTTTGATCATTTCTGATGCTGCAAGTGTGTCAACGAGTGATGCGTATGAACTTGTCGCGACATCCCATGATGTTGCGACGGCATCAGGGAGAAGTTGCCAAGGGTCGTGCGCATATTCTAATATGCCATCACCGACTCTGCGAGCAAAAATTAATAAAGCGCACTCTTCTTGAACTGAGCGTACATGTTTGATTACCCATTGCTCGAGATCATCTCGTACATCCTGAGCTTTTTCCTCGAGCTCATGAAAAATCTCAATTTGGCGATCGCGTGAGAACTTGCCGTCTGGGCTTCCCACTTGCACACCTATCGAAGGGGGGCTTCCGTAGGGTGATTCCGGGTAGCACTTGCCCAGGGTTGGTTCTGGAATGGGGGTTGGTGGCAGTATATCGTACTCATTGACAATGGCTAGGCTAGCGTATTCGGCTTGCTCGCGAATCGATTGCATATCGCGATAGTGATAATCGAGTTGTTGAGCGTAAGCGCGGAGTGACTCGTATGCGGAGTAAAAGCGGTCTGTGAGTTGTTGTACTTTGGACCCCATGCTAACGGCGGCATCGTCATAACTATGCGCAGCTTCTCCATTCCAGGCGTAAAAGTTCGTCCGTAGCCTGCTCCTAAACTGATTTGAGAGTTCATCGAGGGCCTCGTAGATCGTGTACAGCTTGTTAGCCGCTGCGCGAATGTCCTCGGGGTTGCCGTAAATTCGAGTGTCGATTGCTGCTTGGTCAGTCATGCCTGCGCCTGCTTATTTATGTTATCGAATGCTGCAGCAGTATCCGCTTCATTTTGCTCAAAAGAAGAAATTAATGCTTCGAGAGAATCGCGTGTGTCACCAAGCATGAGTGTTAGAGTGCTGGCGTCCGTTGAAAGTGCGCCAAGTATGTCTGTGATGATGAATTCTGCGATTCCGGCGTCGATTTCCTGTGGCATGGTGGGAGCCAAGCGGTCCAATCCTGCCGCTGCGATTGTATAGGATTGCTTGAGTTCGGCCAGAAAACCGTCGGTGCTGACCTTCAGGTCACCGCTCATACTCACTCATCTTTCTTACGATGTCGCTGACGAAGTGATCGACAACGAGGTGCGTGTAGCCAGTTTCTTCCTTGATTGTCGACAGCTGGGCAGTTGGGATGGCGGCCCATGGCTGCTTATCGCCAAGTGCGTCAAGGAGCCTATCGAGTGCTGTGTATGCGAGAAGAATCTTCTCCTTCTCCGCCCCGTCCGCAATCGATATCTGGAAGAGTCCTTCCTCGTCTAGCCAAACGGGAATGTAGAGGTAAGGAGGCGCTACATCGGGGTGTGTGTTAACGGACATCTCTGCCATGGAGGCAGTATATGACTTGTGGTCAGGTCGCGCCGGTGGTTTCGGGGCCTCGTTCCCGGGGCGGCCCGAAGAGAGCGTGAAACGCGAAACGTGGTAGTTTCACCCTGGGCGCAACGTGCGCCGCCGAGAACTCCCACCGAAGGAGCCCAGACCTCATGAGCACCTCGACCTCCTCCACCCGCCGCGTCATCACGCGCAAAGTCATCGACTGGGCGGCGTGGGACTGGGGCAGCGCCGCCTTCAACGCGGTCGCCACGACCTTCGTGTTCACGACCTACCTGACCAGCGACGGAGTCTTCACCGACTCGGGAACGGCCTCGTCCATGCTCAGCAACGGCATGACGATCGCCGGCCTGTTCATCGCCCTGCTTGCCCCCATCACGGGCCAGCGCGCCGACCGGCGAGGCCGAGGCGGCGTCTGGCTCGGATGGTTCACGGGCGCCGTCGTCGTGTGCATGCTCGCCATGTACTTCGTCCACCCAGACTCGGTCCTGGGGGCCAACGGCGCGCTCATGCTCGGAATCGCGCTCCTCGGGCTCGGCAACGTGTTCTTCGAGTTCGCGTCCGTCAACTACAACGCGATGCTCAACCACCTCGGAGAGAAGGAAGACCGAGGCAAGATCTCCGGCTTCGGTTGGGCCGCCGGATACATCGGCGGCATCGTCCTGCTGCTCATCCTCTACGTCGGGCTCATCGGCGTGAACCTCGCGCACGTGCCCACCGACTCCCACCTGAACATCCGCATCTCGATGGTCATCGCAGCCCTGTGGCTCGGCGGCTTCGCGCTCCCCGTCATCCTGAACCCGCCGCTGCCCAAGAACCCGCAGAGCGGCCCGAGCCACGAGAACATCCTCGAATCCTACAAGCTGCTGTGGCACACCGTGCGCACCCTCAAGCGCGAGGCCCCCCACACACTGTTCTTCCTCGTCGCCTCCGCCGTGTTCCGCGACGGCCTGGCCGGCGTCTTCACCTTCGGGGCAGTCCTGGCCAAGACCGCCTTCGGCTTCAGCGCCAGCGACGTCATGCTCTTCGCGATCGCAGCCAACATCGTCGCGGGCCTGGCGACCGTCGCCTTCGGGTGGGTCGACGACAAGATCGGACCGAAGAAGGTCATCATCCTATCCCTATCCGCCATGGTCGTCGCCGGATTCGGTGTCTTCTTCCTCCACTCCAACGGGCCCCTCGTCTTCTGGACCCTCGGCCTGATCCTCTGCGTCTTCGTCGGTCCCACGCAGTCGGCGTCGCGCTCGTTCCTCTCTCGCATCATCCCCGCCGGACGCGAAGGCGAGGTCTTCGGCCTCTACGCCACCACCGGCCGCGCCGTGTCCTTCATGGCGCCCGCCATGTACAGCCTCTTCCTCGCCATCGGCGCGGCCCTCACACCGAGCGGGCAGGACTACACCTACTGGGGCATCCTCGGCATCATGCTGATCCTCGCCATCGGACTTGCCCTGACGATCCCCGTCAAGGCACACCGCGCCACCCTGGACCACATGGCGAACTGAGCTCCTTGACGAGGCGCCCGCGCCCGCAAGCGATACGTCCCCGACACCCGAGTGAGTCTCGGACGTCGGGGACGATCCTTTGCCCTTCCGCTTAGTGGGTGTCGGGCGTGAAGGCAACGATCGCGCCGCTGCGAGCCCCGACGAGCAAGTCGTCGTAGACCCACACGAAGTTCGTCGCCTCGTTCATGACCGGCGACACGTACGTCATCGGGTCCTCCGCGTTGAAGAAGAACGAGTCCGTGGGGCTGCCTGAGTAGCCCTGGATGTACAGTGCCTTGCCATCGGAGCTGGCGCGCACCTGAGCGACGGACCATCCCCCGCCCCCTCGAGTTTCACGGAATGATTCGCCGGGGTTGAGCGTGAGGTTCTTCCCGTTGCTGAGAGTGAGCGAGAGGATATAGCCGTTTGTGTCCTTGGAATAGACGCGCTCCAGGGCGCCAGACGTCCACTGGGCGTTGCCCTGCGTCAAGAACGCTCCGAGGAATGCCACGCTCGGGAGCTCGCGGTCGGTCGTTGGGAACCTTTCGAGGTCCCAACCGGCGTTGAACGTGCCGACAACCTGGCCTGCGGTGTCGTAGGCGATGGTTTCCTTCTCTCCGGCCACGAGGAGTCCGTCTCCTGCCAGCGTGACCCTCGACGAGAGCCCCCCACTCGCGGAAGGAGCGTCCCCGAGCGTCGTGAGTGCGCCCGTGGTCGGGTTGATGATCTGCGGGGCGTAGTGGGCATCGTCGACGGGGACGACCACGGCCTCGTCCGTACCGCTGCCGATGACGGCCGTCGTGGGCTTCGTGAGCCCCGAGTGTGCGAGGCCCGCGCGGCGCTGGGGCGAGGTCTGTGTGGACCACAGTGTCGTCCACTCTCCCGACTCGTGGGACCATCCGGAGCACGAGCTGAAGGTGTCGCAGGTGACGAAAACACCGCCTGCCACCCCCATCGGGAGATCGGAGCCCCAGGGCGCCTGCGTCTGCTCGCCGGTTGACCGATCGACGATGATATCGCTGAGTAGAATCTCTCTCTCGGTGGAGATGGAGGCCGGGAACGCCTCGGCGCGAATCCGCGACGGCAGCGGTCCGGTCGTGCTCCACCGTGCGACCGGCTCGATGCCTGAGACGTCGTAGGCGGACACGGTGGCCACGGCCTCGGCCCCACTTCCGTAGGTCAGCGTGTACAGGGTCGAGCCCTCGGCGATCAACCGCGTGGGCAGGAGAGCGTCGCTGGCGGGCAGGGTCCAAGCCGTCGCGATGCCCGAGGCCCACGAGCTGGAGAGTTCGCCCGTGTTGGTGGCCTGTCCGTGGTAGCCGATCGCGTCCGGGCGCGCCGTCTGTTCAGGGCCGGGGACGTGCGGATCGGGTACCGCCGACGGGCGTTCTGAGGCATTGAGGACTCCGGTGCCGATCGAGAGTGCAAGAAAGATGCCGAAAACCGCGACGAGAGCGACGCCAATCAGGACAAAGGGCGTCTTCCGAGAACGTGCGGACTGCGGGGATTCAGTCCCGTACTGGGGGTCATTGGTGCTCACAATCTGTGCCTTATCTGTCGTTGCTCAGTGCGCGGGAGTCACGATGCCTTCGGGGTGAACGCCACAATGCCGTCGATCGTCACGCCGATGGTCAGGTCGTCGAACACCCACGAGAGGTCTTCTGCGTCGCGAAACTCGTCCGATCCGTGTCCCTGACCGCTCGCGGTGTCGAAGAGGAATCGATTACCCCTGTTGGCGTGATCGGCGGACTCGATATACACGACCGACGTGTCGGTGCTGGCGCGGACCTCGGAGGGCCAAAAGGTGCTGACGTAGTAATGCTGGTCGTTGTTCCCGGGATCAAGAGTGAAGGCCGGGCGTCCGTCGCTCGGCGTCACCGTGAGGCTGAAGGGGAAGCCGGCCGCCGCCTTTGCCGGGGCGGTGACCGTCGCGTTCGACCATGCAGGGCGGGCACCGTTCAGGAAGTCTCCGAGTTCGGCCGTGGTAGGCAAGCGTCCGTCGCGTGTTGGTATTCTCTTCATCTGCTTGTAGGACTGGGTGCCCGTGATGAAGCCGTCGGAGTCGTAGGTGACGAAGAGGTCATCGTTGAGGGCCAGGATCCCATCGCTGGTGATAACAAACGACATAACGTTGTTCTGCCTGTCCCTGAAGGGGCTCACAGATCCTACGTCCGTGACCTGTCCGGTTCGCGGATCGAGGAGCTGGGCCGCATGCGTCTGCGAATCGACGGGCAGGACGACCGACTCGTGCTCTCCGGTACCGATGACGGGTGTATCGGGGTAGGTGAGCCTGGTGAACGTGGACATGCCCCGTTGGCTGGCAGTGGTTGTTTCCCACTGGCGCACCCACGACGAGGCCTCCTGCGTCCAGCCCGAGCACGCTCGTTTGTTATCGCAGGCCACGACGACGCCATCAACGGCCGCGAGTGCCTCCGATCCCTCCCAGGGAGCCGAGGACTGCGCCCCCGACGCCTTGTCGATGACGATGCTGCCGACGATGAACTGGTCTTCGTAGGACACGAAGCTGGGCCGCCCTAGCGAATTGGGAAGGGTACCCGTCGTGCGCCACAGCTCGCGCGGCTGCTCGGAGGAGATGTCGAAGGCCGCGGCAGTGACCCGGTGGGTGGAGTGATCGGGGTCTTCGAAGAGGGCATACAGTGTGGTGCCCTCCACGGTCGTGTGTGCCCGCGGCCCGTACTTCGTGGACGGGAAAGGGATCCTCCACGCCGTTTCGACGCCCGAGGCCCAGGCGGGGGAGATCGCTCCCGTGCTCGTCGCGGACCCCGAGTACCCGATGGTGGGCATCGTGGTGTATGAACGCTGATCGTCCGGTTGCGAGGGTGAGGGCACGAGTCGGTAAAAGCCGATGGCGGCGACGACGGCGACGACGGACAGGAGCGCCATGAGAAGGACCGGCTTCACGCGACTCGTCGGGCGAGGCTGCAAAGTGGCGGCGCGCGCCGCGCTCGGCGAGTGCGTGCCTTTCTCGCGCGCGGGAACGTCGGTGCCCGTGTGATCGTCGTTGGTCATGAGTAGCTCCTATCACATCACAGTGTCGGTGTTAACCGGATGGTGGCCTCAGGAGGCCGCCGGTACGAACGCCTTGAGGCCGCTTCGGTCATTCTGATGATCACGTTGTCGAAGACCCACACGGTCTGTCGTGGCAGGTTGAGTTCGTTCGACGTGTCGATGCCGACACGGTGACTGTGCCCCCGACGCGCGCGCATCTCAGGACCACCGGGGGGTGAAGGCCGTGACGCCCTCGTCATGAATCACGAGGACGAGGTCGTCGTACACGCGGATGACCGCTGAGGCTTCCGTGCCGTAACCGATGGAACCATGAAACTTGAAGCTGCCGGAGGTGTGGAAGAGGCTGGTGCCGTACATATCGATGGTGAAGTCGTCTCCGAGCGCATTGTCGGATTTGAGGCGGACAATCGAGTGATCTTTGCTGATCGTTGGATTCATGGCCCCGATGAAGCACTGCCCGTCCTCGTTCTGGACGATGTGGTAGTTCCAGGGGATGACGCTCTCGTGGCTCGGACGGTCGGAGCCGGTCGGTGTGAAGGAGAGGGTGTCGCAGACCGTTGCCCCGTTGTCGGCTGTCGTGGCCAGGGCGCGCAGCAGTCCTTCGGCCCACGGGGCCTCGCCGGTTGTGAGGAAGTCACGCAGCTGCGCGCTCGTGGGTGTCTGCCCCCCGATGGGGAGCGTTGCCTTGTGATCACCGGTTCCCGCGGAGGCGGAGATGGCGAAGGACTCCAGGGGGCGCCCGTCGGAGGCGAACACGGTCGCCTGGTCGGTCTTGGAGTCCGCTACCACCCACCCGTTGGCGGTGGAGTGCAACTCCAACTGGTCGAATTTGGCTGTTTTGTCGAGGTAGAGGGAACGGACCTCCCCGGTCTGCGTGTTGATGATGCGTCCCTCCTGCGCGACCGGGTCAAGAAGCCGCCCCCCTTGCGGGGCGGCCTCGGGCGCGGGCCCCCAGCTGAAGACTCGCCGGTCGTTGAGGATCACCCATGTTCCCTCTCCGCATTCGGGGCAGTCCTGGTAGTCCTCCAGGGGCGTGGGGGTGGAGTCGCGTTCCCATCGCATCGTCCACTCGCCGTCCTCTTTTTCCCATCCGGAGCAGATCCTGCGGCTGCAGGCGATGACGACCCCGTTGCGGGAGGTGATCACGATCGTCACCGCCAGGTTCGGGTTATCCTGCCCGTCCTGGTTCCGCCCGGCCCACGGAGCGGGCGAGGCAGCTCCGGTGGCGGGGTCCAGCCGGTGCTCCCCGATGAAAAGGTCCTCCCCCACGAGGACCGGCCGGGTCTCGACACGGAGTGAGGGGTCGCGTGGGAGGGTGGCCTCCCACTGGATGGCGGGCTTGGCGCCGGACACGTCGAGGCTGATGACTCCGGAACCTGTGAGAACGATGCGATTGGAGCTGTTGACCTCGTACAGTTCGTGGACGATGAACACTTGGTCGCCGTTCTTCATGACTGCATACCCGCCAGCATACCCGCCAGCACTCGGTATGCCATGGTCCAGTTTCCATGCGATGTCGGTTCCGTTGGCCCACTTGGGGGAGGGGCGGCCGGTGTCGATGTGGGTCCCGGTGTAGCCCTGGGACCGCAGTTTAGGCTTGTGGGGGGAGTGGAAGGGACCCCAGACGTAGACGGCGGAGAGGGCGAGTGCGAGCACGACCCCGGCGGTGGTCAAGTACCTGCGGCGCATGCGCTGGCGTCGCTCGCGCAGGATCTCGGAGGGCTTCTTACTGACGATCCGCGAGAGGTCCCTGCCTCCGAAGCGGGAGGTAGCCCCCTGCGCGTCGTCGCAGTCGGGGTCGTGGTCGGGGTGCTTATCAACGAGGGACATGGCGTTCTTTTCTCGGCCGGCGAGTCATCGGACGACCTCTGATGCCTCGTCGGACAGGGGCGGGGTGCTCGGTGCACCATAAGGCGAGACGAGCGTGCCGCCCCCAGGTGCTTGTTTCCCTCCATTATGTCAAAGAAAACTGAACGACCGAAAGACTTTTCACGTATTCGTCGCGGCATTCCGTCGATGCGTGGCTCCCCAGCAAAAACCGGAGCATCGGCGCCCCGGCGGCTGGGTTACCCCCCTGCCCGCACCATGAGGACACTCGCGAACGCCGCCACGCCCTCGCCTCGGCCCGTGAAACCCAGGTGATCCGAGGTCGTCGCCGACACGGTCACCGTGCCGCCGACGATCTCGCTCATGACCCGGCACGCCTCCGGCAGGCGCACCGCCATACGCGGACGGTTACCCACAACCTGTACGGTCGCGTTGCCGAGCACCCAGCCGGCCTCCGTCGTCATGCGCCGCACCTCCTCCAGGAGAGCACGCCCCGACGCGCCCGACCACTGGGGACGATCCACCCCGAACACGCTCCCCAACTCACCCAGGCCCGTGGCCAGCAGCATCGCGTCGCACAGCGCGTGAGCGGCCACGTCGGCGTCCGAGTGCCCCGCAAGGCCCCGCTCGCCAGGCCACTCCAGGCAGGCAACCATAAGGGGACGGGGCGAGTCGGGCGCCGCAAAGGCATGCACGTCAACCGCCTGGCCGACGCGAAAAGGCAGATCAGTCATGCCACTAGGGTAGCGTCACGCGCTCTTCGGAGTGAAGGCCACGATCCCTCGGTCCGTCGTGGCGATCAGCAGGTCGTCGAACGCCCACGCGAGTCTGAACGCGCCCGACAGGACCGACGATGTGTGGGCCTTCTTATCCACCGTGTCCATGAAGTAGACGTAGCGCTCCGCGCCCGCCGAGCCTTTCACGAGGAAGACGACGGAAGCGTCAGTGCTGGCGCGCACGTCGAGAGGGGTAAAAAAGCACGGCTCCCCCGAGCCCAGTGACACTCCCGTGGCTCCGTAGGCCGAGTGCGGAACGACATCGGAGGAGAGAATGAGCGTCACGCTCGTGCAGTCACGTCCAGTCATCTGCACGGTCCCCAGCGCCCACGTGGCCTTGCCATCCTTCAGATAGGTTGTCAGCTCAGCGAGCGAGGGGACGGGGCCGTCGCTCGTGGGCATCGCATAGGACTTGTCGAACTCGAAGGTGTCGATCAGCTGCCCCGATAGGTCGTAGACGTCCGCCGTCCTGTGGTTGCGGATGTTGATGTAGCCGTCGGAGGCGATGAAGAAGCCGTCGGTCTCGAAGCGCTGGGTTGGATCGCTTACCCCGAAGGTCGTCACGACGCCGTTACGAATGTTGATGAGCTGAGGGTTGTGCTCGTCCGCGATGGACAGCACGAGCGAGGTCTCGTCTCCGTTCCCGACCAGGCGCGTCTTGTTGGGGAACTCCAGGTCAGAGTCACGGTCCTGCAGGGAGGTGATCGACTTCCACTGCTGCTCCCAGGCGTCAGACTCCCATGTCCATCCGGTGCAGGTCTCGAATCCCGAGCACGTCACCAGGATGTCCTCCACTGCCGCCACCGGGACCTCGCCGATCCAAGGTGCCGCCGAGATCGCGCCGGTTGTCTTGTCCACCGAGACATCGGAGTAGATGATCTTGTCGCCCGCCGCAACGAGGTCAAGGGACGTGTTCCTGGAGGACACCTTGATCGCGGTGTCGGTGGAATCCCAGAGTGGGCGAGGAGTGCTTCCGGAGACGTCGAACGCCGCAACGTGGGGGTGGCGCTCGCTGGGAGTCTTGGCTGCCACGTAGAGGGTGGTTCCCTCGACCAGCAGGGCAGGAGAGTCAAGCGCATCGGAGGAGACGAAATCGCTCAGGGTCCAGGCCGTATCGATGCCGGATGTCCACGCGCTCGATGCGGTGCCCGTCAGCGTTCCCGTGCCCGTGTATCCCTCATCGCGCCCAGAGGAGAACGGGGTAGGAGACGCGGAGCGGAAGAACCAGAGGCCGAGCGCCACCGCGACTGCTGTCAGTGCCGCGACGGGGACGAGGAGCCACCACCGTCTCTTCTTGCGCCGAGCCGTTCCGTCGGCGGTGGCATTCGCCTGCGGAGTCGCGGCGGCACGGGCGTTGGCCGAAGGGATCGGTACGGGGGCGCCTGCGCCTGGCTGCGGCGGCGCGCCGGGAGAGTTGGTGAGAATCGGTGCGGTCCACTGGGGGTCATTGTCGATGGTCATTCGACGTTTCTACCACAGGTCGGGGGGCAACCTCCCCCGGCGTTCACGTGGCCCACGCCTCGTTCGTACATGTGACGAGGTCCGGGCGCCCTCGCCCCGCATGCCGCCGCCCGATAGGATCGACCCGTGCGCTACATTTCCACCCGACGCGGCCCCGACACCCCCACCCGATCCTTCAGCGACATCCTCTTGGAGGGCCTCGCCCCCGACGGCGGGCTCTACCTGCCCGAGGAGTACCCGACGCTCGATGGATCCGACCTCGACACGCTGCGTGGCGTCCTGGCGGAGGAAGGGTACGCGGCCATGGCGGCCCGCATCCTGGCGCTCTTCGTCGACGACATTCCCGCCGAGGACCTGAACGCCATCGCGGCACGCGCCTACCGCACCCCCGCCTTTTCCGATCCGCGGATCGTGCCCGTCAGCGCCCTGGAGGGCACCGGCCTGCACCTGGCTCACCTCTCGGGCGGCCCCACGGCCGCGTTCAAGGACATGGCCATGCAGCTCCTGGGTGAGCTCTTCGAATACGAGCTCACCCGACGCGGCGACTGGCTCACGATCGTGGGGGCGACCTCGGGCGACACCGGCTCCTCCGCCGAGTACGCCCTGCGTGGCCGCCCCGGCCTCTCCGTCGTCATGCTCACCCCCGCAGGACGCATGACCGCCTTCCAACGCGCCCAGATGTTCTCCCTTCCCGACTCCAACATCGTCAACGTCGCCGTTGACGGGGTCTTCGACGACTGCCAGGACCTGGTCAAGGCCGTCAACATGGACGCCGAGTTCAAGGCGGCCTGGCACGTGGGAGCCGTCAACTCCATCAACTGGGCGCGCCTGCTCGCCCAGGTCTGCTACTACGTGGCGACGTGGCTGCGCGTCACCGAGCAGGACGCCTCCGCGAAGGTCAGCGTCGTCGTCCCCTCGGGCAACTTCGGCAACGTCTGCGCCGCCCACATCGCCCGTCAGATGGGCGTGCCGCTGGGCAGCCTCGTCGTCGCCACCAACGAGAACGACGTGCTGGACGAATTCTTCCGCACCGGCGTCTACCGGCCCCGCTCCTCCGCCGACACGCTCGCCACGTCCAGCCCGTCCATGGACATCTCCAAGGCATCCAACTTCGAGCGATTCATCTTCGACCTGCTCGGACGCGATGGGGACGCCACGCGCGCCCTCTTCGGCGAGGCGCTCGCCCGCGACGGCTTCTTCGACCTGTCCGCAACGCCCGAATTCGCCTCCCTGCGGCACACCTACGGCTTCATGTCGGGAACCTCCACCCACGCCGATCGCCTGGAGGAAATCGCGCGCACCGAGAAGGAAAGCGGCTACCTCCTCGACCCGCACACCGCCGACGGCGTGCACGTCGCCCGCGCGGTCCGCGCCGAGATCGAGGGCCCGCTCGTCGTCATGGAGACCGCCCTGCCCGTCAAGTTCGCCGACACCATCCTCGAGGCCACCGGGCACCTGCCGCCCGTCCCCTCCCGCTTCGAGGGGATCGAGGGCCAGGAAGAGCGCGTCACACCCCTGGCCAACTCGGCGCAGGCCCTCAAGGAGCTGATCGCGCAGCGCGTGCGTCCCGCAGGCCGCGCCTGACACGCGCCAGCCCCCGGGCCGCCGCCTCGGGCAAGTCACCGCCTCGGCCCCGCACGGGAACCCGCGGCGCGGCCCAGCTGCCCGCGCCTAAGCCCGGCGCAGCCTCGGCCCCGCATGCGCGAGCCCGAGGGATCGCGGGCGAGCCTCGATCCCCGACAAAACGGGGGGCAACCCCGGCCTCGTCACATCCTCCCGCCGGGTAGGTGCGCCCGGCGACGCCGGTGCCAGCCCGGGTAGGATGAGCACCATGCTGCACCTGTACGACTCCAAGAGCGCCCGCATCCAGCCCCTCAACCCGGTCACCCCTGGCAAGGTCGGCATCTACCTGTGCGGCGCCACCGTGCAGGGATCCCCCCACGTCGGCCACCTGCGCGCCGCCGTCTCCTTCGACACCCTGATCCGTTGGCTGCGCCGCAGCGGCTACGAGGTCACGTACGTGCGTAACGTCACCGACATCGACGACAAGATCCTGACCAAGTCCGCCGAGTCCGGCTGGGACTGGTGGGCGTGGGCCTACCGCTTCGAACGCGAGTTCACGAGCGCCTACGACACCCTCGGCGTCCAGGCCCCCACCTACGAACCCCGCGCCACCGGACATATCCCCGACCAGATCGACCTCGTGAGCCGCCTCATCGACGCCGGGCACGCCTACAGCGACGGACGCGGCAACGTCTACTTCGACGTGCACTCCCAGGCCGACTACGGGTCGCTCACCCGCCAGCGCCTGGCCGACATGCGCACCACGGAGGACGACGCGCAGATCGACGAGGCCGTCGAGGCGGGCAAGCGCGACCCCCGCGACTTCGCCCTGTGGAAGGCCACCAAACCCGGGGAGCCGGACACCGCCTCGTGGGAAAGCCCGTGGGGGCGCGGACGGCCGGGCTGGCACCTCGAATGCTCCGCCATGTCGAGGCGATACCTGGGCGACGAGTTCGACATTCACGGCGGCGGAATCGACCTGCGCTTCCCACACCACGAGAACGAGCAGGCCCAGTCCCACGGGGCCGGGTGGGCGTTCGCGCGCCTGTGGGTGCACAACGCGTGGGTGACCACCAAGGGTGAGAAGATGTCCAAGTCGCTGGGTAACGTCCTGTCCATCGGGGCACTCACCGAGGAGCACCCGGCGGTCGCCGTGCGCTGGGCGCTGTCCACTGTCCACCACCGCTCCGCCATCGAGTGGGGGCCTGACACTCTCCCCGCCGCCCACGCCGCCTGGGAGAAGTTCTCCTCCTTCGTGGCCCGAGCGATCGAGGCGGTCGGCGAGGCATGCGCCGACGAGATCACCCTGGGACCGGGCGACCTCCCCGAGGCCTTCGTCGCCGCCATGGACGACGACCTCAACGTCGCCGGTGCGCTCGCAGTCCTGCACGAGCACCTCAAGGCCGGCAACGCCGCGCTGGCTGCCGGGGATACCGACGGCATCTACCGCGAGCAGGTCCTGGTTCGCTCCATGCTGGACGTGCTGGGCCTAGACCCGGCCTCGCAGCAGTGGCGCGGCCAGGCGGGCATCGACGCGGCCGCGGCGGGCGAGCACTCGGCGCTGGACGCGCTGGTCCGGGCCGTGCTGGAGGAGCGTGCGCAGGCGCGCGCCGCCAAGGACTGGGGCCGGGCCGACGAGCTGCGCGACCGCCTCGCCGCCGCCGGCGTTTCCGTCGCCGATGGGCGCGATGGCGCAACCTGGAGCGTCGGCTGATCCGCGGTTGAGCTGCGGCTGAGGGCCGGGCTGCTTGATGCGCCCGTGGGCGGCGGCCCGCCCGCTCGCCGTCCGCGCCGCGAGCTTCGCTCGGCGCGTCGCCGCGAAGCCCGGCCAGGCCCCGCCGCCGGCCACGGGCACCGCAGCCAGGCGCTCTTGCGCCCTCCGGCGTCCTGCACACCGGCGGCGCTTTGGGTTATAGGACAAAACGTGTTGGTTTTATGGTGACTTTTCGGCTTTTTGGTGCGGAAAAATCGGTATTGAAGTTGGTGGGAGCCAACTTGAAGGATGGACTAAACGTGTTGGTTTTGTAGCGACTTTTTGGCTTGCTGGTGCGGGAAAATCCACATTGAAGTTGGTTGTTTCATCGTGGGGGTATGAATACCCCCAAATGTCCGGCGTGCGGGCGAGTGATGACCAGGTATGGGCACTCAGCGTCAGGGGCGCAGCGATGGCGCTGCTCCCTGTGCAATATCAGCCAGGTCAGCCGCATTAATTCCACGGCGAAGCATCTTGATGAGTTCTTGGCCTGGCTGCTCAGTCGGCGCCGTTAGGCGGATTTGCCTGGCGGGGGCCGCTCGTTTCGTAGGCGCTGTGAGCCATTGTGGCAGTTATGGCCGTTTAGCCCGATCGTCGATGAGGTTCATGAGGTCATCTTCGTTGACGGTATTCACCTGGGCCGAGGCGCCGTTGTTCTCATCGCTCAAACTCCCGATTGCGTGCTGGGTTGGTACGCGGCTAGGAGTGAGAATTCCCGTGCCTGGGAAGCGCTCATGAGCCGGATCGCGCCACCGGCCCTGGTTGTCACTGACGGGGGCAGTGGGTTCGCGAAAGCCTGCAAGAGAATCTGGCCGACTACGCGTGTGCAACGCTGCACCTTTCATGCGTATTGCCGTATTCGCCAAGCCACTACGACGCGCCCCAAACTGGCGGCCTCACAAGGTTTATACGCTCTTGGGCAACAACTCTTGCATGTGGAGGGCCGAGAAGATGCTCAGGAATGGATCGGTGCCTACCAGGACTGGTGCGCGCGCTGGAAGGACTTCTTGGAGGAGAAAACACGCAGGCTTGACGGAGGATGGGAATACACCCACGAGAGGCTTGTTCGGGCTCGTAACAGCCTCAACAAGCTCATCAGGCAAGGTCTGTTGTTCACGTACCTGGACCCCACCTGGGACCACCCGATGCCCGCAACAACCAACCAGATCGAAAGCACGAACGCTCGCCTACGCCAGATGCTGCGCGACCACCGCGGCATGCGCCTGACCCGACGCATGAAAGCAGTGTTCTGGTGGTGCTACACCCACTCTGCGCACCCACAGCCAGCAGCCCGCATCCTCGCCACCATGCCCACCGACACATACCTCGAAAACGCCTGGCAACAAGCCGCGCAAAACCACCAAGCCACCGCCATCATCCCCGGCTGGGGCGATGCAATCTGCTTCAACGAACTCCACCACACCACCCCCTACCACAACACCTGGGACTAACCCCTCAACCAACACGTTTTGTCCTATAACCCGAAACTGAAGGCGGTGGTCACCCAGAACATCGACGGCCTCCACCAGGCCGCGGGCTCCAAGCGCGTGCTCGAGCTCCACGGGAACTGGACGAGGCTGGAGTGCACGGGGTGCGGCGCGCGCTCCACCATCGACGACTTCGACGAGGCCCGGGCCGGGCGCGTGCCCCACTGCCCGTCGTGCTCCGCCGTGGTGCGCCCGGACATCGTGTTCTACGGCGAGGCTCTGGACCCGGCGACGCTGGAGGGGGCCGTCCTGGCCATAGCGGGGGCGGACATGCTGATCGTGGGCGGCACGTCGTTGGCGGTCTACCCGGCGGCCGGGCTCATCGACTACTACCAGGGCGGGCGCCTCGTCCTGATGAACGCGACGCCCACCCCCTACGACGGGCGCGCCGACCTGATCATCCGCGAGCCCATCGGCCGCGTCTTCGCGCAGATCCAGGGCCACGTGTGAGCAGGCGCCACAGTGCGGCCAGAGTAAGTGGCGGCGTGAGGCAGTTTCGCACCCGGTGCCCACAGCGCTGACTCACGCAATAGCACCCGCTCGCCCCACTGCGCCGCCAGCGCCCATCGATAGGCCCTGGGCGGCGGGACATCACATGGATCAGCCCGCCGCCCTTGGGATTCTGGGACGCCCCGAGCCGCGGCCTACTGCTGCCCCTCCTTCCCGTCGTCCATCTTGCCGTCGTCCATCTTGCCGTCGTCCATCTTGCCGTCGTCCATCCCCCCCTTCATGCCATCGCCCGACATCGAGTTCTCCATCTTCGTGTCCTGCGTCATCGACGGCGACGACGGGTTCTCCATCTTGTCGTTGCCGGAGTTCCCACAGGCCGCCAAACCAGCGGCGAAGACGACGGACAGGGCGGCTGCCAGAGCCGCGCGGCGAATACTCATTGCGTGCTTCCTTCTGTTGACGGGCGCTCCGTTAGCGCCTTCACCCTCCTATTCGGCGCGAACAGCGCCACGGATCACCCAGCCATCAGTGACATACAACACACGACATCCGCTGATCCACAACTGCGACTGCGACGAATCAGGAGTAGCACCACACGAAAGGAGCATCATGACAACCCTGGTCCTCATCGGATTCCTCGGTGGCCTCATCACGGGCATCTCCCCGTGCATCCTCCCCGTCCTCCCCGTCATCTTCATGGCGGGTGGCGCCGCTTCGGCGCGCCCCTCCCCTTCCTTCGCTGTTGCTCCGGGCACCGGCATCTCCCTCGGGGGGACTTCCGGCGCACAGGAAGACCACCGCGCGACACGGCCAGTGCCCCGCGCCCCCTCGAAATGGCGGCCCTACCAGGTCGTCGCGGGACTGGTCCTCAGCTTCACAGCATTCACGCTGCTCGGCTCGACACTGCTCACGGCGCTCCACCTGCCCCAGGACTTCATCCGGTGGGCCGGGGTGGTCCTGCTGGTCCTCATCGGTGTGGGCATGATCGTCCCACGGTTCATGCACGTCCTGGAGAAGCCCTTCGCCGTGTTCTCCAAGGCCGGTAGGCGCACGGGGACCAACGGCTTCGGCCTGGGCATCGTCCTCGGCGCCGCCTACGTGCCCTGCGCGGGACCCGTACTGGCGGCGGTGAGCGTCGCCGGCTCCACCGGCCGCATCGGGGCCGACACCGTGGCCCTGGCGCTCTCCTTCGCCGCGGGCACAGCGATCCCCCTCCTGGCCTTCGCCCTAGCGGGGCGCCGCCTCACCGAGCGCGTCTCCGCGTTCAGCCGCCACCAGCGGCGCGTGCGCATCGCCGCGGGCGCCACCGTCCTGGCGTTGGCCGCCGGGATCGTCACCGACTTGCCCGCCGTTATCCAAAGGGCGCTGCCCGACTACACGTCAACGCTGCAGCGCAGCGCCGATCCGGGTCTGAGCAGGGGCGAAGGCCAGCGCTCAGCCTGCGTCGACGGCGCGACGACCCTGGCGGACTGCGGCGCGCTCCCCTCCTTGAAACCCACCGCGTGGCTCAACACGGACGGCGGGGCGGCCCCCCAGGGCAGTGGAGCGACCCTGGTCGACTTCTGGGCGTACTCGTGCATCAACTGCCAGCGCTCCATTCCCGGGATCGAAAGGCTTTACGAGGCGTACCACCCCTACGGGCTCCAAGTCATCGGCGTCCACTCCCCCGAGTACGCCTTCGAGAAGGAGACCGCGAACGTCCAATCCGGGGGCGACAAGCTGGGCATCACCTACCCGATCGCCGTCGACTCCGACCTGGAGACCTGGACGGATTTCGACAACCACTACTGGCCCGCCCAGTACCTGGCGGACGCGCACGGGCAACTGCGCTACACGCACTTCGGAGAGGGCGGCGAGGCGACCCTGGAGTCACTGATCCGCCAGCTCCTGGCCGACCAGGGCAACGCGCTGCCCGACCCGCTCTTCACCGACGACGGCGTCGAAGGAGTGGCCTTACACCGCACGCCCGAGACCTACTTGGGCCACGAACGTGCAGCAAGCTTCGCGGGGACGGAGGCCTACTCCGCCGGGACGCGCGACTACGCGGCCCCGGCCTCGTTAGGCGCGGACCGCTTCGCCCTGCAGGGACGGTGGACCATCGGCGCCCAGTCGATCAGCCCCGCCGACGACGAGGCGGAACTGCGCCTCATGTGGCGCGGACGCCGCGTGGACCTGGTGGTCTCGGGCGAGGGCGACCTCACCTGGGAGATGGACGGCCAGTCCCACACCCAGCATGTGAGCGGCACCCCGAACTCGATGACGCTGGTGAGCGGGGACACCGATTCCTCAGGGCTGCTCACCGTCACGGCCAGCAAGGGTTTGGCGCTCTACTCCTTCACCTTCGGGTGACGGCTTGGCCGCGGAGGAACAGGTGGCCTTCGCGGCGCCGCCCCGGCGGAGACCCAGCCCGGCGCCGGGCGTCCCCCGGCACCGGGCGCCACGGCGTTCTACCATGAGCACCGTGAATGACACCGCCGCACGCGACCTGGGCCGCGAAGACCTGCAGTTGGTCGCCGAAGGGGACAAACGGGCGTTCGCGAGGCTCTACGACGCCTGGGCGCCCACGCTCTTCGCGCTCATCAGCTGCGTCCTCAAGGACCGCGCCCAAGCAGAAGAGGTCCTGCAGGACACGTTCCTCCACGTGTGGAGGCGCGCCCCCTCCTACGACCCCGGCCGCGGCAGCGTCCGCGCCTGGCTCACCACCATCGCCCGCAGGCGGGCCATCGACCGGGTGCGCTCGGCCCAGGCGGCGCGCGACCGCGAACTCGCCTCGCCCCCGGACGTGGACTGGGACCAGACGGCGGAGGAGGCGGAGTCCCGCATCGCGGGCCGAGACGTCCGCCGCGCGCTCGGCTCCCTGGGGGAGCCGCACAAGACCGTCATCCTCCTGTCGTACTTCGGGGGACTGAGCCATTCGAGGATCGCCGACGCGACGGGACTGCCGCTCGGCACCGTGAAAAGCACGATCCGCCAGGCCCTCGCCCGCCTGCGCACCATCTTGGAGGAACGATGAGCGACCACATCTTCGACGACGACGAGACCGCTGCCCGCCTCGGCGCCTCCCTCGCCCCCGTCGAGCCGTCGGCGCGCGTGCGCGACGCCCTCCTGGCCGCGATCGAGGAGGTCGAGCAGGAGCGGCGGACGGGGGCCCCTGAGGAGGCCGCAGCGGAGGACGGCCCCGGCGCCGGCCCGCGCCTCGTCCGCATGGCGGCGCCCACTGCGGCGGGGGCAGGATCAGAGGCGGGCTCCGGCTCCGGGGTGGCGGCCGAGACCGGGGCGGACTCCGGATCCGGAAGCCGCGGAGGTGCCCACGGGAAGGCCCCCGCGCGCGACCGCAGGGCCATCCCCATGTTCGCGCGCGTCCTCGCCGCGGCGGCTGCGGCGGTCGCGCTCTTCGCAGCGGGGATCGGCTTGGGCCGGTGGACCACGATGACCTCAATGGAGTCCACCAGTCACTACGCCGCCCTCAACCAGGCGCAAGACGTACGGCGCTCCACCGACACCATGCCCGACGGGCACGTTGTCACCCTCACCTGGTCGCCGGAAATGGGGATGACCGCGATCACCACGCCCTCGGCGCTGCGGGCACCCGAGGGACAGGTGATGCAGGTGTGGGCGCGCCACGGAAACACCGTCGAATCCTTGGGCGTTTACGAGCGGCGGGGCGGGGACTACTCCTTCGTGGACATCATGCCCCAGCCGGGCAGTGAGATCTTCTTGACCTTCGAGCCCCAGGGCGGGTCCGCCCAGCCGACGGGCGAGCCCCTGGTGGTCCTGCGCGTCGGGGCCCCGGACCCGGCCCCCACCCCGGGAGGGGCGCCCACACCGGACAGCGGACCGGCCCCGGGAGGGGCGCCCTCCCCCTCAACCGCGCTCACCTGGGACGGGGGACGATCATCTGACGGGCAATCGGGCGCAGTGTAGACGGCGCCGCGCAGCCCCGTTTTACGCACACAAGGATCGGAATTACGCAACATGCGACCGCGTACAAGGGCGGAATCAAGCCGTTGTATGCGCAGTGTGTTTCGGAAATCAGTCCCCTTACGTGCGTGCCCGACTAGGCCGTGTTGTCTGATTCCGGTCCTTTTGTGTGCGTGGTTGTGGGGAGGGGCTGCGTGTGCGGCTCGTTGTCGATGCTTTGGGCGGCTTCGTACGCTGTGCTGCGGGATTCGCTCGCGGTTGCGCGGCTTCGTGCGCCGCTTCACCACTTAGCCCGCCGTTGCACCACTTAGCGCACCGCTACACCACTTAGGGCTCCACTGCGCCACTTAGGCCCAAATGGGCCCTGGTTCTCCCGGCGTGTCGGGGGCCTAAGTGGTGCGGGCAATGCCCAAGTGGCGCAGACGCGGGCGCGCACCCGGACCCAGGCGCCCTTGGGCCAGGCGCAGCCGTGCCGCCGCACCACAGCCGCGCCCTCCAGTGCCCAGCGGACGACACTGGGGCAGGAAACCAAGCATTGGGGCAGGTTAGCCCTCATTGGGGCAGGTTACTAACCTGCCCGAATGACCTGTTTCCTACCCCAATGCGGAACAACGCTTAGTAGTGTCCCGCATAGTGGTGTAACCGTGGGTGGTCGGCTCGTTTGATATGGGTGCGGTCACCGTGTGATCCTTCGAGAAAGCTCTCTACTTCTGACTCGAAACATTTTGGAGGCACGACGATGACCGCTCCTCATATTATCGACCCTGCTGGCCTGCTTGGCGAGGCGTTGTCCCAGGCGTCCCCGGATTTGATGCGTTCCCTGCTCCAGCACGTGATTAACGCGTTGCTGTCAGCGGATGCTGATGCGGTGTGTGGGGCCCAGTGGGGCCAACAAGACCCGCAGCGTCAGGCCCAGCGCAATGGGTATAGTTGCCGGCCCCTGGACACCAGGGTCGGCACCATCGACGTGGCGATCCCCAAGCTACGTTCAGGCACCTACTTCCCGTCAGTGGTTGCTGCAACGGCGCAAACGCAGTGAAACCGCGTTGATCACAGTGGTCGCTGACTGTTACTTAGCGGGAGTATCGACACGGCGCATGGACAAGCTCGTCAAAACCCTGGGGATCACAGGACTGTCGAAGTCCCAGGTCTCACGTATGGCAGCCGACCTGGACGAGCACGTGGACGAGTTCCGTCATCGCCCCCTCAACGATGCCGGACCTTTCACCTTCGTCGCCGCTGACGCGCTCACCATGAAAGTGCGCGAAGGCGGACGCGTCGTCTCGTGCGCGGTCCTAGTTGCCACCGGAGTCAACAATGACGGACACCGCGAAGTGCTGGGGGTGCGCGTATCCACCAGCGAGACCGCTCCAGCGTGGAACGAGTTCTTCGCCGACCTGGTCGCCCGAGGCCTCACCGGCGTGCGCCTGGTCACCAGCGATGCCCATCTGGGCCTGGTCGAAGCTATCGCCGCCAACCTTCCCGGAGCCACCTGGCAACGATGCCGCACCCACTACGCCGCTAATCTCATGTCAGTGACCCCCAAAGCGCTATGGCCCGCCGTCAAAGCGATGCTGCACTCGGTGTACGACCAACCCGACGCCGCCTCGGTCAACGCTCAATACGACCGACTCTTGGACTACGTTCACGACAAGCTCCCCGCCGTGTGTGACCACCTCGATCAAGCCAGGGAAGACGTCCTCGCCTTCGCGTCCTTCCCCACCGGGGTATGGACCCAGATCTGGTCCAACAACCCCAATGAGCGCCTCAACCGCGAAATCCGCCGACGCACCGACTCCGTGGGGATATTCCCCAACCGCCAAGCCATCATCCGCCTGGTCGGAGCCGTCCTGGCCGAACAAAACGACGAATGGGCCGAAGGCCGACGTTACCTCAGCCTCGACATCCTCACCAAATCACGACTCACACCCCAACCCACCCAACAGGAGGAACCCACACTCCAACTCAGCGCATAACCCACCCCGAAGGACACAAAACGATTACACCACTCCACAGTACTTGACCTGAGCACGTTCTACAGTTGACGCATAAGTTCAAGGAGGTTCGCATGACCGCTTACGACCACTCGTCGGGGTACACCTACGGCACCGATGCCGTCCCCACGTCTCCGCTCACACTCGAGGATCTACGCCAGATTGAGGCCGCCGCGCACGTCCAGCCCGGTGACGCAGAGCTGCTCGCGCGAGCAGAACCCATCCTGGCGCCGCATGCCATGGAAATGGTCGACACGTGGCGCGGGATTTTGGCTCAAAAGACCTACCTGGCAGCACATTCCGCGCATCCGGATGGACAGCCGAACCCCGAGTACGCGCAGGCGTCAAAGCCCCGATTCGCCCAGTGGATCATCGACATGTGCACGCGCGAGCGGGATCAGGCGTGGTTGGACTACCAGTACCTGATCGGAGCTCGACACATGACCGCGGCGAAGAACGCGGCGGATGGGGCGGACTCGACGCCATTCGTGCCTCTGCGCTACGTGCTCGCCTTCATCGCGCCGACTGTGGAGGTCGGGCACCGTCTCCTGGCGGAGGGCTTCGAGGGCGCAGAACTGGACGCTGTCCGTGACGCGTGGACTCGCGCTGTGACTGTCGCCGTGACAGTGTGGGCGTATGCCTACCGCGATCACCCCGAGCAATTCTGATCCGGCGCTCGCCACCTACGACTCCCCCATCGGCCGCCTCACGCTTGATAGCGGTGTATTCGTCTTTCGCACTCTCTGACTGCTCTCCCTGGAAGCCTCAGTGGCTTCCAGGGAGAGCTTTCTTTCTGGGTTATAGGACACTACATGTTGCTGGTT